>SKEL01000423.1_pt1 | contig 45903 bp, 45 predicted proteins | sample 4826741 | NCBI WGS metagenome assembly SKEL01 (sample SAMN11008810, study PRJNA524170) | human gut metagenome | biome: Human fecal sample; material: Feces; isolation source: fecal sample from pouch patient p33 | host: Homo sapiens | place: Israel: Tel-Aviv | collected 2016-03-22
ACATTCAACACGCCGCGACTAAAATCACAAATATGCCTTATTGGGAGCAATGGCTTCGTCTGTAGTTTGTCTAATGAATTAAATAGTAAATCTCTTGCTTTTAGGGACAAGGTTTGTTATAATTGTAACAAGAAACCAGGGTTACAGACGGTTTTTTGCAGCAATTTTTTCTATTAGAAGAAAGAGAGGTATTTTTTTATGGCAAACATTATTATCAGTCCATCGAAGTATGTGCAGGGAAAAGGCGAACTTGCTAACATCGCACAGTATGCTACCAAACTTGGAAAGAAGCCTTTTATCTTAATCAGTGAGGGTGGAAAGAAACGTGTTGGTGGAATCATTGAAGATAGTTTCAAAGATACAGGATGCGAACTTGTTTTTGAAGCATTCCATGGAGAGTGTTCTAAGAACGAGATTAACCGTTTGGTAGCTATCGTAAAAGAAAAAGGATGCGATCTGGTAATCGGTGTCGGTGGCGGAAAGATTTTTGATACAGCCAAAGCTGTTGCTTACTATGTAGAGAGTCCGGTTATCGTATGTCCTACTATCGCAGCAACAGATGCTCCTTGTTCTGCACTTACTGTAGTTTATACAGATGATGGTGTATTTGAAGAATACTTATGGTTACCTGCTAATCCAAATCTTGTATTAGTAGATACAGATATTATCGCAAAAGCTCCTGCAAGACTTTTAGTTTCCGGTATGGGCGATGCACTTGCTACATATTTTGAAGCAAAAGCCTGTCAGGCAAGTAATGCAACAAGCTGTGCAGGCGGACATATCACAATCGCAGCAATTACATTAGCAAAAGTTTGTTACCAGACGTTAATTGAAGAAGGCGTAAAGGCAAAACTTGCAGTAGAAGCAGGCGTATGCACAACAGCAGTAGAAAAAGTAATCGAAGCCAATACATTATTATCTGGTATGGGATTTGAGAGCGGCGGATTAGCTGGCGCACATGCCATCCATAACGGACTTACCTGCATCAAAGACTGTCATCATTTATATCATGGTGAAAAAGTTGCCTTTGGTACTTTAACACAGCTTGTTTTAGAGAATGCAGACGAAGACTTATTAGATGAGGTAATCACATTCTGCATGGACGTAGGACTTCCTACAACTTTCGCAGATTTAGGAATCGAACATCCAGATAAAGATGCCCTTATGGAAGCAGCAACCTTAGCAGCTTCCCCAGACGATACTTTAGGAAATGAACCATTAGAAGTTACACCAGATAAAGTATATGCGGCAATGGTCGGAGCAGATGCTTTAGGAAGATATTATAAGGGATTATAGTGATTTACTGAATCTTATTTTAGCCCAGCCCTCCTGTGTTGGAGGGCTGGGCTTTTTAAATTTCTGCTTTAATCAGGTACTTTGCTTCCAGCGGTCGTCTGTTTTTTGTTATCTTTTAAGAATATTCCAACCGAATCTGGCTTCCTTTCTGTGACAGATCCGATGGAGTCACCAGCAGTTTCAGAGGAACTCTCGCCTGTATCGTCTCCACATGGCTGATAATACCGATACTTCTCTTTTTGGACTGTAGTCGTTCTAAGCTATTCATAACGGTATCTAGCAAGTCATCATCAAGGCTGCCGAATCCCTCGTCTAAGAAGAAGAATTCGAGAGGAGCGGCACCATTAAGCTGGATGGAAGAGGAGAGCGCCAGTGCCAGGGAGAGGGAGGTAATAAATAGTTCTCCGCCGGACAAGGTATCGGAAGGGCGGACAGCTCCTCCATTTTTATTATCCCGGATGATAAATTCTGCGGAATCATTGATTTCGAGGGCATAGCTGCCGCCAGATATTTTTGATAGAATGACAGAGGCTTCTCTGGCGATATAGGACAGTTTTGACTGTGCAACATATTCAATAAATGCATTGCCTTTGAAAAGCTGTTCTAATTCTTTTATCATATCTTTTTTGTGGGATTCTGTTTCCCATTTCTGTTCTAATTCCTCTTTTTTTATTGGGGATTCTAAATATGTCTGCACGATTAGGAATGACAATTAGTGCCATAATTGTTGCTTTAACAGGGTATTTATTTTGGAAAATCCCAATCGATGTACTCTTTGCTTCTATCTTACAAGGTATGCATAAAACTTTACCTATTTTGTGGATACTTTTCGGAGCTTTAATGCTCCTGAATGTTTTACGTAAAACCGGAGCGATTACTTCAATTAATGCCGGGTTTAAGTCACTCTCACTTGATATGCGTGTTCAAGGAATTTTGGTTGCTTATCTTTTTGGGGCGCTCATTGAAGGTGTCTCAGGATTTGGTACTCCTGCAATGGTAACTGCTCCTCTCCTTATTGCACTAGGTTTTACACCTTTATCTGCTGTTGTATTGGCATTAGTCGCTAATTCTACACCAGCCGCATTTGGTGCAGTAGGTACCCCAATTACAGTTGGCTTAAGTAATGCTGCTCAAGAACAAGGAAATCATATTTTCTCTCAAGTCTCTTCGACAATAACTTCCCTGGACCTCCTAGGTGGTGCATTTATGCCAACTATTTTAGTCTTACTAATGACAATAATGTTAAATAAAAATAAGAAAAATCACCGTGATTGGTTAGAAATTATCCCCTGGACATTATTTATTGGAGTATGTTATAGCAGTTTTGCGTGGTTATATTCTCGCATAATTGGTTATGAATTTGTATCTATTATCACTCCACTCACAGTGCTCGCTCTAACAATAGTTTTATTGAGATTCAATTTTTTATTACCTAAAAGTACTAATCAAAATCCTTGGAGAAAACTTGAAGAAAAAAAACAAGTTGTTCAACCACAAAATTTAAAAGTAGAAAATATGTCTCTAATAAAGGCCTGGTTACCTTATGGTATTGTAGTACTACTTCTTCTGATTAGTCGGACAATTCCCATAGTAAAAACTTTTTTAAATAACACAATTAATTTGAGTTGGAATACTATCCTAGGGTTTAAAGAAATAAATTCGGAATGGGCTATCCTTTATTCTCCTGGATTAATATTAACCATTGCTTCCTTAATTGCTTTGGCTGTTCAAGTTAAATCACTAAAACTTTTTACGCCAATTGCTAAAGATGTTTTTTCAACTATTATGAGAACTGGACTCACCCTAGTAGTAACTTTAATTATGGTCCAAATTTTTTCAAATTCAGGTATGAACAATGGGAATCACCTATCAATGCCTTCCTATATTGCTGAAATACTTTCAAGATACTTATCAGGGGTGTGGATATTTATTGCTCCATTTATTGGTGAATTAGGTTCCTTTATTACTGGAAGTACCACTGTATCTAATCTTACTTTTGCCTCAATTCAAGCCGATATTGCCTATGATTCTGGGCTTCCCATCAATGCAGTGTTAGCTGGACAAGTTATTGGTGCTGCGGCTGGAAATATGATTTGTGTGTTTAATATTGTAGCAGTCAGTGGGGTCGTTGGTCTCTTTGGAAAAGAAGGTGAAATTCTAAGAAAAACAATTATTCCAGCATTACTTTATGCAGGCTTGATTGCCATATCTACTTCACTTTATCTCTTCTTCAAATGAAACCACTAAACATCAACTGCCTATAATCTTCCTCAAAAAAACTTACTTAAATATTAAGTAAGCTTTTTTATATCATTCTAAAATAAAAAACTTCTCGCGGCGTAATGCGAGAAGTTCAACACTTCTTAAAGTATAAGCGATATTACTTAAATAAAACAAAAAATACTGGAGCCTTATTCGTTAATCTATTTTGAACTATCACTTTTTTCTTTTTTACTTTCAATATTCTTGTCGGTGCTTTCATCTAACTTGTTTTGTATATATTGATCTAGATACTTAGAAAGTTCCTCACCCTTTAAATTTCCTAATTCTGGTATTTGAATTACCTCTAATGTCACTTTTTTTAGCCCGTAACTAGATAACCTTTCTTTTAAATTATTCATTTTAGAGGCATTAATTTCTTTACCAGATACTGTTAAAACAAGCTTATTCTGCGAGTTTTTATAATTCTGATCCAAAATAACGTAATCATTAAATTCATTTTTCAAAAAATTGTTAATGGTATATTTTCGAACACTATCCTGAACTAAAGATGAAGCAGAAATAATACTTGGGATCATGATTAATATAGAAATTATTAACAAGAAAAGGTTAATTCTATTTTTGTTTATACTCACTTTATAATGTACTGGAAATTTCATCACTCTGATACCAATAACTGTCGCAATGATAATGAAAGCACTATTGATAACAAATAAATAAGACGACCCTAAAAAATATTCCCATTTTAATACTGAAATTGAATATCCAATAGTACATAAAGGTGGCATTAAAGCTGTAGCTATTGCCACTCCTGGAACAATATTATTAGCTTGTTTTTTTCTCGCACCAATGATTCCTGCCACTCCACCTACAAAAGCGATGATAACATCCCAGATGGTTGGACTTGTTCTTGAAATAATTTCGCTACTCGGATAACTGATGGGTGATATCATAAAATAAAGTGAGGCTACGATTATGCTGACCGCTACTTCTAAGAGCAATAATTTAGCAGACTTTCTTACTACAAAAGAGTCTAAAACAGAGAGACCATATCCTAAAGCTAATATTGGTGTCATAACAGGAGAAATTAACATAGCTCCTATGACTACAGCATTAGAATTCATATTTAATCCAATTGAAGCAATTAAAATAGCACACACTAATATTATTGAATCGCTAATTCTAATTTCTAAATCTTGTAATATTTTTTCCCTAAACTCTATCGGGGTAAATTCATAATTATTTTTCATAATTCATCCTTATACTTCTTTTAAAAATTTTAACTGTCATCACTCCAGATTATCCGACCATTACATTTTCTTCAGGATATTTATAGAGAGCTTCTTCTCTATTTTTAGTATTAAGAGAGTAAATGATTGTAAATATTCCAACACGACCAATAAACATAAGTAAGCCAATTAATCCCTTGCTTGCAGAACTTAATTCAGGTGTTACATTCATACTCAGTCCTACTGTAGACAAAGCAGAAACTACTTCAAAGAGAACTTGATCGAGTTTTAAATTAGGCTCCAGTACCAATAAAATAAAAGTAGAGATAATTACAAGAGAAAAGTATAAAAAAATAGATTCATAAGATTGTTTAACCAAATTTTGAGGAATAGTTCTATTCCCAAATCTTGTATGTTTCTCTCTTCGTATGACAGCTCTTATATTAAGAATAAAAACTCCAATTGTTGTTGTTTTTATTCCTCCTGCAGTTGAGCCTGAAGTTCCTCCAATTGTCATCAAAATAATTGTTAGAAATAGACTTGCTTGACTTAAAGAGGAATAATCTTGTATAGCAAATCCAGCAGTTCTTGGTGTAATCGCAAAAAATAGACTCTGAACAAAATAAACTAAAAAATCACTTTTATAAAAAGAAAAACGAGTGATAAAAAAGAGTAATATCCCAACTAATATTAAAATTCCTGTTACAATAAGTGCCAATTTAGAATGTAAAGAGAGTTTATGTCTTTTTTTATATCCTATCAAATCCATAATAACAATAAACCCCAAGCTTCCACATACTATAAGTAATGAAATAACAAGCATAATGTAAGGAGAATGATCGTAAGATATAAGAGAATTTCCAAAAAGATCAAAGCCTGCATTACAATAGGCAGATACTGAATGAAATATACTAAACCATCCCCCCTTTACCCATCCATATTCTGGAATAAAAATAAATGAAAGCAAAACCGCTCCTATAAATTCAGCAATTAATGAAATAAATAGTATACCTAATACTAATGATTTTTTAAAACCTAAATGAGAAACAGAATATGTTTTTTGTAGGGCAGTTCTTGATTTCATGGATACTTTTTGGTTCAATAATAGGAAAATACTAGCAACTAAGGTCATAAAGCCGAGCCCTCCAACCTGTATTAAAATCAAAATAATAATTTGACCAAAAAAAGACCAGTATGTACTTGTATCTAGGACAGCTAATCCAGTGACACATGTGGCCGATATTGCGGTAAAAAGAGAATCTACAAAGCTGGTATATTCTCCAGCTTTTGAAGATATTGGAAGGCTTAGTATCCCTCCTCCTAACAGCACTACAAAAAGAAAACTCAAAAAAATAATTTGTAAATCTGTTAAATTTTTAATCATCCTTTTAATAAAAAAGTTTTTCATTTCTATCCAATCTTGTATTCATAAAGTATTTACCATAATTAGTATAACAAATTAAATACATTTGTCCTAAATGTCAAAACCAATATTTTTTCGAAAAAAATCTAGTTTTATAACACCTCATAGTTCATTTTACAAATCATGAATGAGCTGATATACTAAACTTCTAAAGAAATTAAATCAAAAATTTAAGTATTGATTTTTAGAATGCGTTTATATAGAAAATAAAATTATAACTTTATTATGATATAGGAAATGCTTCATGTGTTCAGGCAATAAAATGGTTTAGAAAGCATAATATTAACATTAAGAAAAAGAGAATAGAATTAATAACAAAAAATGCAGTAGTCTATATCCTTTCTTTAACTAATAATGGCTTTCTTGATATTTTAAAATATACAACTAGGCTAAGCCTCAAAAAACTAGATCAAATAAAATACATTGAAACTTCAACATTTAACACAAGTGTAAATTATATTCTTGAAAATACCAATATCTTAAGAAGCCCCCTTATAGTTGATCAGAACAAGCTACTCATCGGTTACAAAGCAGAAGATATAAGAATTTTTTACCTCCCAAATATAGAGAGGTTAAAATATCCTAATCCTAGGTCTTTATAAAAGATATAAAATAAAAGTCATTCCAATATATCCGAATGACTTTTATTTACACACAATTTAGTTGGTTGGTTAGTTTTTTGGTTAGTTTATAGCTTGAATTTTTTAAAACCTATATTTATCAAGTCCAATAAGAACTTTAAAATAAAGCTTTATATTACCATATTTTGCTGTGAGAGCCGAAATTATCATGGTATTTAGCAGGCGCAAGAGTTAAAGTCTCGCGATCAACTACGCGTACATCATGATCTTCAAGTTCTACAATAATAATATTTTTAAATTTATCAGTATCTGCAGTAACTATTGTTGCTTTTTGTCCATTTGATAATGTAATTATATCTCCTCTTTGCATATTTTCTCTCCTCCTGAAGTACTTCACTTTGAATAGAAATATTATTCAACTAAAATAATACTTTTACTTTCTCTACCTTAGTAAATCGATATTTAATACTCAATTTATTCGTAATAATTCAAATATTTATAATATCCGTACATATTTACATAAGTTTGTTTTTTATAACTAGAATCAAATATGTATTCTTTAAAATTAATGTTTTTCCTCATTGTTGCTAATTCATAATTTACTAAACTCAATGGTTTTTCAAATATTACTGATATCTGTTGTTTAGTTCTTGCTATTCCCATATATCTCCTCCTTTCATTCCTCGTCTATTTTACATTTATGTATTTTATCAGCTATTCTATCTTATTTGTAAGCTACGTCTTCTTAATATATAACAAATTATTATTTTATATCCAAACCAATATATATAAAAATCCCCGACGAAGCAGGGAAATCATCTTCATATTGCGGGAGTAGGATTTGAACCTACGACCTTCGGGTTATGAGCCCGACGAGCTACCTAGCTGCTCCATCCCGCGTTAATAAATAAAAGCTAACAAACTCCACAAAGTAACATTGTTCTATATAAGTCCACTACCTTAATGGATGTTATTCAAATACTATCCTCATTGTAGCACACTTAACTAAATTAACCTAATTTCCCAATAAACGTATTACTTTAAATTCATAAACTTACTTCTAATGATATTATTCTCTACTTCCAATCGTTTCACTTTTTTGAGTAATTTGTTATTAATTCCCCTTAGCTGTTTATTTTCAACTTTAACTTTTTCTTCACATCTCTTCAGTATAAAATTTCTTAACATTGTTCTCCTTCTATAATCCTAGTCTTCATTACCTTGGTCATTATTTCTTCTCATATCAAGTTTTCTATTAATACTTGGGATAAACTGACGTATTTCGCTTCCATTGAAACCTACAAAAAGTTGGTTTTTATCAATAATAATTGGAGTTTGTAATATTTCCACATGCTCCTCTAGATAGTCTATAGCCTCTTCAAATGACATTAAATCTAGGGTCTTAATAGCTGCTTTTGTCTTCCCCTTCATCGTAAGTCTATTTTTTAAAATATCATCAAACCCACCATCTGTTAATAATAATAGTTTTATTAATTCGTTATGAGTTATTTTTGTGATCTCGATACATTCTATTGCAATTCTATGCGTTTCAAACCATAAGAGTGCCTGCTTACTAGAAGCACAATTTTTTCGCCAATATATTTTAAGACTAATAGTACTCTCCCTTGGGCTTTGGTTAAAAAAAGCACTCCAAAGAGTGCTTTACAATTAAGCTTTATTAATATTTGTAGCTTGTGGTCCACGTTGACCTTCGCCCATATCAAATGTAACTTTTTCGCCTTCTTCAAGTTTTTTGAAGCCGTTACTTTGGATTTCTGAGAAATGTGCGAACACATCTGCTCCATTTTCAGCTGTAATGAAGCCAAATCCTTTAGCATCATTAAACCATTTTACTGTTCCATTTGTCATAGTATATATATTTCCTTTCAACTATATTGTAAATCATTATGGTTAAAGAAAACATTTAAAATATATAACTTTGACTAAACTTACTTAGTACATAGTATCATGCTTATTTGTTTTTGTCAAATTGACATAAAAAATCTTCGTTCATGAATGAAATGCCAACAGTCAGAAACTCAACTGACTTTTGAAGAAATCCACATACGAAGAATCGGTCTTATATGTCAAGGAGACACAAGTCAACTATAGCATAATTGATAGTAAATACCTAATATAAAATAAAAAGCTCCAACGCAAGTAGAAAGCTTTTTATTTTAAAAAGAAAACACTCACTTCCCACGGGGATTATAAATAGTTTGTATGGTGAGTGTTTCATACCTGACGGTAATTCAAGTATAACAAAATAGTTGATTAACACCTAATCATATAGAATAAACTTCTATCCGATGTTTTTACTGCCATTTCCGTTGTAATGTATGAGATATTTTATCAATAACGGTCCAAAATAGTTTTTTAGATAATTCTATGTAATGGTTAAAGAAATTTTTGAGGATTTTTAAATTAAAATCTCTTAAAGAAATTTTATATTCGTCAATATAATTTATAAATAAACCCAAAATTATCAACATTATAACTACTACAATATATACCATTGTTCTTTTTAATATCTTTTTATTTCTTAACTTTAGATAAAAAACTCTCCATTTTGGATCGTGTTTTCTTTTTCGATAAAACTCATAATCATATGGTGGCATCTTTACCCCTGTATTGTTTGATAGTTAAAGTATATCATATCCCCCCCTGAAAAAAACAGATACTAAAAAAATCTGATTATTCATTTTATATTTGCTTAGAGGAAAAAATAAATTATAGGTTAAGAAAAAACAATAATGAAAAGAGTTCTTTTCTTATTTATTCTATTCATTTTCACAGATATTATTAAAAATACTTTATTATTTTTAAACATAAAAGCCTCTTGATATACATCTATACATAACAAGAGTCTAAGACAGACACAAAACAGTAATTAAAGCTTCTCTCAATTGTTGGTGGTTGTGTAGCTGTCCGACACATAAATAAAGCATAATAGTTTGACTATACGAATTTCACAAAAAGACACCCAATATGCGAAGGTGTCTTTTCTGATGAATAACCTAGTTATAATTACTCGTCATAACTAGAGTCCGTATTTGAGGTCAAAACTTCGTGGCAGTGAAGTAACGCCTACGAACACTCTTACTATAACACTAATAGTCTCATTAACCTAATGATACAAAAAAAACACCATCAAATGAGGTACTTATGAAAAAGATTCGACTCATTTATTCTATTTTCAATAACTTAAATTAAACTAAAAACTACACTGGCAAGGTGTAGTTTCATGATATATATTAACATTTTTTTATTTCTGCCAATAGTATTATATCAAAATATAAATATATTTTGAAAATCTTAGTCACTTATACAAATTCAAAAAAGTAGTCACAAACACAATTAAAACCTCAAAATTTCTCTTAAATAATGATATGATACCAAGCAATAAGGAGATAAAAATGAAAAAACAAGAACTTATCAACTTGGTGTTAAAAATAACGAACTCCTATGAAGACTATCCCTTTAACAATAATAATCGTGAAAAAATACTTTGGACAACCATTAGACAAAAATCTAATAAAAAAATTATAGCTTTAATCTTTGAAAAAGATAACGAACTATTAATTGATTTAAATCTGAGTCCAAAACACGGTGAGGAGGCTAGACAAATAGCAGGAGTATTTCCGGGATACCATATGAATAAAACCCATTGGAATACCATAAATGTGAACAATACTAATCTTACCTATGATGGTCTCATTCAAATGATTAATAAAAGTAATGATCTAACAAAATAAAAAAATCCTGACGAAGTAGAATTTTATTCTAATTGCGGGAGCAGGATTTGAACCTACGACCTTCGGGTTATGAGCCCGACGAGCTACCTAGCTGCTCCATCCCGCGTTAATAAAACAGAAGAAATTTAAATCACTTATTTAAATCACGCTATAACCTAACAAGCTAGATCTTCCGTAGATGTATCCAATTGACTCACTCATTGTAACACACTTTTCTCTCATTCCCTAATTTATACTCCTTGACTACAAAAAAATCACTCTTAGAGTGACTTTTTTAATTATGCTTTATTGATGTTTGTGGCTTGTGGTCCACGTTGACCTTCGCCCATATCAAATGTAACTTTTTCACCTTCTTCAAGTTTTTTGAAGCCGTTACTTTGGATTTCTGAGAAATGTGCAAACACATCTACTCCATCTTCAGCTGTAATGAAGCCAAATCCTTTGGCATCATTAAACCATTTTACTGTTCCTTTTGTCATAGTATATATATTTCCTTTCAACTAGATTGTAAATCATTATGGTTAAAGAAAACATTTAAAAATATATAACTTTGACTAAACTTACTTAGTACATAGTATCACGCTTATTCATTTTTGTCAAATAGACATAAAAAATCTTCGTTCATGAACTAAATGCCAATAGTAAGAAACTCACTGACTTTTAAAATATAATATATAAACAATAAAAATTTCTAATATACTAAAATTATTATATACCCATGTATGTTAAAATATTTGTATAATGCCTAATCATACAGAAAAGAGACATCCGATATGTGAGAGATGCCTCTTTCTGATAAATAATCCAGTTATAGATTACACTATATAGCTAGATATTTTATAAGTCGTAGGAAAGTACAAATTTTTGACATAAGCATCGACCTACAACGAACTTAGTATAACACTAATGTCTCCGATAACATAATGATATAAAAAGTGAGACTTAACTTTATACACACATAATAAAAATCCGTTAAATAACGGTTTTTTATTTTATACATTTATCAATTTTTATTCTGCCCACTTTTTGCCCACTAAAATATTTTTTTGTTATTACTTCTCACTACTAAAGAGGTCATGGTGCATCACTACATATTTGAAGTACAATTGTGCCAATTTAATACCAACAGTTGTAAAGAAATTTATCGAGTATCTAGCCAGGCACTGAGCGCTTCCACTGCAGGTATTATAGCTGCTTCTTTTGGAGACATCTTTTCGTGATGTAAGGGATAATCTGATTGAACACCGAGCCAGAGCATCACACCAGGTACTTTATTTAATAAGTATCCAAAGTCCTCCCCTGTCATCAAGGGGGAAATTTCTGAAAAATTAACTGTTGGCTTTTCTTTCAGAAAAGACATCAGTTGGTCTGCAAGATTTTTATTATTAATAACAGGGAGATAACCTCCTTGTTTTAGTATAATTTCCGCTTGACAGTCAAAGGATTGCGCAATACCTTCAGCGATTTGTGTGATACGTCTTTGTGTTAGTTCGTTCATTTCCTTCGTCAAGGTACGAATTGTTCCGTGAACTTCCGCTTCTTTGGCAATCACGTTATTAGTCATTCCAGCACGCATCTTGCCAAAAGTCACAACAGCATTTTCCATTGGCCCAACATTTCGCGAGATGATTGTCTGCACTTGCGTTACAAAATGACTCACAGCAACTACCATATCATTACTATTCTGGGGGAACGCTGCGTGGCCTCCTTTTCCAGTAAACTTAATACTAACCTCACAAGTTCCTGCAAATAAAGTGTGATTATTCGTTGCTAGTTGTCCAGCAGGTAGTTCTGGATGAACATGAAGTGCATAAAACTCATCCGGTAACCAATCCGCAAAAACGTTTGCCTCATATAAAAGTTTTGCGCCTGAGAGATTTTCTTCAGCGGGCTGAAAAAGAAAAAGACGGTCATTTTTACTTGGCGTTTCAATAGCAATTTTTAATAAACCAAGTGCTACAGCCATGTGTATATCATGTCCACAAGCGTGCATTCTTCCTTGGTGCTTTGAACTGCATTCTAAATTTGTTTCTTCATTAACTGGAAGCCCGTCCATATCTGCACGCCAGCCTATAATTTTGTCTGAGTCAAATCCTGTTATTTTGACCAGAACGGCTGTCTTCCAAGTTCGAATTTTGACATGCTTAACTGCCTGGGTCATTTGCCGTATTTTATCTAATAGATAAGCCTGTGTTTCAAACTCTGCCATACCAAGCTCAGGAATTTCATGCAATTCCCGACGTATTTGAAGCAATTCTTCATTTGTAAAAGGCACTCTACACCTCCTTATTAAGTCCTTTAGGTTGTCAATTCTTCATATAAGGCGACTAAAGCCCTTTGATAATGCTTATTGGCAACACCGATAATGATATTGATTCCACGCGGGCTTTGTGTAATAAGCTCAATATCAATATCTTCTTTAGCAAGTGCTGTAAAAATTTTGTTCGTAACTTTTGCTGAGCGTATAATTTCTTCACCTACAACTGTCAAAAGCGAAATATTTTCTTTGACTGTGACATCATCTGCTTTCAAATCTTTTTTTAGGCGGTCCAGTAAATCAAGCAAAATCTCTTCTACTTCAACCATTTCGACGATAACTCCGATTTGATTGATACCTGTAGGGAGATGTTCAATATTCAAATGATAATCATCAAAAATTTTCAAAGTACGTTGTAAAAAACCAACCTCTGTTGCCATTTGATTTTTGACAATATTAATCGAAACATAGTTTTTTCTGCCTGAAATTCCTGAAACTTGTGTCGTATGCGTACGGTGTTCTGCCAAAATCAAAGTGCCTTCGGCGTCTGGAGCATTCGTATTTTTAATATGCAAAGGAATATTGAGTTCACGAATCGGATAAATCGTCTCAGCATGCAGCACACTTGCCCCCATATAAGACAATTCACTCAACTCTTCATAAGTCAATTCACTGATCGTTGCTGGATTGTTAATAATACGCGGATCTGCCATCATTACACCTGATACATCTGTCCAGTTTTCATATTTATCAGCACCTAAACAGCTTGCCAGAATTGCGCCTGAAATATCTGAACCACCACGACTCAAAAGTTTGATTTTTCCATTTTGGAAAGCACCGTAAAATCCTGGGAGAACAATTCTCTCAATTCCAGAGAATTGTTCCTGCAACAAACGTTTTGACATTTCCAAATTGATACGACCGTTACCTGAAAAGGAAATTACTTCAGCCGCATCAATAAATTGATAGCCCAGATATTCCGCCATTAGATGCGCTGTAAAATACTCGCCACGACTCACCAGATAATCCTCTGTAAATTGACCCGAATCCAGCTCACATTTAAGTTTCTCTAAATGTGATAAGATGTCGTATTTAAGCTGCAATTCTTCTTTGACTGCAACAAATCGAGTGACTAAATTATCCCAAAGTGCTTGGTAAGAAACACCGTGTTTCACATGAGCTGCAATGAGATAGAGCAAGTCGGTAACCTTATCATCAGATGGATTTTTACGTCCAATCGCTGAAACAACGACAATTTTTTTCGTTTCATCTTGGCTGACAATATTTTTTACTTTTTGAAATTGGCTTTCTGTAGATAAGGATGAACCGCCAAATTTTGCAATAGTTAATGTCAAATTAAATTCTCCTGGATCATATGTTCCGCAATTTGAATTGCATTTAATGCTGCGCCTTTACGGATATTATCAGCTACGCAGTAAAAGAGTAAACTGTTTGCTTGCGCCAAATCTTCACGAATACGTCCAACATAAACATTATCATTACCATTTGCGATTGTTGAAACTGGATATTCATGATTTTTAGGGTTATCGATAAGAGTTATACCTTCTTGGTTTGAAAAAACCTCACGAACTTCGCTAAGCGTGAAAGGCTGATCCAATATTACCTGGATACTCACACCGTGACTGTTTATTACTGGAACACGTACACAAGTTGCTGAAACAGCCAACTCTGGCTTATGTAAGATTTTACGTGTTTCATTGACCATTTTCATCTCTTCTTTGGTATATCCATTTTCAAAGAAAACATCAATTTCAGGAAGGGCTGTTTCAGAGATATTATATGGATAAAATTCTGGTGCTTTGCCTTGACGTGTCCGAAGTAAATCGTCACGACCTCTCTGTCCGCTTCCACTTACTGCTTGGAAAGTTGTATAGTTCACTTGTAAAATACCAAAGGCTTTCTCCAAAGCATAAAGCGGTAAAACAGATTGAATCGTTGAACAGTTAGGATTGGCAATGATTTTATTCATTTGCGTATCTTGGATGTTAATTTCTGGGACAACCAGGCCAATTTCAGGTTTTTCACGCCAAACTGATGAGTTATCAATGACAACCAACCCTTTTTCTCGTGCAATTGGGGCAAAATGTTCAGAAGTATCTCCGCCAGCACTAAAAAGGGCAATATCATAACCATTAAATGAATCAGCCGTTAATTCTTCAACTACGTATTCTTGACCCGCAAAAGACAAAACTGAACCTGCTGAACGACTTGAGGCTAATAATTTCAAATTTTTAATTGGGAAATTTCTTTGTTCTAAAATATCGAGAAAAGTACGACCAACAAGTCCAGTTGCACCCACAACACATATATTATATTTTTTCATTTTTATCCTTTCTTCTTTGGATATAAGATACTCGAAGATAAAGTTCGTACACTCTAAAGTTAAATAACTTTGGTGCTATTTGAAGTGCATGGACGATATACTCCATTTATTAATAGCGTACGAAGCATCATGTATGTTGATAAATAGTCTATCCTTATGGCAATTTTACAAATTTCTCAACGCTTCTTCCAGTGCAGTTTTTTGCTGTGTTTGGGCATCAATTTTCTTGATAATACGGGCTGGCACACCAGCAACAACTACATTTTCAGGAACATCTTGTGTCACAATAGCACCGGCCGCAACAACTGAACCTGAACCAACTTGTACACCTTCAATAACCACTGCATTTGCACCCACAAGTACATTATCCCCAATACGCACAGGCACAGATGAAGCTGGTTCAATAACTCCAGCAAGTACTGCGCCTGCACCAATATGGGAATTTTCACCAACTGTTGCACGTCCTCCTAGAACAGCACCCATATCAATCATTGTACCAGCCCCAATTTCAGCACCTATATTAATAATTGCTCCCATCATGATTACTGCATGATCACCAATTACGACATGTTCACGGATAATTGCGCCTGGCTCGATACGTCCATTGACATCGCGAATATCAAGCAAGGGTACAGCTGAATTGCGGCTATCAAGCTCCACAATATAATCTTTATTTTCAGTCATGTCAGCCAAAAGCGGTTGAATCAAACTCCAATCCCCAAACAAAGTATTGCTGATTTTGATGATTTCTTTTGATATTTGACCTGTCAATTGACCTTCAAAAGTTACTTTAACTGTTGTTTTTTTCTCAGCATTTCCAATATATTGAATAATTTCTTGAGCCGAAATTTTTTGTACTTCCATAAATCTCCTTCTTGTGAGTAATCCTATAAAAACTAAGTTTTTTAAGGAATATCCAAAATTTATTTTATTGTTTCTCTTCTATAAAAATAGGACTTAATTCACTCCGTCTTTTCCAAAAAGAACTTCCTCCATTGAATACATCCCACTTTCTTGATGAATAAGCCAATTCATCCCTGTGATCGCCCCTTTTACAAAAATCATTTTCGAAAGAGCTTCATGCTTAATCGTAAGAAGTTCGTCCCTTCCTGCAAATATTACTTCATGTTCACCAACGATTGTCCCCCCTCGAACAGCATGTACTCCAATCTCTTTCTTCTCACGTGGCTTTATACCTGAACGTCCATGAACAACTTTATAGTCCAATGTTTCATTGATACTGTCAAGCAACATCTTTGCCGTACCAGATGGTGCATCTATTTTTTTATTATGATGTTTTTCAATGATTTCAATATCAAAACTGTCCGATAAAATATAGGTCATTTCTTTGACTAAACGATTCATCAAGATAACTCCAATACTAAAATTGCCACTAAATAATACAGGCATTTTTTCAGAAAGGTGATCAATTGTTACCTTTTGTATGTCGTCAAAGCCTGTTGTGGCAATAACTGTGGCTGTTGGATGCTTTTCTAGATATTTAGCAAGATTATTGAGATTCTCAGGGTGTGAAAAATCAATGATCACATCGAATTTTTCTTCTGGAATATCCTTTGTTAAGGATACGACTGTTAATTCATGCTCTTTTTCTAGCTCTGCCGCAAGCAGCCCGCCCATTGTACCTGTTCCAATTTGTAAAACTTTCATTATAAAATCTCCAATTCTTTAAGAAGTTGAATTTTTGCCGTTTCGGATGGCTCGTCAAGTGGCAACCGAACAGAACCGACATTATAACCGAGTTGATTCATCACAAATTTGACCGGAATTGGATTTGCTTCTATAAATAAGCTGTCAATCAAGTTCAAATATTTTTGTTGCAGACTCAAAGAATGAGCTGGGTTGGTCGCAAAAGTTTCGATTAACTCCTTAACTACATCTGGCATGAAGTTAGCCCAAACACTGATTACACCCGAAGCGCCTAAACTCAGGCATGGAACTATCATATCGTCATTACCACTATATAATGCAAAATTATTAGAAAGATAGCGGCTAATTTTTTCCACATAGGCAATATCGCCTGATGCTTCTTTTAAGCCTGTAATATTCGGGTGTTTCGCCAATACTTCTACGGCTTCAACAGAAAGATTCACTCCTGTTCTACCTGGTGCATTGTACATGATAATCGGAATATCGACAGACTCCGCAATCTTAGTAAAATGCTTTAACATCCCTGTTTCATTGGTTTTATTATAATAAGGGGTAATCACAAGCAAACTATCCGCACCTAACTTTTCAAATGCTTGAGCAAATTCCACTGCTTGTGCTGTGTTATTACTTCCTGCTCCAACATTGATATGAATACGTCCAGCAACCTGTTTAACTACAAACTCAACGATTGCTTTTTTCTCCTCAAAGCTAATCGTCGGTGCTTCTCCTGTTGTGCCTAAAATAGAAATAGCCGCACTTCCATGGCTAATCTGAAATTCAATCAGCTCAGCTAATTTTTCAAAATTTATAGAATTATCATCATTAAAGGGCGTGATGAGCGCCACAATTGAACCTTTAAGCATTATTTTCTCCTGTAGATTTATTTCAGAAACCTTTGATGAGTGTTGCGATAGAAGAAAAGGAAACTACTCATCGTATAATTTTCTTTCTCTTGAAAATCATCTCCTCTTCGCCTTGTTTTTACTCCACTCCTTTAATTTGTATCCAAATATTATTTATGATTTTATCAATGGTTAGAAGTAAAAGCTTTTACAAGCGTTCACCAGCTAATTCCCGGTAAGATTTCAAACTCAAAGCCATCCAATGTTGCAAAATAGTCTTCAGGTCGCTCTGCCCGTCGAATCATACGCGTGCTCCCATCTTGCTGAAGCAATAATTCGGAACTTCGTAATTTTGCATTATACTGATATCCCATCGAAAAACCATGCGCACCTGTGTCATGAATGACTAATAGGTCTCCCTCATCAATCACAGGAAGTTCGCGCTGCCTGGCAAATTTATCATTGTTTTCACATAATGAACCAGTCACGTCAACAATTTCTTTCACTTTATCTTCCTCCTTTCCTATAACAGTAATATGATGATAAGCATCATAAAATGCTGGTCTCATCAGATTAACTGCGCTCGCATCCACACCAATATACGTCCGATATGTTTGCTTTCTATGCAAGACACGTGTGACCAGTAAGCCATGAGGCGCCAACATAAAGCGTCCAAGTTCCGTATAAATTTTGACTTCCCCTAGGCCATTGGCAGTTAGAACTTCATCATAAACACGATGTACTCCTTCGCCGATGACAGCAATATCGTTAGGAGCTTCATCTGGACGATAATTAACGCCGATACCACCAGAAAGATTTATAAAATCAAGAGAAACGCCTGTTTTTTCACGAATTTTAAGTGCTAATTCAAATAATTGCTGTGCTAATTTTGGATAATACTCATTTGTCACAGTATTTGAAGCCAAAAAGCTATGCATTCCAAATTTCTTCACACCCAACTTTTGCAAATCTCTAATTCCCTGAATTAGTTGGGCTTTTGTCATTCCAAATTTTGATTCTTCAGGATTATCCATAATTTTGGTACCCATTGTAAAAACTCCACCAGGGTTATAGCGTAAGCTCATTGTTTCGGGAAATTCAAATCCTGCCAATGTGGATAAAAATTCAATATGGTTGTATGCATCAATATTAATCGTAGCCCCTAGCTTTTTGGCTAATAAAAATTCTTCAGCTGGAGTGTCATTTGATGAAAACATAATTTCAGACTTATCAAAACCACATTTATTTGCCAGTATAAGTTCAACATAGCTCGCGCAATCAGCTCCACAGCCTTCTTCTTGCAAAATTTTCAAAATTGCAGGCGTTGGTGTAGCTTTTACCGCAAAGAATTCTTTGAAACCTTTATTCCAAGAAAATGCTGTGTTTAGCGCCCTTGCTTTTTCACGAATTCCGTGCTCGTCATACAAATGAAATGGTGTCGGAAATTCTGCAGTAATTTTATCTAATTGATTTTTAGTAATAAATGGTACTTTCATTTCATACTCCTGTGGACTTGCTATGCAAATCTTTATCTGAAGATTTCGGTGATTTCAATGCTCTGGAGGGTTGTCAAAAATTGTAACTGAAAGAAGGAAGATTTTACTTTTAGTCTACCAAATGATATTTTTTCCCATCTCAATCTTTAACTCTGTCTCCAGTGCCCTTTGACCACTGATATAATGAGTTTCGATGTAAGAAGCAGAGTTTTTCTTATTCGTTGACTCGCTAAAACATTATTCTATCGTTGTCGCGCTTCAACCTGCAAACTCACATCATATAAAAACAAAAGGCACTTGTAAGTACAAGCGCCTTTTATGTCGTCATGAAAATAGAGTTAAAAAAGAATTCTATATTATTCGGTTCGATCACTTAGCGCCAGACTTATTCAAGTCCGAGTGGTATAGGTGTTTCCTATACCCCCACGCTAGCCAGATACCTCTGTTGCTAACGTTCGGCAATGATTACCTTTCGTACACGGTCGTCGGATGCCTCCTCTCGTGTAGTACTCATTTGCATTGCTACCTCTAATTTATTTTTCACAATTATAATATTTTCAGTATTGTTTGTCAATTGAAAACTTTTCAAATTTTTAGTATTGACTTATTTTTTTCTTTAAAACTGCTTTAAATCAAGGTTTACAAGGTGTATTTTTTATCTGAACTTCCGAATCTCCAAAATATTTTGCAACATTGTTTTGTGAATTTTTAAAATAAAATGCTATAATACAAATTTAAAACGACGAATATACGGAGTTTTTGCTTGAAGCCAACTTTAACTATTGACCTGCGGAGGTGCTATGTATGGATTTATCAAATAAATTTAACACTAATCTTGGAAAAATTGAAATTTCTAAAATTCGTGAATTTGATCAGGAAATCTCCAAAATACCGAATGTTTTGAAATTAACACTTGGTGAACCAGATTTTCCGACACCTGAACATATCAAAAAAGCTGCAATTGATGCGATTGATGCCGATGAAAGTCATTATACTGGCATGCGTGGCCTGATTGAACTCCGTCATGCAGCCAGTCAATTTGTAGCTGAAAAATACAATTTACATTACGATGCTGAAACAGAAATTTTGACCACAGTTGGTGTCACAGAGGCGATTGCTACTTGTCTCCTTTCAATTATTGAACCTGGCGATAAAGTTCTAATCCCAGCACCTGCTTACTCAGGTTATGCGCCTGTAGTAAGCTTAGCTGGCGGTCAATTGGTCGAGATTGATACCACAACTGATAAATTTGTCTTAACTCCTGAAAAACTTGAGCAAGTATTGAACGAAACCGAGAATATCAAGGCTATCATCCTTAATTATCCTTCAAATCCAACGGGCATAACTTACACTCATGCCCAACTTAAAACACTTGCTGAAATCATCAAAAAACATGAAATTTTTGTCCTTTCTGACGAAGTTTATTCTGAAATTAACTATAGCCAACATGTACATACTTCTATTTCGACCTTTTTACGTGATCAAACTTTTGTACTTAATGGCCTTTCAAAATCACATGCGATGACGGGTTGGCGAATGGGGCTGATTTTTGCACAAAAATACTTGATTGATCAGCTTGTAAAAACACACCAATATCTGGTTACTTCTGCCTCAACACAATCGCAATGGGCAGCAGTTGAAGCTCTGAGTAAAGGAAAAAATGATGCTGAGCTAATGAAAGCCGAATACCTCAAACGGCGGGATTACATTATTGAGAAGATGACTGAACTTGGCTTTGAAATTATCAAGCCAGACGGGGCTTTCTATATTTTTGCCAAAATTCCAGCAGAATATAACAGCAATTCTTTTGAATTTTTATATGATTTTGCAAAGAAAAAACATGTAGCATTCATTCCAGGCTCAGCCTTTGGCCAATATGGTGAAGGTTATGTCCGTTTGTCCTATGCAGCTTCAATGGAAGTGATTAAGATTGCTATGGAGAGATTGAAAGAATATCTTTCGGAATAACTTACTATTATGGTTGTGCTATACTCAGAGTTTATCTTTGCTTTAATGTAAACCTTCTCAAAAAAGACGAGATTTTTCTCGTCTTTTTTGTTATGTATTCATTCTTGTTATTAATTAACGAAAATAGGTTTGGCTTGTAAAAAAGAGATTGTTTTAATGTGTAAATCCATATACTTTATTTTTAGGATTATTATGGTATTTAAGATGTGCCTTATTCAAAAATTCAATAGCTTCTTGCATATCTTGCACGTAATTGTATGCCATATTCATTCCAAAATCCGCTCGAATTACTATCCGTTGTATAATATTATCCTCTAAGTTTTTTGGTAAAGGATAGGCTGGCACTTGCCATCCTTTCATTAATAAACGATCGGCTAAGTCGTATAAATCCCAGTCACAATTTCTGTCTTCTCTTAATTTATAGCATACAATTGGAAGTTGTGAACCATCATTTACAATTTCAAATAAACCTGTTTTTTCAATTGATTTTGCTAAATACATCGCTACTTTATGCGTTCTTTCATGTATAGCTTTGTATCCATCAAAACCATAGCGTACAAAATTATAATATTGTCCTATCAGCTGAGCCGCGCTATGAGAAAAGTTAATAGCCATGGTTGGTAATTCTCCTCCAAGATAGCTTACTTTAAAAATTAACTCCTCTGGTAAATATTTCTTATCACGCCATAATACCCAACCTACTCCAGGATAAACGAGACCGTACTTATGACCTGATGTATTGATGGAAATGACATTTTTTAATCGAAAATCCCACTTAAGATGTGGTTCAACAAATGGTGCATAAAGTCCACCTGAAGCAGCATCTACGTGTATGTACACTTTATAATCTGTACGTTTGTTGTGTTCTTCAACTAACTTATCAAGAGCCTTGATATCGTCATATCTTCCTGTATACGTAATCCCCATAATCCCCACAATACCAATAGTATATTCATCAACATAATCCATAACCTTGTCTAGATTAATTGACATGTGGTTTTTGTCCATCGGTACTTCACGCATTTCAATATCCCAATATACACAGAATTTTTCCCAACAAACTTGATACCCAGAAGAAATAACGAGATTTGGTTTTTTAGCATTAATGTCCAAGCCTAACTTTTCTGCTCGTTTACGCCAAGAGAATTTCATTGCCATTCCTCCCAACATACAAGCTTCTGAAGAACCAATTGTTGATGTTCCCATAAACTGTTCGTTTTCACTTGCATTCCAAAGGTCAGCAATCATATTTACACAACGGTTTTCGATTTCGGTTGTTCTTGGATATTCTGATTTATCTATTGCATTTTTCTCAAGAGTTTGACTCATTAGTTTTACTGCTTCAGGTTCCATGTATGTTTGACAAAAAGTGGCTAAGTTCAACCGCGCATTCCCTTCATCTAGCATCTCATCTTGAACTAATTGATAAGCTACCCGAGGTTCGATCGATTTTCTCCCTAATTTATATTTGGGCAAATCAACTTGTTCACTTTCGGAGCCAAATATTGGTTCTAAAAATTCTGCCTCATCACGATTTTCTTTTCCATATAACATATTTACATCCTCCAATTTTCTTTAATGTTTTAATATATGTTCTTCATTCTTTACAATATGATGCTCCCCTCGAGCTGCCGGATAAACGGCTGGATTCACTTCTCCTGCTTTGAAGTGAATTGGTTCTTCAAGAGATCCATGACTCTTTTTATCATGTAGTTCATAAATAACAAATGGTAAGATTACTGTAACAGCAAAGCTTATAAGTAATATCATTTGATAAGTTCGTGTCTCACTTTGAGCAATTGATTCCGGTGGGACAAAAGAAATTAATAAAGCAAACAGAGATAATAATAACCCTACTCCTGCAATAATTGATTTGCCTATCATTTTTCCTGGAACATTATATGTTCGTTTTAAATTCTTTTTCTTGTAGATTAAGACGAAATAGCCTAAGAAAAATAGTAGATAACCAACCAAATAGATAACTACAGTCAAAGAAATTGCTACCAAAAAGGACAAGTTATTGCCGCCACCACCAAAGGTTAAAATCGCTCCCCAAAGAGTCACGATGACACCTTGAATCATAACTAAAGGCACGGGAACATCATGGGTATTCGTTTTTCGTAAAAATTTTGGAAGTAATCCACGTTGCGCTGCTGCAAACATTCCTCGAGAAGGCCCAACTACCCATGAGCTTACTTCTCCCATTACTCCAAACGCAATCATTATTGCAATTATTTTGACCAACCAACTTAAGTGGTTATTAAAATGTAAAATCAGCGTTTGAAAAGTCTGAATCACACCAGCGCTTAAAGATAACTCTTTTTGAGGTATTACTGCAGCCACTGTAAAGCCCCCAAGGGCATCTAAAGAAATAGCTAATATTACTAATAAAACCATTGCTAAAGGATAATTTCTTTTTGGATTTTCTAACTCATTGATATGAGAAGCTGAAGCTTCAACTCCCATATAAGCTAAAATAAACGAAACAAAAACTACCAATGTTGAAAGCTGTGAAAAATCTGGAATAAAAGCTGCCTTATTGATGGGGATTTCTATAGGATTTCCTCCTACAAAATAAGCTACTGCTAATACAAATAAGATAATGGATGGAATTACAATCCCGATTATAAATCCCGCTTTTACTAATTTTGCAGTGCGCTGAGTCCCACCTAATTGTGAAAAAGTCAGTCCCCAAAAAATGACCAGCAAGCCTATAAATTTAATGAGTGGATCTGAGTTTAAAGCTTCAAAATTTAATACGTATGAAAGTGCTCCTAAGATAAAGTATATCATTGTTACAAATCCAACTGTAATTTGAAACCATTGGAAAAAAATTGCCGCAAATCCAAAACGCTCTCCTAAAGTTTGGCTCACCCAGCTGAAAATGCCTCCATTTTTCCACCCTTCAACTGTGGACATTTCTGCAGCACATAGGGCAACTGGTAAAAACCATAGTATTCCGCCTAGTAGTAAAAAGAAAACTAAGTGCAATTTAGAAGTGGCAAAGGTCGGATACTCATATACGGTCAAAACCATTGAAGCAGTTAAAGCAAAGAATCCGAATAATGTTAATTTTTTTTGATTCATCATACTTCCTTAAAATATGGGGCAACAATTTTCAAAATAATTGTTGCCCAAATCTAGTTTTCATCTCCTTTCTATATCAAGTATATTCTCTTAAAAATAAAAAAACTCTCTGTATCTGTTGCTTTAAAGCAACAGATACAGAGATTAATTTTTTAAAAACTTTTCCAACCTTCTTTGATAAAATTCTTTCAATCGTAAACCTCCAAATTCCTCCAAAGCTCCCAGAGCACAATTAATTTTTTTACGTCCTAAATCCTTATCTTCAAAGTTAAAAATAACAATTCCTGTTGCCAGATGCCTTAAAACTTCAGCATATAAATCCACTCCCATTTCCCGATATTTTTTGGTAATTTCTAATATATTTTCAGCTTCACTTCTTTCCCCATGCGCTGCAAAAATAGCCGCACTTTGATACGCAATCTGTAATAATCTTCGTCTGTACTTTAATAATCGACAATATTTTTCACACCTTTTGTCAAAATTGGCCAGAAGATTTTCCAGCTGATCAATATCAATATGATCTGAGACAAAATAAAATAATGTGAGCTCAAAATAGCCCCATTCTTTAACATTACAAAGATAATTTTCAATCTCTCTCACTTCCAGGGGACTTATATTTTCAAGTCGAGTTTTTGCAGCAAGTGACAACATATGTTTTCCTGCTTCACGCGCCTCAAGATATAACTTTTGAATTTTATTTAGATCTTGACTAAAGTCCGCTTCTTCTAGTTCCAACAAGAAAAAATCTTGATAATTGGGCATAAAGTTATTTACAATTAATTCGTACTCTGCTAAGGGGACTTGCATCTCTTCTAACATCAAGTCAACGCGCTCAAAACTCATCATACTTTGCCCTCTTTCAAATCGAGATAAATTTGCTCTATTTATTCCAATCTTACTAAAATATGAGAGTCCCAAATTCTTTTGGTTCCTTAACTTTTTAAAACAATCTCCATATTTTTTATACACAGTTAATGACCTCCTAATTTTGTTTTTAACGTTATGATAAATAACAATAATTACATTTATGCCTAAAAAAATATGCACGTGAAATTATAACTCATTTACAAGTTGGTCGTCAAATATATACTCAATTAAGGCTATCAGGCATAGGTTTTTATGTTCAAAAAACTTCCTTTTAAATCTCTATATGGCGAAATTAATTTATCTCTGTGAGTTCAAAGCATTGACAGTTTTCTTAGAAAATGATATTATTACTCCTAATAAAAACGAAAGGAGCTGTACAACCAATGATCAACTGTTATTCTACTCAACTTTGGCAAAGATACAGGTGTATGTATGGCTTCTAACTGAAGAAAACCATAGATACAAATTTTAGTGTACTTTCTAAAACCTGTATCTATGCTCAAATTGGATGATTAAAGCATAGAAGTTTCTATGCTTTTTTTGTGTTATAGAAAGTACTCTGCCTTATCATTAAAAACTAGAAAGAGGAACTTTTATGAATCAAAAAAACAAATCATCAAATACTATTACACTTACTCCAATCTTCATTATACTTGGTCAAATTTTGAATATTATCACTCCCAGTATCGCTGGAATTATTCGCCCGGACTTTTCCTTGGCCTTTTTATTCCTCTGTATAATGATTAAACCTACACTCAAACAAGTTTTCTTGGCAAGCGGTCTTGTTATCCTTACTTCCATGATTCTTGGTGGTAATCCGATTTTCCAGCTGCCAGCTGCTTTTGACCGTACCCTGTCAGCCTTGGCATGCTTACTCTTATATAGGTTAGTCCTAAGAATTTCTCCCAAATTATTTTTAGCTAAAATAGGGGTAATCTATTTCCTCGCCACATTGATAAGTGGTTGCGTGTATGTTTTTGCTGTATATCTTTTGGGAACTTTACTTCACATTTCGGAGCTTATGGTTGTCTTTAAAATGGGCCTTCCTGTTCTTTTAATTACGATTTTTTCTACGGCATTTGTCAATTATTTCCTGGGAATTTTGCTCTACAAACTTGTTTCAACACTTTCCAAAGGAAAATATCTTTTCGCCGTTTCTTAATGAGATATGAAAAAGACTTCTCTCTATAAAAACATAAACAATTTAATTGGTATAGACTTTATGCTATGTTAAAATATCTGAGGCGAATCGCCAATTCAAACAAGGAGGTCTATACTTTTGAATTTTTTACGTGATAATAAAAGAGAATTCATTGTATTAACTATATATATTTTATTTGTCCCCTTCCAACTTGGAATGATCCCCTTACTCTTTCTATCTGAGTTAGCTCAGACAAATTGGGTAGAATCTGATTTTTTAAACTTCGCAGTTGGTATAACAGTCTCTGCACTGACAGCACTTATTCTCTTCCGAAAAGAATTAAGAGAAAGTTTTGGCTATTTTAAGGAGCATTCCTTATGGAAAATTTTAAGCCTCCCCTTATGGATGGCAGCGATACTTTTGGTGGAATCTCTGGCTCAAGGTATTTATGGAAAGGGATTAAACCCTGAAAATCAAGCTGCTCTCTCTGAAATGAGTAAGCAAATCCCTTTATTCTTCACCATCCTTATTCTTGGTGTTTTAGGACCCATCATTGAAGAGATTATCTTTCGCCATATCTTCCTTAATAGACTCTCAAATTATACAGGAACACTAATTGCAGTCCTTGTTTCTACTGGTTTATTCACCGTTATGCATATGCAGCAACCTATGGATTTTGTCCTCTATGCACCTGGAGCAATGCTTTTAGCTTTAGCTTATTTAAGCTCTCATCGTTCCTTAATTTTTGTTATTTGTCTTCATATGTTGAATAATATTTTAGGCTTATTAAGTTAAGGTATTTATTATATATAACCAAATAGTTGCAAACGCAACTATTTTATTTTATAATCAATACATCCTCTTCCATGAAAGGAGAAATACTATTCAAAATAATATTTTAAGAGATATTGGTACTATAGCACGCGCCTTAGATTCTATCAGTAATATTGAATTCAAGGAGCTGAAACTTGCAAAAGGACAATACCTCTACCTCAGTCGTATTTTTGAAAATCCTGGAATTAATCAACAACAAATTTCTGAACTTTTATGTGTCGATAAGAGTACAGCAAGTCGTGCTATCAATCAATTGGTAGAAAAAAAACTTATAAAAAAAGTTGAAGATACTGGAAACAAAAAAAATAAACTATTATATGTTACTTCTCATGGCAAAGAAGTTTACCCTATCTTAAACAGAGAGCTTCACTATTCTACTCAAGTTGCCTTATCCGGTCTTAATGCACAGGAGATTACTCAAGTAGAGAATTTACTCGGAAAAATCAGTCAAAATATCGTGGATAACTGGATCGATGTTAAAAAAGGAAAGAAACGAATCTACTAAAAGGAGTTGGTGTGAATATTAGAATTTCCCGCGTTACTATGCAGGATCTACAGGTCTTACAAGACTTAAGTATAGAAACCTTCGCTGAAACTTTTGGAGAACAAAATCCACCAGAAGATTTAGAGCTTTATTTAGAAAAGGCTTTTAATCCTCAACAATTAACCAAAGAATTCAATGACTCTAACAATAGTTTCTATTTTATTTTCCAAGATGGTTGTCTCGCAGGTTATATCAAGTGGAAAAATGCAACTCTTCCAGAACACTCTACTTTAGCTGAGGCTCTTGAAGTGGAAAGACTATATGTTAGAAAGTCTCACCAGCACTTAGGCTTAGGAAAACATTTATTAGATTTTGCTTTCGAAGAAGCACAGCGCACACACAAGGAATATATCTGGCTCAGTGTCTGGGAGCACAATCCTAATGCTTATAGTTTTTATAAAAATCAAGGCTATGTGGAATGTGGGTCACGTCATTTTCATTTAGGGACTTTAACGCAAACAGATTTAATCATGAAAAAAGAAATAAGGAGAACTACTATGCAAACTGTTACTGTGGATAAAAACTTTTGGGAACTTTTTCCAGAAGCTCAACTCTATACCTTAGTTGTAAACAATATTGACAATCATGTTCATGATTTAGGCCCCTACCAAGAGCTTCTAAAGGAGGCATTTAAAGAGTCTGAAAAATTTTTAGTTGAAGATGATTTTAAAGAAAACTTTGTCATCTCCGAATGGCGTGATATTTTTACACAGTTTAAGAAGAAAAAAGGTGCACGCTCTTCTATTGAAGCTCTTTTAAAAAGAGTGGCTCAGGGCAAAGAGTTAGAACCAATCAACCCACTTGTGGATATCTATAATAGTATTTCTCTTCGTTATGGTGTACCTTGTGGCGGTGAGGACTTAGATAAAATCAACGGCGATTTATATTTAGGCTTAGCCAAGGGGGGTGAAGATTTTTATCCTCTGGGGGCGCAAAAGAGTGAGCCAGCTCTTGCGCAAGAAATTATATATTATGACCTTGATGGTGCGATCTGTCGCTCTTTGAATTGGCGTGAAGCCCAACGTACCATGTTGACAGAAGAAACTACAAACGCCATCTTGGTGATTGAAGCAGTAACCCCTTCTCAACAAGAACGTGCACTAGAGGCTATCCAAGAGTTACAGGCTAAAATTAAGGATATTCTTGGTGTTGAGGGAGAAATTCAAATTATCAACAATAAGTAAGAAAGAAAGATAAATAATAATAAAAAAGTGCTAGATAATCTAGCATCTTTTTGTTATTTAAATTCTGTGATTTTTTCAGCCGCTAATCTTACAGATTCATATCCTGCTTCTTTGTCTTTGCCGACAGATAAAATCATTACTGGCACGTAACGGTTTTCGTCCAAACCAAAAGCTTCTGCCAATTGGTCTGCCTCGAATCCGCCGATAGGATTTGTTTCGTAACCATGAGCGCGTGCGATGAGCATAAATTGCATTGCAGCTAAGCTTGAATCAATTTTGACAACATCATTCATTTCTTCTTTACTAAAGCTTTGGTAGTAAGGAATAATCGCTTCTAACTGTTGATCACGTACTTCTGCTGGCATCTTGCCTTCTTCTACAGCTTGGTTATAAATTTCTTCCCCTAATTCATAACAGAGAAGATCCCCAAAAATAAGAACCATAGCCGAAGAAGTTTCATTTTGACGGGTATTAAAACGAATTAAAGGTTTTAATTTTTCTTTTTCTTCATCACTTTCAACAACAACAAAACGCCAAGGTTGCATATTTACAGATGATGGTGCTGTTGTTGCTTCTTGGATCATTTCAAGCATTTCTTCATGTGAAATTTTATAAGTTTCATCATAAACACGCACGGATTTTCTTCCAAATGTGATTTCTGAAAAATCATTATTTACAATACGAGTTGACATTTTATTCTCCTTTATGTCCCAATAACTTTGTGAGCAGCTCAAGAAGTACGTCTTCTTCTTGAGCTGTGAGTGCTAGCTCTAAACTTTTCTCAGAAGAGTTATTATAGTTTCTTTCACAACGTTCCAAAGCCTCTTTTGAGCTATCCGTGATTTTAACAAAAACTTCGCGATTGTTTTGTTTATTTCTCTCACGGGTAACATAACCTTTTGCTTCGAGCAATTTTAGATGCCTTGTAATAGCTGCACTGTCTATTTTTAACTCATTCTGTAATTGCCCTTGAGAACATTGACCGTTTTCCTTCAAAAACATCATAAGCTCATAACGGGTTATACTAAAGCCAGTTTCTTTTTCAAACTTCGTTGTCATCTCTTGATTCGCTAGTTTTAGCTTGTAAAAGAGCTGACTCATTTGTCTAAGGTTCATTTGTCCCCCTTTTTAAATTGACCGGTCAATCATTGACTAGTCAATGATACTACATTCCTATTTTTTTGTAAACTATTTTGATTGCTGCTGTGTCAAAATAAGTAGCTTTGATTTTTTCTCTCTTACTTGTGGTAAACTTAAACCATGTATAATTCGCTGACCTATATAACGACCCTTTTGAATGATTTAGGCTTATCTCCAAGTATACCTACAAAAGATACTTATAATTCTGAATACGAAGGTTTTTGTTTTCAAGCAGATGGACTATCTTTTCGAAGTCGTCGCGCTAAAAAAACTCCTAAAAAACAAGGATATTTTGTAGCATTTTGGGAAAAGGACACCAACAACAAAAATATCCCCTTTAGTTTTGAAGCTTTTCCCGATAAACTTGTCATTTCAGTCATTGATGGACCCTTGAGTGGCCAGTTTATCATTCCCAAGAGCGTTCTTCGAGAAAAAAAGATTTTAAAACACAAGGGAATTACTGGAAAAATGGCTTTGCGTTTTTACCCATCCTGGGAAAATTCACTCAACAAAACCGCGCAGGCTGCCCAAAAATGGCAATGCGATTATTTCATTGATACTACTAATATTATCCAAAAAGAAAAATTAGCCCAATTGTATTTTTCTTCTACATCCATAAACAATAAAAAACCGTAGTTTTGAGCTTACGGTTTTTTATTGTTTATTGCTGCGCTAACTTTTTACTAAAAAGCATTGCAGTTAAATCGATTCGATTTTGACCAAAATCAAGTTGAATATCTCGAGCTCCGGCCATATGAAAACCCTTGTATTCATAGAATTGATAAGTACAGCCCGTATCTGTGAAGAGGAATATTTCTTTTCCAGCTTCCCGCGCCGTGAGTTCATTGATTAAAGCGGTACCTACACCTTTGATTTTTTTCTCGGGATCAGCAGCCAAATACAAAATTTCGCCCTCAGGTGATGCTTCACTTTTATACGACCGTAATAATTCTTTATTCGTAGCTTCATAAGTGTCTAAGCCTTTGTTTTTAGAAAAGGACCGCAAAAAGTTAAAAGTCTTCATGTAAGCTTTTTGGCCAAACGTTTGTTTCAGTTTAGGTTCTCCATATATCTCTGCGAGCAATAAGCCCACCATTTCACCATCAACATAGGCAGCAATAGCTTGCGTAGCTTTTGACAGCTCAAAATATAGAAAATTTTTGGCATACATATTGATGATGGTTTTATTATTACTGTACCTATCAAAGCTCATCCCTTTAACAGCAAACTGGATTGCTTTTTGATAATCCTTTGGATCAAATGCTCTTATTTCAATTTTCATCTTTTTTATCCTCCATAACTCTCTGTGCTTTTTCGAGCAAGCTTTCGGTAAAAGTTTTCGTTTGCTCCAAAAATACTTGTGTGTTCTTCAAGCCGAATTCTTCTATAACTTGTGTTTCAAAGATATCTGTTTGCTCTTGAATCTCCTCAAAAACTTTTCTTCCATTTGGAGTGAAAACGATAAATTTTTCCTTTTCATTTTTTCCTTTAGTGAGTTGAAGAATATCTTGTTTTTGCAATTTCAAAAGTAAGCTATGTACTGTTGATTTCGGCAAAAATAAGATTTCACTTATTTCTTTTTGGGTGACAGTATCACTTTCATCGATAATATAGAGCGTCATTAGTCCATTAAAAGTCAGATTATATTCATGCGCCACAAGCGCGTAAGTCATATCAAGTTTGCCAAGCGCTGTGCTAAATTGTGTCATTATTTCTCGATATTTCATTTAACCGCTCCTTTTTAGTGCGAAGTCGTACCATTTCATTATAGTACGATTCCGCACTAAAGTCAAGGCTTTTCTAAAATAAAAAGGCAGATTAAAACCTGCCTTTTTATTTTCATCTATTCAGATCATTCAGCTGCCGTATCAAGAATGATTTTACCCAAACTTCCTTTGTTTTCCATGATATAATCTTGCGCTGTCGCAGCTTGCTCGAGTGGGAATACTTTATCAACGACAGGTTTAACACCCTCACTTAAACCTTGCAGTAACAAGTGTGTGTTTTCCTCCACTTCTTCTGGTGTGATATTTGCCAACATTAGACCTGTGATATGTGCCCCTTTCATCATCAAGACACGAGGATTAATGGTTACTTCCCCTCGATTACCAATAATAACAATTCGCCCGTTGTTGCCAATAGCATCTAAGTCTTTCTGTAAATTAACATTTGCAAGCATTTCGATAATCACATCAAGACCATGATCCTTTGTCAAGTCCGGTATTCTCTCGATATATCCTTCAGCATGATGGTTAAAGACATAGTCTGCACCAAGCTTTTTCAATATCTCAAGGCCCTTTTCAGAACCTGCTGTTGCAATAACCTTGGCACCATACAGCTTGGCAAATTGAAGGACAAGTGTCCCCACTCCTCCAGTTGCACCATGTATAAGTATATATTCTCCAGACTTAAGGCCCGCTTTTTGCTTAAGGGCATAAAGGGCGGTTAAGCCGCTCGATCCTAGTGCTGCACCTTGACTATAAGTCATAATTTCTGGGAGTAAGGTCGCTTCTGTGGCCTTGCATGTTATTGCTTGCGCATATGTTCCAAACTGAGCATCACTCTCTACAGTCACAAAGACACGATCACCTACCTTAAAGTTTTTCACTTGTGCACCTACAGCTTTGACAATCCCAGATCCATCTTTGGGATATAAGGGAGCGAAGGCAGTTGCGCGTATGTTCCTTGGCGCACATAGGTTTCAACTGGGTTGACCGCTGCAGCTTTGAGGCTGACATAAATCTCATCATCTTTCATAACTGGGTCTTTAAGCTCTTTATACTTAAGAACGTTACTGTTACCAAATTCAGATACTTCTATTGCCTTCATATTTTCCTCCTTATGAATTACAGGTTTCTATAGCACTCATTATATAGCAAGATTTACTATTTGTATAGTAGGTACTCCGAGGTGCCTTAGATACTTTGTAGTAACTCTTCAACAAGTGACATGACAAAAAAACAACTGGAAAAATCCAGTTGTTCTGGTTAATTGTATCTATACTAATAGCTTATGTCTTCTTCACCTTCATCTTCTAGTTTTGGACGTTCTTTGATGCTCAAATTATATACATCTGATAATATTAATGGCACCCGCTCAAGTGACACTTCCGAAAATTGTAAGCCAAACCAGCGATCTGGTGTTGCTGTATAGCGCTTGATTCGGGCTTTTGCTTTCAAGACGAATCGATCAAAAGCTGGAAGTTTTTGTGCATTTGTCACCCGTTCCTCGATAACTACAAATCTGAAGTCACCAACATCCCTACCAGGCATTGTGGTGTATTTTTGCTCTTGTTTAGGCAATCGTCCTGATTTTATTAAATCTTTAACAATCGTCCGAAGATAACGGGGCACTTCTTGTTTCATCCGAAACCCTAGATACAAATGAACTTTAACGATATAATCTGTTCCCATCATATCAACTTCATATTCGGAAGTCCATGGTTCATCAGTAACTTTCACATTAACAAACCAGTAAACTTCCGCCTTTTTAGGACGTTTATCAAGTATTGAATATAGGATAGAACGGTCAATAAAATCACCTTCCATTTTATTACTCAAATAAACGAGATTGGTTTGATAGAGATCCATCTCCTTGTCTTCTTTGAGTTCTTTCAATTGTCCTTTGAAATCATTGAGATCCAGTGACTTAATATGTTTGTTCACACTTTTACTTGATTGGAACCAAACAAACATCACAAATATAATCATGGCCGCCATAATCACTACAACATAGCCTCCATGAACAAACTTGGCTGCTGAGGCAATAAAGAAAATCAATTCAATACTAGCAAAGAATGCAGCTATCAGGTAAGCCAAAGGTTTCTTTAAGCCTCGGTAAACGAGATAATATGCCAGAAGTACTGTTGTCATAAGCATAGTGACAGTAATGGCTAGACCATAAGCTGCCTCCATGTGTTCCGCGCTTCTAAAATAAAGTACAATCGCACTTGTCGAAAGCCATAAAATCAAGTTGACTGCTGGAATATAAAGCTGACCTAAAGTTTTCCCTGGATAGTAAATCCGCATCATCGGTAAAAGCTTCAAGCGGATGGCTTCTGAAACTAAGGTAAATGATCCCGAAATCAGAGATTGTGAAGCGATAATAGAAGCTAAAGTCGCTAAAACAACGGCATAGATCATCATGTCTGTAGGGATTACGGCGAAGAAGGGGTTGATACCTCCCAAATCGCCACCTTTATGCGCCAAAAGCCAAGCCCCTTGTCCACAGTAAGATAAAACAATTGCAAGTTTTACAAAAGGCCAGCTGACATAGATATTGCCTCTGCCCACATGTCCAAGGTCAGAATAAAGGGCTTCTGCTCCGGTAGTCGCCAAGAATACCGAACCTAAAATAAAGAGCCCTGCCTTATTTTCTGGACTTAACAAGAGATGGACAGCATAGTAAGGATTGATTGCTTTAAAAATTTCAAGATTCGCAAAGGAATTTAAAAGACCTGTGATAGCTAAAAAGCTAAACCAGATAAGCATTATCGGTCCAAAAAGTTTTCCGACTAGGCCGGTTCCAAAACGTTGAATAAGGAAGAGTATAGCCAGAATGATAAGCGTTGTAACAATAACCCATGACTGGTTGGCGTAGATTTCTCCTAAACCAGGAACTCCTTTTAGGCCCTCGACAGCAGAGGTAACTGTAACTGCTGGAGTCAAAGCCCCATCTGCAAGTAAGGTGGCCCCTCCTATCATTGCTGGGATAATCAGCCATTTAGCCATCCGTCGAACTAAGGTGAAGAGGGAGAATATCCCACCTTCTTGATGATTATCGGCCTTGAGGGCAATCAGCACATACTTAACGGTTGTAATCAAGGTCAGTGTCCAGATAACTAAGGAAACCGCACCAAGGATAAAGTCCGTTGAAATATTTTGCAAGCCTCCTTGTCCAGTAACAATAGACTGCATGGTATACAAAGGGCTTGTCCCAATGTCACCATAAACTACTCCAAGCGCGATTATAAAGCCCGCTGAAGTAGCTTTGTTAAACGATTTTTCATTCGCATAACTCATACAAAAACCTCTTTCATTTTTATAAAAGGTAGAAGTACATACTTCTCCAGAAACTTTACGAGAGGATAAAATAATATTGTCTCAGTTTCTTAGAATCATTATATCAGTTTCCCTCAAAAACGCGAGGAAAAAACTTTTATATATCTGATTTTTTTATAATACAAATAGTGAGGATAATTTCTCGCAATAAAATACTCTGACCTTATAAGAAGTCAGAGTATTTTATTACGATTTTCATGGTGTTCAGTGTTTAAAATGCTGATCGATAGCATCAAGTATTTTTTCACTGGCATGTCCATCACCATAAGGGTTTTTAGAGTGTCTCATTTCATTATAGGCTTCTTCGTTATCAAGAAGTTCCCGTATGGCTTGATAAACATCGGTTTCATCTGTACCGACTAATTTTAAGGCGCCTGCTTCTACGCCTTCTGGTCTTTCTGTTGTATCACGTAACACAAGGACAGGCACACCAAAAGAAGGTGCTTCTTCTTGCACACCACCTGAGTCCGTCAGGATAAGATAGCTTTCATTTTCCATACGATAAAAATCAACCACATTTAATGGTTCAATCAGTCGCACATTCGGCAAGTCGCCAAGAATGCGATAAGCAATTTCTCTCACTTTTGGATTTTTATGAAGTGGATAAACTACCTCAAAGTCGACATATTCTTCGGAAATCGTTTTGATGGCACGGAAAACATTTTCCATTGGTTCACCCAGATTCTCACGGCGGTGCATCGTCACCAGAATCTGGCGACGATCCTTTTGAAGATGTGCTGGTACAGTATATCGTAAAGCATCGATAGCAGTATTACCTGTCACATAGATATTCTCATCCGGATGATTTTCTTTTAATAAATTTTGTCTGCTTTCTTCAGTTGGTGCAAAGTAAATATCGGAGAGCACATCTGTGACTTGACGGTTCATTTCTTCTGGGAAAGGTGAATATTTGTCCCAAGTTCTCAATCCTGCTTCTACGTGTCCCAAAGTTACTTTATGATAGAAAGCAGCAATAGAGGCTGCAAAAGTTGTCGAGGTGTCTCCATGAACAAGCATGATATCTGGTGCTTCTTCTACCAGCACTTGATCAATGGCGTCAATAACACGTGTGGTAATTTGACTAAGGCTTTGATTTTTTCCCATGATATCTAAATCGTAATCAGGTTGAATGTGAAAAATATCGAGAACTTGATCCAGCATTTCTCTGTGTTGCGCTGTGACCACCGTTACAGCTTCAAAACGTTCATCTTTCTCGATAGCTTTGACTAAGGGTGCCATTTTAATTGCTTCTGGTCGTGTACCAAAAACGAGCATTATTTTTTCATGTCTACTCCATTTCTACTCTTCTTTACATATAGAAGACTTGATTTTTCCCGTTTGCTTTTGCGACATATAAGTTTTTATCAACTTTATCAATAATGTCCTTCAGACTTTTTTCATCTCTTATTTCTGAAACACCTACAGATATAGAAACATTTAATAAGGTATCATTATAGATAAAATCTTTTTCCGAGATATTTTTTTGGATATCATCCATTATTGCTTTGACCTTATCCCCAGACTGGTTTCTAAAGAGCACAAAGAACTCATCACCACCATATCGAAACAGTTGACCATTATTATGCTCTTGAAGTAAAGTATCTTTAATGCCATAACTTATCTCCCGCAGCACATAATCTCCTGCCAAATGTCCATAGGAATCATTGATACATTTAAATGAATCCACGTCAAACAAAGCAATCGAAAAAAGTGGAACATTCTTACTGTCTAAAATTTCCTTCAAGACTTCTTCAAACTTTTTACGATTATAAGTATCGGTTAAAGCATCTATATAAGCATCTTTCTTTAAATCCGAGTACATCAAGGCAATAATACTGATTAAATGTATCGCGATCTTCGCGATAACTAGCACAGCTAATACCTTTCCTAAAATACCAAGCACATAGCTCATTGGAATGTCAAATTGCGAAAAAGCTACTAATATTGCTGCAAGGGTAATAAATATACTAAGGAAAAAGTAGGAAATGTAATATTTCGAAATCAATTCCTTATAATTACATAGCACATAAATCACAAGCCAAAATATAGTCAATCCGGAAAGCACTAAGAGAGAGGATTGGATATCAAAACCGTAAACATGCAAATAAAGTCCATAATATATAATAAACTGTGGCAACACCTCGTATTCAATATTTTTGGTAGGGGGTGCAACTAAATAAACGACCGAAATCGCAATAAAGACTAAAGAAATATCACTAATAATATAACCATAGGGCGAACCCTGGTCAATGTCGTTAAACAGAAATTTAAGTAAAATTATAAATAAAGCAAAATTGCTCGAATATAAGATATAAGCAGTGACTTTATTTCGATCCAACTGATAATACTGAATCATATACTTAGCAATAAACATCATACCTAGAACGGTAGGCATTAAAAAATTTTATCAATAAAGTTACTGCCTAATATGTCATCAATATGAATCATCTTTTTTCTCCTTTATTAGAAGCTATGCGGTCTATCATAGTAATAAGTTTGTTGGAGCCATTCTTTTGGAAAACTTGCGAGAAGCTCTTCCACCTCAACTCCTTCAATTACAATCTCCTTCTTAAGAAATTTAATCGTATCAACAATTGAAAATATAAAATCCTTTAACTTAGTAGGTGATAAATAACTGTTAAAATCTAAGGCTGAAATCTTTACACGATCAATATAATCATCTAGGATGAATAGCGTTTTATAATGATTTATCCCCGATAAAAAATCGTCTAGAGCAATCGCATATCCCAAATTCTTAAGCGTTTGGATGGCTTCAATCGGCAAGAAGTCTTCTTCATTTTGACAGTTTACGGGCAACCGCTCTGTGAGTTCTAATCTTAACCTGTTCCTATATTTAAATGTCCTCAAAAATTCTACCGTTTCTTCAAAATAAAGTTCTTGATAATCCAGATTCAGGGAATAAATATAATCATCCTTACTGAGCTGTTCTTCCAAGAGGACTTCCAGCCTTTGAAGGTATAAATTATGGAGCTGATGGTCAGAAACAATCTCATCAAACATCTCCGACGGGAAATAACAAACATCAGCATGTTTATATCTCAATAACAGTTCGTATTCTTCTTTGTCATTTTGAGTAAAATCACAAATTTTTTGTCTATAAAAAATTAATTCGTCAAATTTCAAGCCTACTTTTCTCCTCAAATATACTGAAAAGCTCTTTCCTTCTGTTCAGGGGTAAAAAGTTTTCTCAGTCAATCACTGCTTGAGGTGGGCCATAGAGATAACCCTGCCTCAAATTGATGTCTAATAAATCAACAAGTTTTTCATCTTCATCCGTTTCAACACCGGACACAACTAACTCAAGTTGATATTTATTGGCCAGTTTCTTCCAAAACTTAATGGTTAAATCAATCCATTTTTCTTTATCATTAAAATGTCGCATATCTAACTTCAATACATCAATTAAAGGAAGCAAGCGATGAATGTTGCGGGCAAAATAGAATTCGGCTCCAAGATTATTGATAGAAAAATTGATACCATAGGCTTTGCACTTTGTAATTCTACGACTGACACGTCTTAGACTCTTCTTCTTTTTCACAATCTCATTATGAGATATTTCAATAATAAGGTCAAATGGTTGGAGTGACTCAGCAATCGTTTTGATATTCTTTTTAAACTTGCGACTCAGAAATTGTTCAAGCGTAAGTTTAATGACAACTTTAAAATGTTCGGGATTCGCAACTTTGATGCTTTCTTTTACATTATCTTTGAGTATGAAAAAAGGTAAGTCATCGATATTTTGTGGAAGGACCCATTCTTGCTTATCATTTTGTTCACGAAGCACGCACTCCACTCCTTTTATACTATGCGCATGATCATATATTTTATTATAAAAATAAACAAAATTATTCTCTTGTAAGATATATTTTTTCAAGTTGCATCCTTTCTTTTTACAATTTTTTATGAAAAATTAAGCTTGACGTTTCGTTTTATCCCATGTATTTTGCGATCTGAAATATCTGAGTGTCGCTTGCGGATAGATTTGACTGAGAACAATCAAAAACTTGGTCAAATAGTAAGCATCGCTTAAAACATGGCCCCATCTGAATTTTTCCTGAGAGTTTTTATTATACAGGACTGCCCAGACAACATTGATAAGGAAAATGTAGAGTACCATCAAGGCAAAGATTATAACAAAGCTTTTCACTGCATCGTTTAAACCAAAAAGCAGCAATGTGCCAAATAAAACAACGCCTGTGTAAATAACGACTACATATTCTATAGCCATCAACCAAGGTTTTATCAGGGTAAAACACAGCTCTAATTTTTGTTTGAACTCTAAATTTTCTGATTTGATAATAGGGAATATGTACTTAAAGGTTTGGATATTGCCTTGTGCCCACCGCACGCGCTGTTTAACTAAGGACATCGTATCATCATAGATTCCTGTTTGTTTGATTTTAATATCATCATATTGGACATTACGTACATTATATATATCAGATAAAAAGAGACGTAAAGAAAGGTCAAAATCCTCTACTAGCGATGTTGTCCATGGTGCTTCATGCAAAGAATACAGAGTGCTAAGTTTACAAAACTGTCCGTTTCCACCAAAGGCTACGGTATTTGTTTTACTACGCAAAGATTGAGTCGCATTAATAATCTCACCAAATTCCAAATCTTGTGATGTGTCTCTGTTACGGTTGATTACTTGTACTTTTGATTGTAAACCAGTCAATTCAAAATCCGAGTTAAAGACCAAATTTACCTTGTCAAAGTAATCTGTTGCCACACTTGAGTCTGCATCAATAATAGTGATAAGTGTTTCCTCAAAAATATAACCTTTATCAATATAGGAATCCGTTATTTTTTTATAAGCCCAATTGAGTGCTTCACCTTTTCCTTGCTGCGCTTGAGGCTGAAATCTTTGGAGAAGATGGAATCTCTTATTACCTTGGAATTCTTGAACTTCTTGCACCGTATTATCAATGCTGGCATCATCAATCACATAAATATCAAGATTTTCATAATTGGTATTTAACAAGCTTTTCACAGTGTTTTTGATGACTAACTCTTCGTTCATACAAGGAATTAATACAATGATCCGATAATTCGTTTCAATCTCAACATGACTGAGATCACTCGTATAGCTTTTTGTACTGTAAGCATACCAGAGCAAGATTGTTTCTATCGTATAATAAATAAAAGTGAGAATTGAGAAAAATACTGCAAAAAATGTCAATTTACTAATCATGATTTCAAAAATCTCTTTCAAATAGCTCATGCCCCAGAATTTATTTTCGAAAAGAAAAACAAGTGGCAAGATAGAAACCAAGTAAAGCAGTATCTTATTGTATGGCTTAAAGTAATTGGAAAGACCAGTATAGATGCTTTCGATAATCAATGAGATTGCCATAACGATTTGGACAAGCAATAAAAAGCGGGCTACTAGCTGTGCATTGACGTCAGCCTGTAGTACATAGAAAAGAATACCTCCAAAAATGCCGAGAAGCACTACCGTAAGGCCCCAAGCAAAATTTCCAATACTTTTTCTTAATTTATTAAATAAAATTACGCCTGAAAGACCAAGCAATAAAAGTTGAACAGCCAAGGTCAGTATAACTAAAAAGATACGAACATTGCTGTATATTTCAGTTGGAATTTGATTTACCGTAAAAAAAACCAAAGATGAGTGCAAGGATAAGATAAAATCCTGAAAGTCCAAAGGTCCATCTTTTCAAAGTAGCCAACTCCATTGTCCACTTCTTTTCTAGGAAAATTCTTATGAGACCTGTATATGCAATCACCGCTAAAACATTGAAGAGCGGTGTTGGACTTAAACCGTGCCCAATCACAACGCCCGTTTCAAGGACAAAAATTAGAAAGAGCATTAAAAACAAAAGTGCTGTTTTCCACGTACTCTTTCTACCACTTTGTGTCGAAATGATATAAACCATGATCAGGATTGGAGCTACGAGCAATAGAACTGAACTTAAATTTTCATAAAGTGTGCGTTGACTTAATGACAAGAGCACATCAAAGGTTAAAGTTAAGCCCAATAAGCCATAAATCACCCTCGATACATTTAATTCAATCTTTTTCACTACTACACTCCCTACTATTTACTTCTGTATTTTGGCGGGATTTAGAGTATATATCTTTTTAGAAAAACATACTGTTCTCTTTCATATGTCTCATAAATCCCTCCTTATTGCATCTATTATAACTTAAACGAGTTGATTGTTCAATTTAATCATTTTTTAAGGTTTAAGAATATCTCACTCATTTTTTTAATATAGACTGCTTCCTTCTTTGATTTTTCTCTTGTTCACAACTCCCTGTTATCTTTATAGGCAACGTGATATAATAATTCAGATAATTCATTTTGTTTCTTAGCAAAAATTTAGAGGTAGAAAAATGAGAATTAAAATACGTGAAATAGCTTATGATTGGGGAAAGTCAATGTTAGTGGTCCTTTCCAATACCGTTATCATGGTGCCCTTCTTGCTTTTTCTTAGTTTAAATGATGGAATAACTGAACGTTCTGTTTTACCCTTCGCTTTATACTATACTTGTCGTATCCTTGGCGTCTTTCTGGTCCGTGCCATTAAAAATACTATTTCTAGTTTAGAACTTCTTATTCTATCCTTGTATACAGGCCTTGCAGGTTCTGTGTTTGCTTTTATTGGCCCCTTGAATTCTTGGTTATATCTGCCTGCAGGCGTTCTTATTGGTTTAAGCGCCTCATGGCTTCCTACTGCGACAGTCACACTTAATCACTTTCAGCCAAATACGGAAAAGAAAACTTCCTATCCTCTTCTTCTCTTAGCTTTGATTGCTTTATTTGCAGGATTGACCCTTTCAGGGACTTTGGGACTTTCCTTATCATTTGGCTTATACATTTTGTTTTATGCAATTGCTCTTGGATATGCCTATGAAGCCGTAGGTAAACAGGTTCTCACTAACAGAATGAAACCCGAAGCCGCTCTATATCTCTCTAAAAAAGACCTATTTATTTTTACGGGGCTCTGCCTTCTATTAATCCTCTTACGTACGGGAAGACTTCTAAGTTCTGCCTTGGCTATTGGGGTTTCATTACTAGGCTTTAGTTTTTTCTTTGTTTTTCTTATTTACAAGACGAGAAAAGAATACCGGAATTATCAAATACCACTTTCCCTAAATATCTTAACTTTTCTTAACGGTGCAATTGGTAATTTTCTTTTTCTATTCGGTTCTCTCTATGTCATCAATATCTTTGGTAAAGGTTCAGAAAATCTTTTATTGTACCTGCCTTATGCTTTAGGAATGGTCATCGCATTAGCAACTTATAAGAAAATCACTCAATTGGTCCCACACATGGATAATTTCATTTTACTGGGATTAGTGCTTGGGTTATTGATGACGTTAGTACCTTCTGCTCTGAGTTTTAGTTTTTTCTTATTAAGCTATGGTCATTTTCTCCTAAATAAATGGCTCAATAACCAGTATTTCATGGCACTTCATATTCCCGAAGACCACCGTATTCTTCTAAAAAACACAACTCAAAAAAAAGGTTCCTTGATTCATCAATTCTTTCTCATTATTTTCCTCTTGTTTCTTACTGAGAAGCAAAATAATTCAAAAACATTTTTCCTACAATTAATTAATCCACAATCATCACATCTAAGTGCTGCGCATATTTTTTACGGGTTAGCTCTTCTTTCGATTGGCGGTTTTCTTATTCTCATCGTCTCTTACTTCTATTTAAAACGTCGTAAAATATAAACCGTAAAAAATGAGGGAGTTATCCCTCATTTTTTATTTATCCTCCCTCAAGGATTGTCTACCTTAAAGAGGTTGCCGTCTTCAATACGATATACGCTGTCACTATTTTTGATCATCCGCGAATCATGGGTGACCATAATAGTGGCTTTATTTTTTTCATGTGCTTCTTTTCTTAAAATATCCACAACCTGATAAGCCCTTTCTGTATCTAAGCTGGCTGTCGGTTCGTCAGCTAAAATCAAGCTTGGATCATTATAGAGTGCACGTGTGATTGCAACACGTTGACGTTCCCCACCAGAGAGTTCCCCAGGATATTTATCTTGTAGCTCTAAAATATCTAAAGAGTCGAGCATTTCATCTATTTTACCTCGATTAATGTTCTTTTTATTTATCTTATCCACAAGTTTCAACTGTTCTTTGACAGTCAAATAAGGTATGAGATTCGAAGCTTGTAAGATAAAACCCACTTCTTTAAATCTTACTTTTGAACGTTCTTTTTCTGAGAGTTTATTAAAATCAATCGTATTGATTTTTGTTGTCCCTGTTGTTGAAGACTGAAGCCCTCCAGCAATTGTTAGAAAAGTACTTTTACCAGAGCCTGAAGGACCAATGATTGAGATAAACTCCCCAGCTTGTACCCGTAGATCAATGCCTTTCAAGGCTTGAACTTCTGTTCGCCCCTTACCAAAGCTCTTTGTGACTTTATCCATATGTAGAATATCTTTCATTATTAACCTCCAATCGCTTGAGTAGGATCAATTTTTCTAATCGTATACAGTGAAAATACAGAACCCAGTATTGATACGACAATCAATATGAGCCCATAAATTGTCCATATAGAAAAATCAATTGCAAACGGCATAGCTTGCGGTAGCACGAAGCTTGTGAAATAGCTCCCACCAAAAGCTGCAACTACACCGACCAATGCTAGCCAGAAACTTTGCCATAAGATCGACTTCATGATAAGGAAGTTTGAAATCCCTTGCGCCTTCATAATACCAAAGATTGGAACTTTTTGAAGCGTAATAACATACATAAAGACAGCAATAATGAGCAGCACAATCAAGAACAAGAAATAAATCATTGCGCTCAGTGTTGTTTTCTGTGCAGAATAACCTGGGATATTGTTGATAAGTTCAGAAGTTGTGATGACTTTCAATTTATCTGAACTTGAACCTTTCAAGGTTACTTGACCCGATTTTACAATGACACCATTAACAGAATCATCTGCGGCTGTTGCGTTCATGTTTTTAATTGCGGAAAGCGTAGCAAATGAACTGTAGACGACAGGTGTTGCTGAGTAGTAGGTCGCTTTGGCGATACCAACGATTTTTAACTCTGTATCGTTATTCCCTACCTTTATCTTGTCGCCCACTTTATAGCCCTTGTCAGCAAGATTTTCTGGGATGACGATTTCTTTCTTGTCTTCTGAAAAATCAATGCCATCCTTGACTTGTGGTAGAATATCGGAACCTATTGGGAGCGCCATAACCGTAATATTCTCTCTTTTATTCTCTCCCTGATTAATAGAAGTTGAAAAAACTGAAACGGGAGACAACTCTTTTCCATCAATATTATCTAACTCTGCTTTTGAAATCTGCGAAGCAGACAGAATGTTATTCGAACTGTCTGACAGAACAATCTTTTCTGCATTCCAATCCACTACAGCTTGTTTAAACTGGTTGGCAAGACCAGTTGATAGGCCTGACAATATGAAAACAACATAAGAAACCAAAAATATGATCGTTGCAATCAAAGTGTACCTTGTCTTGTAATAAAATATTTCTTTAAGTGATAAAAACATAATACAACTCCTTGAAGAACTCTTCGTTCTCTTCTTTATTGATGATTTTGACTGCCTGAGAGGCCATTCATAATCACTGCGACTTCACTGTCATAGTGCGCAACAAATTCTTGATCACTCCACTCTTCTGCAAATAGTCTGTAAACAAGATCGTGCACAACTGCTTTAAACACAGAAATCATTGGCGAAACAGGCTCTTTACTTACAAATGTTTGAGGATTATACTTTTTCCAAGCTAATGTCAATTCGTGATTCCAATCTAAAAAGCGATATTTGTAGATGGCGTAATTTTCATTATGTACGAGTTCCTTTAGTAGCAAATGCTTGTATTCATCTAAGGCTTTTTCAAGCGGATATTTTTTAATCGCATCTAAGAAAAGCTGGTGAAGCTCACTTGTCTCTTGAGACAGAACATAGATATAACAATCTGTTAAATCTTCAAAATATTGGTAAAAACTCCCCCGAGGGATTTCTAAACTCTGCACAATATTTCTCACCGTGGCTTGATGGAAGGGTTTATCCGCAAACTCGGTTTTACAAGCCGCATAGATGCGTTGTTTTTTTTCTTCTGGAAGTTTTAGATATGTAGCTTTAGGCATTTTTTCCTCCCTTGACTTTATAAATGACACAGTGTCACTTTAGGATAAATTTTAGCAGTTTAATCTCACAGAGTCAAATATAGTGCATTAGGTTTTCTATAAAAACTGTCATACATCAGAAAATCCTATAAATCAGGTGCTTAAAAAATTTACGAGTTGAATACCTTGCAAAAGGAAACAATAACCAGTAGAATAAAAGTATAAACAACAAGGAGGTATTTTTTATGGTCGACAGAGGTACAACAGACAAACTCAAAGGTAACGCTAAAGAAGTTGTTGGTGATGTTACAGGTGACAACAAGAAAAAAGCTGAAGGCGTCCTTGATAAAACAATCGGTAAGGTGAAGGAAGTTGCTGCAGACATTAAAGATGCATCAGAAGATGCAGTTGATAATGTCAAAGAAAAACTTGATCACCACAAAAAATAAAATAAAAAAAGCACTATCTACATAGTGCTTTTTTTATTTTATTCAAGCTCTAAACTCGGGAAGGACAAAGTTACTTTAAACAAATCTCCATCTGTTTCTAAAAGGAAACGTCCCTCATGTGCTTCCACAATCGACTGAGCTATAGCTAGCCCCAAGCCTGAACCTGTTGTATTCCTCGATAAATCGCCTCTTTTGAACCGCTGCGACAATTCTTGACTATTTTCTCCGAGTTCTTCACGCGAAATATTTTTAAAGACCAATTCAATTGTGCCATTTTCACTTTTATGTCCTGAAATATAAACCCTAGTGTTTTTGGACTAATGTCAAATATTTAGACACAAAATGAGCTATATTTTCTTAAAATAGTTTTCTTCTTTCTGATTTGGAGTTAAACCATTGTTTGCGGAATGA
>SKEL01000425.1_pt1 | contig 45845 bp, 40 predicted proteins | sample 4826741 | NCBI WGS metagenome assembly SKEL01 (sample SAMN11008810, study PRJNA524170) | human gut metagenome | biome: Human fecal sample; material: Feces; isolation source: fecal sample from pouch patient p33 | host: Homo sapiens | place: Israel: Tel-Aviv | collected 2016-03-22
CTCTGCAAAGGAGGGGCAGACTAAACAGGTCACGCTTTCCATCGGACAGGGAAAAGAGACGGTTTCATCCGGAAAGATCCGCGCGGCGGCAGAAGAGGGAGCTTCCCTTACCGTTTTCGAGGTATTTGAACCGGCACAGGCAGCGGGACAGCTCGCGGTGCGGACAGAACTTTACGCGAAAAAAGACAGCCGCATCCGGCTCGTGCAGGTGATGATGCGCGGTGAGGGACAGGAGCTTTTAAATGATGTCGGATGCATCTGCGAGAAAAATGGTGCACTGGATCTTTTACAGGTCGTTGTCGGAAAAGGCGATGTCTATGACGGTATCTGGACCGAACTGCAGAAGGATCACGCATCACTGCAGGCAGAAATCGGCTATCTTCTGCAGAATCAGCAGAAATTTGACGTGAACCTGAATGTGCGCCACTTCGGAAAAGTGACCGAGAGCACGATCCAGGCAGACGGAACGCTGATGGATGCGGCGGAAAAGATCTTCCGCGGTACGATTGACTTTGTGCGCGGATCGGCAGATTCCGTCGGAGCAGAGACAGAACAGGTATTGCTGCTCGGCGATGATGTAGTCAACAAGACGATTCCTGTGATCCTCTGTGCAGAGGAAAACGTACAGGGAAGCCACGGCGCGGCAATCGGAGAACTCGATGAAGAGACACTGTTTTACTTCGGTGCGCGCGGCATGGACCGTACACAGGCAGAAAATACGATAGCGCGGGCGAAACTGGAAGCAAAAATCCAGAAGATCGGCGATGCGGACATCGAACAGAAAGTAAAAACACAGCTTGCGGAGGTGCTTGACCGTGACAACAGATAACATCAGAAAAAATTTCCCGCTTCTGCAGCAAATGGACACGATCTATCTGGACAATGCGGCAACGGCCCAGCGCCCATCGTGTGTCCTTGCGGCAGTACAGGAGTTTTATGAACAGAAAAATGCCAATCCTCTGCGCGGCTTCTATCCGTTAAGCCTTAAGGCGACGGAGAGCTATCAGGAGGCAAGAAAGACCGTACAGGAGTTTATTCATGCAGAAGAGCCGGAGGAGATTATTTTTACCCGGAATACAACGGAAAGCCTGAACCTTGTGGCATACAGCTATGGCCTGAACTTTTTAAAGGAAGGCGACGAGATCGCTGTAACAATCATGGAGCATCACAGCAATCTGCTTCCGTGGCAGATGGTGTCGCGTATGACTGGGGCGAAGCTCCATTATCTGGAATGTACCAGTGAGGGCGAGCTGACCGATGAGGAGCTCCAAAAGGGCATTAATGAGAGAACACGTCTTGTGGCTGTTGCGCAGGTATCGAATGTGCTCGGCTGCGTGAATCCGATCCAGAAAATCACGGAGATGGCGCACCGCGTGGGAGCCGTTGTCGTTGTGGACGGCGCCCAGAGCGTTCCGCATATGCCGGTCGACGTACAGGCGCTGGATGCAGATTTTCTCGCCTTTTCCGGCCATAAGCTGATGGGCCCGATGGGAATCGGCTGTCTGTATGGAAAACGGGAACTGCTGGAAAAAATGCCGCCGTTTTTAACCGGAGGCGAGATGATCGATTCCGTTCACCGCGACGGAGCCGTTTTTGCACCGGTTCCGCAGAAATTTGAGGCGGGAACGGTAAATGCAGCCGGTGCGGTGGGGCTGGCCGCAGCGATCCGGTATCTGCAGGAAAAAGGATTTGATTATATCCAGAAAAAAGAGCTGGAACTGACGCAACGTGCTATGGAAGGACTCGGCGCGCTGCCGTACGTTCATATCCTCGGTTCCAAAGATCCGGCCAACCACACGGGCATCGTTTCGTTTACGATTGACGGCGTGCATCCGCACGATGTGAGCGAAATTCTTTCTTCTGACGGCATCGATGTGCGGGCAGGCCACCACTGTGCACAGCCGCTTCTGGAATATCTTGGCGTCCGAAGTTCGACAAGAGCCAGCATGATGTTTTATAATACACCGGAAGAGATTGATGCACTGATCGAAAGTGTATCCACAATCAGAAGGAGAATGGGCTATGGAGAGTAGAGGATTTTATAACGAAATTTTGACGGAGCACAATCTGCGTCCGGAATTCAAGCATGATCTGCCGGATGCGGACATCGTACTCGAGGGCGTCAACCCAAGCTGCGGCGATGATATCTGGCTGAAATTAAAAGTCGACGGCGATGTGATCACGGACGGTGCGTTCGTGGGCGACGGCTGTGCGATTTCGCAGGCATCGGCGGACATTATGCTCGGCATGATCATCGGAAAGACGAAGGACGAGGCACTGCGCCTGGGAAATCTGTTTCTGCGCATGATCAAAGGAGAAGCATCCGACGAGGAGATTGACGAACTCGAGGAGGCTGGTGCACTGAAAGATATCTCCCACATGCCGGCAAGAGTGAAATGTGCAGTGCTTGGATGGCATACGCTGGAAGAGGCATTTAAACAGGAAAAATAAGAACAGAAAAACTTTTTGCATTTCTGAGAAAAAGTATCACTTTACCCACTTGCAATTTTCAAAAAATTAGTTATAATGAATTATAGTTAGTAAAGACTAATCAAAGCGAATCAATCATTGTTATCTCCCGTCTGCGGATCCTGGACACTTCGCAGGCGGGAAACTCCAGAAACAAACGAGAAAGGAGCACACGAAAAGTGAAGAGCCTGAAAATTGAGGAAGTAAAAGGAAGAGAAATTCTGGATTCCAGAGGAAATCCAACCGTAGAAGCTGAGGTTGTTCTTGCAGGAGGCGTTGTAGGACGCGGCATGGCACCAAGCGGCGCATCTACCGGTGAGTTTGAGGCACTGGAATTACGAGATGGAGATAAAGCAAGATACCTTGGAAAAGGTGTGCAGAAAGCAGTAGAAAACATCAACACCGTCATCAACGATACCTTAAAAGGTATGGATGCATCCGATACCTACGCTGTAGACAAAGCCATGATCGATGCGGACGGAACAAAAGATAAATCCCGCCTGGGTGCAAATGCCATTCTGGCTGTATCCATTGCCTGCGCAAGAGCAGCAGCAAACGCACTTGAGATTCCGCTGTACCGCTTCTTCGGCGGCGTTTCCGGAAATCGTCTGCCGGTTCCGATGATGAACATCATCAACGGCGGATGCCACGCACTTTCTTCCGGCCTGGATGTACAGGAGTTCATGATCATGCCGGTTGGAGCATCTTCTTTCAAAGAGTGCTTAAGATGGTGCGCTGAGGTCTTCCATGCACTGGCTGCCATCTTAAAAGAGCGCGGACTGGCAACATCGGTTGGAGATGAAGGCGGTTTTGCACCGGCTCTGAAATCCGATGAAGAAGCCATCGAGACCATTCTTGAGGCAGTGAAAAAAGCAGGCTATGAGCCAGGCAGAGACTTCAAGATCGCGATGGATGCTGCTTCCTCCGAGTGGAAGACAGGTACCAAGGGTGAATACAAACTGCCGAAAGCCGGCACTGTATTTACTTCCAAAGAGCTGATCGCTCACTGGAAAGCACTGGTAAAGAAATACCCGATCATCTCCATCGAGGATGCTCTGGATGAAGAAGACTGGGAAGGCTGGAAAGAGCTGACCGCAGAGCTTGGCGGAAAAGTACAGCTTGTCGGTGACGACCTGTTTGTAACAAATACTGAGCGTCTGGCAAAAGGTATCTCCCTTGGCTGCGGAAATTCCATCCTGATCAAACTGAACCAGATCGGTTCTGTATCTGAGACCCTTGAGGCAATCAAGATGGCTCACAAAGCAGGATACACCGCAATTTCCTCCCACCGTTCCGGTGAGACCGAGGATACCACCATCGCAGACCTGGCTGTTGCCCTGAACACCTGCCAGATCAAGACCGGTGCACCGAGCCGTACCGAGCGTGTTGCAAAATACAACCAGCTTCTCCGAATCGAAGAAGAACTTGGAACGGCCGCTGTATACCCTGGTGCAAGAGCATTTAATGTGACACAGGACTAAGCAGTAAATAACATAATACCATAAAAAAAGACAAGATCCTTCCTCTTAAAACCAACCATAAATAAGAGTCCCCGGGGCCGTTGAAAAACGTGTTTCCCGGGGATTCTTGCATGCGGGGGAGGGGTATATGAAAAAACACTTGACTTGAAGCGGACTTGAAGTGTTATCCTATCTAGGAAAATGTAAAAATAAGGGGGATATATCGAAATGAGCGAAAGATTATGGAATATTCTTCTGGATTCTTTCTGGAAAATCTTTCTGCCGGGCCTTAAGGTGACGATTCCGCTTACTGTAATCTCGTTTTCCATTGCACTTGTAATTGCGACGGCAATGGCTATGGTACAGTTTGCAAACATCAAAGGCCTTCGTCAGATTGCACGTTTCTATATCTGGATTTTCCGCGGAACCCCGCTTCTGGTCCAGCTTTTCGTTGTGTTTTACGGACTTCCGCGCGCCGGTATTCTGATCGATCCGTTTCCGGCGGCAGTTCTCGTCTTTTCCCTGAATGAGGGCGCCTACAGTGCCGAGACGATGCGTGCGGCCCTGGAAGCCGTTCCGGCAGGCCAGCTCGAAGCCGGCTACTGTGTCGGCATGTCGTATCTGCAGATCATGCGGAGAATTATCCTTCCGCAGGCGATGCGCACCGCGTTCCCGCCGCTTTCCAACTCTCTGATCGCCATGGTAAAGGATACTTCCCTTGCCGCAAATATCACCGTAACGGAGATGTTTATGGTAACGCAGCGGATTGTAGCGCGCACCCATGAGCCGCTGGCACTGTATATTGAAGTAGGACTGATCTACCTGCTGTTCTCCACCGTGCTCACGAAGCTGCAGGGAATCGGAGAGAAGAAACTGAGTACATATCAGAAAAAAGGGGAATAAGCCATGCTGGAAATCAAAGGATTAAAGAAAGCGTTCGGCAGCCTGGAAGTGTTAAAAGGTGTAGATTTAAAAGTAAACCAGGGCGATGTTGTCGCAATCCTCGGCCCGAGCGGTTCGGGAAAAACAACTATGCTGCGCTGTGTCAACTTTCTGGAGCATGCGGACGGCGGCAGCCTGATTTTTGACGGGAAAGAATATCCGTTCCACAACATCAGCAAAAAAGATATCGCGGCGATCCGTCAGAAAACCGCATTTGTATTTCAGAACTATAACCTGTTCCTGAACAAAACAGCCCTTCATAACGTAACCGAGGGCCTGATCATCGGCAGAAAAATGCCAAAAACCAGGGCGGAGGAAAAAGCGCGTGCAGCGCTTGAAAAAGTAGGCATGCTGGACCGTGCGGACTACTATCCGCATCAGCTTTCCGGCGGACAGCAGCAGAGGGTGGCAATCGCCCGTGCACTGGCAACCGATCCGGAAATTATCTATTTTGATGAGCCGACCTCAGCACTCGACCCGGAGCTGACCGGTGAGGTGCTTGGTGTTATGCGCCAGCTTGCCAAAGAGGGAATGACGATGCTCGTTGTCACGCATGAGATGGGCTTTGCAAGAAACGTTTCGAACAAAGTTGTCTTTATGGAAAACGGCGTTGTCGTTGAGGAAGGTCCGTCGAAGGAATTTTTCGCAAATCCGCGGGAAGAGCGGACGAGAACATTTTTGCAGAATATTGAACAGCATTACGAGTAAGATATCCAGCAAAGCGGCAAATCCTGTCCGGAGCACGGAATCCGGACAGTTTGCAATAAAGAAAACAGAAGAAGCAAAGGCAGCTTCTTCCAGAACAAAACAAAAAAGGAGTGGCGAATATTATGAAAAAGAAAATGGCAGCAGTATTTCTGGCAGGTATCCTGGCATCATCCTTTTTACTGACCGGATGCGGAAACAGCACGGCAGATAACAGCAGTGCTTCTTCCTCTTCATCAGCATCTTCCGCAAGTGCGTCTGGGGATCTTTTAGAGCAGATCCAGAGCAAGGGTGAGATCGTTGTGGCAATGGAAGGAACCTGGGCACCGTGGACGTATCACGATGAGGACGACAACCTGGTCGGCTATGACGTAGAAGTGGCACAGCAGATCGCAGAGAAACTCGGCGTGAAAGCAACCTTTGTAGAGGGTGAGTGGGACGGCCTTCTTGCAGGAATCGATTCCGGCCGGTACGATATCATGGTAAACGGCGTAGATATCACAGAGGAGCGCGCTGAGAAATACAGCTTTTCCGATCCATACGCATACAACCGCACCGCTGTTATCGTAAACTCTGCTAACGATGAAATCCAGTCCATGGAGGATCTCGACGGAAAGAGCACCGCGAACACCATTTCCAGTACGTATGCAGAAGTTGCCGAGAAATATGGCGCAGCCGTTACCGGTGTTGACGATCTGGAGCAGACTTTCGAGCTTCTCTTAAGCGGCCGTATCGATGCAACTCTGAACGCAGAGGTAACGTATTACGATTATATGAAAGCACACCCGGATGCAGAGATCAAAATTGCATGTCTCGATCCGGAATCCACAAAAGTCGGTATTCCGATGAAAAAAGGCGATGAGACCAAGACGCTGCTTGAGGCAGTCAACAAAGCACTTGGCGAGCTCGCAGAAGAAGGAACACTGACAGAGCTTTCGGAAAAATATTTTGGAACGGATATCTCCAAAGAAGCAGCAGAATAAGATACAAAATAAAGAAGGTTACAGATCATGATTGCAAATTACCATACCCATACATGGCGGTGCCGCCATGCGGACGGAACGGAGCGGGAGTATGTGGAGCGCGCGATTGAGGGCGGCCTTAAAATTCTCGGTTTTTCCGACCATTCGCCTTATCCGTTCCCGGACGGCTACGATTCCGGCATGCGGATGCGGCTCGATCAGGTGGAAGGCTATGTAGACACCGTGCTGGCATTGAAAAAAGAGTATGACAAGGATATTGAAATCCATCTCGGACTCGAAACAGAGTATTTCCCGAGATTCTGGGATCAGCTGATTGATTTTTTGTCGGACTATCCGTTTGAGTACTTTGTGCTTGGCCAGCACAGCCTGGGAAATGAGATCGAAAAGATTCTCTACAGCGGCCATGGAACAACAGACGGAAGCTACCTGAAACAGTATGTGGACCAGTGCCTGGCAGGCATTGATACCGGAAAATACCTGTATCTGGCACACCCGGATCTCTTTTTATTCAACGGCGACGAAGCAGTGTTCGACCGGGAATACCGGAGACTCTGCCGTGAGGTGAAAAAGAGAAACATTCCGCTGGAGATCAATTTCCTTGGTCTGATGGAAGAAAGATGGTATCCGAACGAGAAGTTCTGGAAGATCGCCGGCGAAGAAGGAAACACCGCCGTTTTCGGCTGTGATGCCCATACGCCGAAAGCCGTCTGGAATCCGGAGACGGAACAGAAGGCACTGCAGCTGGCAGCAAAATACGGTCTGAAAGTACAGGAAACCGTTCCGATGCCGAAGACATTTTAACAGAAGCAGAAAAAGCTGTTCTTTTCTGGTGAGAGTTTTGAAAACTCCGCGGAAAAGAACAGCTTTTTTGATATGAGATTTTTTATGCTTTTTTTGTGTGCATCAGCCGTACCGCCTCTTCCCGCTGTTTCAGAATCTTCTGAATCGAAGTCCAGTAAATAATCATTGAGACAACCGGCCCGATCAGGTCGGAAATAGGTTCCACGTAGAAGATGTTTTCCAGTGCAAAGAACCGCGGCAGAAGAAACAGAGCGGTAAAGTAGACGAATTTCCGGAAGAAGGAGAGTGCAAACGAATAGCGCACGCAGCCCATTGCAGTAAAGCCGTCTACAATCTCGTACTGAATGCCGAGCGGAATGACTGAGAGTGTCGAAATATGGATCGCGCGGACCACCATCGAGACGATCTGCGGATCGGAAGTAAAAAGCTGCGCAAACAGCGTTCCGGCGGCATTGGAGACGAGGAACATCAAGGTCGTAAATCCGACGCAGAGTGCGATGATGGTTTTCTGTGCCTCAAGAATACGCCTGGAATTTCCAGCTCCATAATTGTATGCGAGGATTGACTGCGTTCCGCCGCTGATTCCGCCGAGCGGTATCGTAATAATCAGCATAAAGCTCTGAACGATCGTTGCACAGGTGATGAAGCTGTCTCCCTGTCCGGCGGGTGCATACCGCTGCAGGACGGCGTTCATCGCAATGATCATCACATTGTCGATGGCAATGATTAGAAACGGAGTAAAACCGACTGTCAGAATGCGTTTCATGATCGCAAATGAATACCCGCCGAAGGTGATGCGGATCGGAATCGTCTTTCCGAACAGAATATGCAGCACATACAGACAGCTTGCGATCTGGGAGAGCACGGTTGCAATTGCCGCGCCGCGCACGCCGAGATGCAGAACGAAGATAAACACAGGGTCCAGCAGCAGATTCAGGACGGCGCCTAGCAGAACAGATTTCATTCCCTCACTGGCAAAGCCCTGGCAGATCACAAACTGGTTCAGGCCGGTCGATAAAAGCGCAAACACAGAGCCGGAAACGTAGATCATAAAATAGGCTCTGGCGTAAGGATACGTAACGGTGCTGGCTCCGAATGCCATCAGCATCGGGCGGGTAAAAAAAAGCGCAGCGGCTGTCAGAACGAGGGACAGGGAAACAAGCATCAGAAACGCATTAGCCAGGATGCGGGATGCCTCTTTTTCATTTTTCTCTCCGAGCCGGATGCCGAGCAGCGGTGCGCCGCCGACCCCGATGAGGGAGGAGAACGCGCCGATCATGGTGAGAATGGGACCGCAGACGCCGACACCAGCGAGCGCCAGATCACCGACAGAGGCAATGTGGCCGATGTACATACGGTCTACAATGCTGTACAGAACACTCACGAACTGTGCCAGCATGCTCGGAAAAGCAATACGGGGAACCAGCTTTCCGATCGGGTCGGTTCCGAGATGGTTTACAGTTTTCATAGAAAAATACCTTGTCGTTTTTTAGGTTTGGGAACAGACAGCAAAAAACATGCCCGAAACAAAATCCGGAAGACTTTGTTTCGGACATGCCGCTTTTGGTCTGTTCTGATAGATCAGCTGACAGAAAAATTATTCAGCAAGAGTGGTCAGATCTACTTTGAAATCGTCAGATCCCTGTCCGTCTACGGTGTAGTAAGCGGCTCTCTGCTCTGCGTTCAGGTAGATTTTGATCTCGCCTTTTAATCCGTTTGCTTTTACTTCTTTTTTGATGACTGCTTCGAGGTCTTTCATAGATACTTTTGTCTCGAAGATCTCAAGAACGGTATCAGATACTTTTGTCATTTTACGTGGGGTTTTGGTTGCTTCTGCCATGGTTTCCGTGGTCTCCTTTTTTATTGTTTTTTTAACGGTTTCTTTTTTGGTTGCTTTTTTCGGCTCTTTTGCAGCTTCTGCTTTTCCTTCGGCTGCTTCTGTATGTAAGGTTTTTTCAGTCGTTGGTTTTACTTCTTTTGCCGGTGCCGCTGTCTTTACAACGGTTTCCGCTGTTTTTGCAGCTTCTGCAGCCTGCTGTTTCGCTTTGGCCATTTTTTTCATGGTTCTTTTATTCATTTTATTCACTCCTCTATGCGATATCTCTAATAAATTACCATGTTTTTTGCCTTCTGTCAAATTTAAATTCGAGAAAACAGCGGCTTTAGGATTGTACACGGCGGAGCACAGAAAAGATTTTTTCAGAATCCCAGATCTGCGGAACAGGGTAGGTGGGATTTGCTTCTTTTAAAGCACGGCGTGCTATTTCTGTGTAATCATTCGGCGAAAGGTGCGGCAGAGTGGATGGAATGTCAAACGAATCGCGCATAGCCTCGATAGCTGCAATCATCCGCTCAGCCTTTTCAGAAACGGTATCTCCGCCGAGAGAAAGCGCATCGGCGAGAACGGCAAGTTTAGGCGCAATGCAGGAACCGTATTCGCGCAGAACAGCAGGCAGCAGAACCGCGTTGGCTCTTCCGTGCGGAATGTGGTACAGTGCACCGACGGCGTGAGCGATGGCATGGACGTAGCCGACAAAGTTGTTGGTAAAAGCGAAACCGGCCAGATACGATGCATGAAGCATTTCCTGCCGTGCGGCAAGACGGGTGCCGTCTCGCCAGGCTTCGGGCAGGGCATGGAAATTTTCGCAGACTGCCTCGATGGAGGCATTCTGCACGCTGCGGGAGGCGAAGAGGTTCAGAAAAGCTTCCATGGCATGGGTCAGGGCATCCATACCGGTATCTGCGGTCATAGAGGACGGGAGGCTGATTGTAAGACGCGGATCGAGAACTGCCGTATCCGGGATCAGACAGAGGTCATTGACGGCGTATTTGTATGGTTTCCCGTCGATACAGTCTGTGATGACAGCTGCCGCCGTTGCCTCCGAACCGGTTCCGGCTGTCGTCGGCACGGCAAACAGCGGCGGAAGTTTCCGACGGACTTTCAGGAGGCCCCGCATCGCAGGAACCGTCTTTTTCGGACAGCAGACGCGGGCACCGATCAGCTTTGCTGCATCAAGAACGGATCCGCCGCCGATGGCGAGGATAGCCTGCGCCTGAATCTGCTGATAAAGACGGAAACCCTGTTCCACGCTCTCAATCTGCGGATCCGGGGCGATTTCGGAGAAAATGGTGACGGAAATGTTTTCTTTTTTACAGCCATCCAGCAGAGACGTCAGTGTTCCGCGGCGGACAAAGCCGGGGGTAGTCACCAGGAGAATCCGGGAGATCCGGCGTTTCCGGAATAACGCGGGGAGCAGCAGAACGGCATCCGGTGCTGCAAGGAGTGTCTGTTTCTTATGCTCTGTCAGATGAAGAACGCGGCTCAACACCCACTGCCGGGTGCGGAACCAGAAAATGGAATGCATCAATCAAGTACCTCCATAAAAAATCGTGAGAATCGTATATCTCTTATTGTAACAGTGCACGGCAGGTTTTTCAATTCGTATAGGAATTTTGAATCTTCCGTGAAAAGAATTGACAGTGTGAAAAATGCGTGTTATAGTACGAATAGAACAGATAAAAAGAGCCAGGAATTGTTCACCTGGGAAATCAGGAAAAGGCTTGACTGGAGGTGCCTGATGATGGAAACAAAGAGAGATTATTATGAAGTATTAGGCGTCAGCCGGAATGCAGACGAGAAAGAAATCAAGCGTGCATACCGGAAACTGGCGAAAAAATATCATCCCGATACGAATGCGGGAAACCCGGATGCGGAAAAGAAATTTAAGGAAGTGACAGAAGCGTATTCTGTCTTAAGCGATCCGGAAAAGAAGAAAATGTACGATCAGTTCGGATTCGCGGCGTTCGACCAGGGAGCCGGCGCGTACAGCCAGCAGGGCGGTGGAAATCCGTACGGCAGTGCGTATGGAAACCCGTTCGGCGGAAGCGGAAACAACGGCGGCTATCACGAATTTCACTTTGAAGGAAACGCGGACGATATGTTCGGCGATTTCTTTGATCAGATGTTTCATGGCAAAAGCCGTGGATTCGGAAGCGAGCGGTATACGCGTTCGGGAAGCAGCAGACATCCGTTTGAGGATGCATTTTCCGGCCGCGGTATGGCAGATGATCTCGATCTGCACGCTGAGGTTTCGATCCGCCTGGAGGAAGCGGCATCGGGCTGTGAAAAACAGATTACCCTGCGGAACCCGGATGGAACGACCAATACGCTGCTGGTTAAAATCCCGGCCGGTATCGAGAGCGGAAAGAGCATCCGTCTGCGCGGCAAAGGCCATACAGGATCAAACGGCCGCCGCGGCGATCTGCTTTTGAAGGTCAATGTAGAAGAAAAGAAAGGTTTTGAACGGCGCGGAATGGACATCTACACGACGATTCAGATTCCATACACAACGGCAGTCTTTGGCGGCGAAGCGCGTGTCTCGACACTGTACGGAGATGTGGTCTGCAAAATCAAGGAAGGAACACAGTCCGGCAGTAAGCTCCGTCTGCGCGGCAAGGGCATGGTATCGATGAAAGATGCGAACGTGCACGGTGATCATTATGCGACGATTGAGATTGCTGTACCGCGCAGTCTGAACCGCACAGCACGCCAGAAACTGATGGAATATAAGGAAGCGTGCTGAAAATGTGAAGAAACTGTGAAATCGGAAAATCCGGGTTGACAAATCATGTTTGTGGTATTATATTACAACTAGAACAAAGAAAAGGAATCAACAAGAAACCAATTCTTCCTTGCATGTTCCCAAACATCCTGTTCCAAGAAACTTATTCATAGCCACAAGGCAAAGCAAACTTAACACCCTTCACAAGATAAGAAGCCTGCTAAGAATCAGATTTTTGGAGGAAAAGGTAAATGAATACTTTAAAAGCTGAAAAGAGAAGTTTGGATGTAAAAGCAAAAAGACTCAGAAGAGAAGGATACGTTGTCGGCAATGTATTCGGCAGAGAGATGAAAGAATCCATTCCAGTTAAGATGGTAAAAAGAGATGTCGAGAAACTGCTGAAGACAGACCACAAAGGCAGCCAGATTATGCTGGATGTTGACGGAACCGCATACGATGTCCTGATCAAAAATGTTGATTATAACCCGGTAGCCGGACAGATCGATTCGATCGAGTTCCAGGCACTGGTCAGCAACGAGAAAGTTCATTCCGTTGCAGAGATTGTCCTTGTAAACCATGAAAAGATCGCAGAAGGCGTTCTGCAGGAGGATCTGAACGAGGTTGCCTACATGGCATACCCGGCATCCCTGGTCGATCAGGTAATGGTCGATGTCGGAGAGATGAAGATCGGTGATGTCATCCGCGTCAAAGATCTGTCCCTGGCCGCTGACCCGGATATCACCATAAAGACCAATCCGGAATCCATTGTCGTAAGTCTGATGGCTTCCCACAACGTAGAAGCACCGGCAGAAGATACCGAAGCAGCAGAAGAGAAATAAACAGAATAAGCACATACAAAGAAATCCGAAGGCGTCAAAAACCTTCGGATTTTTTGCGTAAAAAATATGGTTTGAATCGATCAGACATAACTCATGAAGCCTTTTCCGATAATTTCGCTGCTCTTTGTGATCGCAATAAACGCGGTCGGCTCGGTATCATGAATAAACCGCTGAAGATAGACGGCCTGCTTGACATCCACAACCGTGAGAATGACTGTCCGCTGCTGGTCGGAGTAAGCGCCGACGGCGTCGTAAAGGGTTGCGCTGTGATTGAGATCCTTTGTGATGAAATCGCAGATCGGCTGCGGATTGTTGGAGATAATCGTAAAAAATTTATTCAGCTTCATCCGCTCAATCGTTTTGTCAATCAGCAGTGTTTTCGCCATCAGACCGAGAACCGAACAAAGTCCGGTTAAGGTATCGAAAATCAGGAAAGCAAGGATGACAACGATGAGGTCGGTCACCAGCAGGGCAGTGGAAATATTCATTGTAGAATATTTTTTAATAATCATGGCGATGATGTCTGTGCCGCCGCCGGAGGCATTCTCAAAAAACAGCAGTGCTGCCGCCAGTGCCGGAAGAATAATGGCAAAGCAGAGCTCCAGCATGATCTCATCGGTAAGCGGATGTGCCATCGGAAACAGCTTTTCAAAAATGTTCAGAAGAACCGAGGAAAGCACGGTCACGTAGGCTGTCTTGACGCCGAAGTTCCGCCCCAGCACAGCAAAACCAACCAGCAGAAGCAGCAGGTTGATAAAAAGGTTGATCTGTGAGGCAGTGAACGGAAGAAACCGGCAGATGACAACGGCCATACCGGATACACCGCCGAAAGAAAAATTATTAGGGAATTTAAAAACATAAATTCCAATGTCCATGATCAGAACAGCTGCGGTAATGACAGCATATTCTTTTAACGTTTGTAATGCAGGCTGCGATGCCTGTTCTTTTGTGTCCATTTTTTTGCTCCTTTATTTGAATTTGAGGCGACCTTTATTTTATTATAGAAGAAACTTTTTTGAATAACAGCTAATAATGTATCCCCCTCTTCAAACATAGCATGGCATATGGTAGTTTGTCCAGTTACATTTTCCTTATTTCCATTTTTCCGTTTTCCGATGGTTGTATCCAATTTATTTCTGTGGTATGATGAAGGGCAGGATCTTTTTTCGGAAAGAAAAAAATCTGCAGTTTCTGTTTCAAAATGTTTCGAAAAAAGAAGAAAAAACAGAAACAAAAATGGAGGAAGAAACATGAAAAATACAAAGGTTTATGTTGATTTTATAACAGAGAAACTGAAAAAACTGCTCTCCATCGACAGCCCGACCGGCTACACGAAAGATGCCATTGCATGGCTGAAAGCAGAGTACGAAGCGATGGGCTATGCGCCGGTGATCACCACAAAGGGCGGCCTTCTGGTGCAGCTTGCCAAAGGCTGTGAAGGAAACAGCGGTGTCCTTGTGGAGACACATACCGATACGCTCGGCGGCATGGTAGCGGAAGTGAAAGGAAACGGCCGTCTTCGTCTCACCGCGCTCGGCGGTATGAATCCGAACAATGCGGAGACGGAAAACTGCGTTGTCATCACAAGAGACGGAAAACGGTACGAGGGCTGCTTCCAGATGAACAACCCGTCGATCCATGTCAACGGTTCCTACGACCAGCAGGACCGCACCTACGACAATATGGAGGTCGTTCTGGATGAGATGGTCTTCTCCAAAGAGGAGACAAAAGCGCTCGGCATCGAGACCGGTGATATCGTCTGCTTTGAGACGAGAACCCGCATCACCGAGAAGGGATACATCAAGAGCCGTTTTCTCGATGATAAACTGAGCGTTGCAATCCTGCTCGGCTATGCGAAGTATTTAAAAGAAGAAAATATCACACCGTCCCGTCCGGTTTATCAGCACATCACCGTGTACGAAGAAGTCGGCCACGGCGGATCTGCTTCCGTGCCGGAGGGTGTGACGGATATCCTTTCTGTTGATATGGGCTGTGTCGGCGACGGACTGGAGTGTAAAGAGCATCAGGTATCCATCTGCGTCAAAGACAGCGGCGGCCCTTACAGCTACGATTTTACCGGCGAGCTGATTGCGGCAGCAAAAGCAAACGGAATCGACTATGCGGCGGATGTTTACCCGCACTACGGCTCTGACGTGGAGGCAACGCTCCGCGGCGGCGCAGACGCACGCCATGCCCTGATCGGCGCCGGTGTGTACGCATCCCATGGATATGAGAGAAGCCATGTGGACGGCGTGAAGAATACGCTGGAACTGCTTGCGGCGTATCTGGACAAATAAAAATAAGAACAAGTGAGAGAATTGCATGAGAAAATTAGCATTGCCAGAAGAAGTGCTGCTCCAGATTGAGCAGCCTGCGCGATACATTGGAAATGAATTCAACAGTGTCGTAAAAGACAAAGAAAAAGTAGCCTTACGCGGCGCTTTCCTGTTCCCGGATGTGTATGAGATCGGTATGTCCCACCTTGGCATCCAGATCCTGTACGATATGTTCAACAAACGCGAGGACATGTGGTGCGAGCGAGTTTATTCCCCATGGCCGGATCTGGACCGCGTGATGCGTGAACAGAACATTCCGCTGTTCGGTCTGGAATCCCAGGAGCCGGTGAAAAACGAGGATTTCCTGTTCATCACCCTGCAGTATGAGATGTGTTATACAAACGTTCTGCAGGCGCTCGACCTTGCCGGAATCCCGCTGCATGCGGTGGAGCGTACCGACGAGGACCCGATCGTCATCGGCGGCGGCCCGTGTACGTACAACCCGGAGCCGATCGCTCCGTTCTTCGATCTGTTTTACATCGGAGAGGGTGAGGTTGTGTACGACCAGCTTTTCGACACGTATCTGGAAAATAAAAAGAACGGCGGAACCCGTCTGGATTTTCTGAAAAAGGCATGCCGGATCCCTGGTATTTACGTACCGCAGTTTTATGAAGTAACGTACCACGAGGACGGAACGATCGCGGCCTTTACGCCGTCCATTCCGGAAGCACCGGAAAAGATCAAAAAACAGCTCGTCATGGATATGACCGAGGCAACGTATCCGGAGAAACCGGTCGTGCCGTTTATCAAGGCAACACAGGACCGTGTCGTTCTGGAGATCCAGCGCGGCTGTATCCGCGGCTGCCGTTTTTGCCAGGCGGGTATGGTGTACCGTCCGACAAGAGAGCGCGATGTGGAGAAGTTAAAAGAACTTGCGACCCATATGCTGCGCAATACCGGCCACGATGAGATTTCGTTGAGTTCTTTGAGCTCGAGTGATTACAGCCATCTTCCGGAGCTTGTCAACTATCTGATCGACAGCTGCCCGGAAAAAGGTGTCAATATTTCCCTTCCGTCTCTTCGAATCGACGCATTTTCCCTCGATGTCATGAGCAAGGTACAGGATATCAAAAAGAGCAGCCTGACCTTCGCACCGGAGGCGGGAAGCCAGCGGATGCGGAATGTTATTAATAAAGGTCTGACCGAGGAAGTCATTCTCGACGGAGCCGGAAAAGCGTTTGAGGGCGGCTGGAATAAAGTAAAACTGTACTTCATGCTGGGCCTTCCGACCGAGACCGAGGATGATATCAAAGGAATTGCGCATCTGGCGGAAAAGATCGCAGAGCGTTACTATGAGATTCCGAAAGATCAGAGAAACGGAAAATGCCAGATTACGGCAAGCTCCTCGTTCTTTATCCCGAAGCCGTTCACCCCGTTCCAGTGGGCACCGATGAACACGGAGAGGGAGTTTCTTGACAAAGCGGCGATTGTAAAGGCAGAGGTCCGCGCACAGCTGAATCAGAAGAGCATCCGTTACATTTATCATGAGGCAGATATTTCCCTTCTGGAGGGATTCCTTGCACGCGGTGACCGGAAATGTGCCGAAGTTATTGAAAAAGCGTACAGAAAAGGTGCTATTTTCGATGCCTGGTCCGAGTATTTCCGGAAAGATGCCTGGGAAGAAGCGTTTGCAGAGACCGGCATTGATGTTTCGTTCTATGCCTGCCGTGAGCGCAGCACCGATGAGATCCTTCCGTGGGATTTCCTTGATATCGGCGTGACGAAAAAATTCCTGATCCGCGAATGGGAGCGGGCACAGAAAGAAACCGTTACCCCGAACTGTAAGATGCAGTGTTCCGGCTGCGGAGCAAAATCATTCGGAGGAGGTGTCTGCTATGAAAATCAGAATTAAGTTTGCCAAAACAGGTGTGATGAAATTTGTGGGTCATCTGGATGTGATGCGTTACTTCCAGAAAGCAATCCGCCGTGCAGAACTTCCGATCGCTTATTCCGAGGGCTTCAGCCCGCACATGCTGCTGTCGTTTGCTTCTCCGCTCGGTGTCGGCATCAGCAGCACCGGTGAATATTTCGATATGGTGCTCGCGGAAGATATGAAAACCGACGAGATTGTAAAACGTCTGAATGCGACGATGGTTGAGGGAATGGAAGTGCTTTCCGCCCGCCATGTGCCGGATGGAAAAGCAAGCAAGGCAATGTCTCTCGTAGCAGGAGCCGATTATCTCGTGCAGTTCCGCGAGGGAAAAATGCCGGAGATTGATCTGGAAACGAAAGTACCGGTGTTTTTTGCACTTCCGCAGATTGAGATCATGCGAAAGACAAAACGAAGCGAAAAGCTGACCGATATCCGCCCATGGATTTACGATATGAAAGCAAAGAAAAGCGGTGTCTGGATGCAGCTCTCCACCGGAAGTGTTTCGAACCTGAAACCGGAGCTCGTGATGGAAGCGTTCTGCAAATGGTGCGGGGTTGAACTGCCGCCGTTTGCATACACGATTCTGCGCGAGGAAGTTTACGCAGACATCGGAACGGAAGAAGAGCGAAAGCTGGTTCCGCTGGAAGCATTAGGAGAAGAAGTTGAGTAAACGAGTTGTCATTGCCCATCTGCCGTGGGAGGGAAAAGATTACCTGGTACACACGCTGGTGGAAGGAGAAAAACCGGTCGAACTGACGGCCCTCTGCAGGGAGAAGGAAACGCTGCTTGGCAATATCTATGTCGGCCGGGTGGAAAAACTGGCGCCCGGGATCCGCGGGGCATTTGTCTCGTTTGTGGAGCAGCAGAGCTGTTTTCTTGATCTGTCCCGTGTAAAAGAAGGGTATCTTCTGAAAAAAGCACCGGGAACGGAACTGCATGTCGGGGATGAAATTGTCGTGCAGATCCAGCGGGAAGCGCAGAAAACGAAGCTTCCGTCGGCGACAGCAGAACTTTCTCTTTCGGGAAGTGCCCTGGCGCTCTATTATGGAAAGCCGGAAATCTCATGCTCGGGACGCCTTCTGCCGGAGCAGAAAAAACGGTTAAAAGAACTGGGAAGCCGGATGTTTCCAGAGCTTTCCGGCGGAAGCCTTCCGTTTGGCGTGATCTTCCGCACCGCATCCGCTGATGCTTCGGAAGAAGAGATCCGGCAGGAATATCTCGAGCTGTCCGAAAAACTCGCGCGGATTGTCCAGTATGGAACGATGCGGAGCCTGTACTCCTGCCTGTATCGGGCGTCAGATGCCGTGCCGGAGCTCGTCAAACAGTATGCACCGTCAGTTTCAGAACTTGTGACAGATGACAGAGAAACGTATGAGATCTGCAGAGAATATCTGGAGCGCCATGATTTTCACGACTGCCGCCTGACCTGGTATGAGGATCAGCTTACCACACTGACAAAGAAAGAAAATCTCGAAAATCACGTAAAACAGGCACTCGACAAACGTGTGGATCTGCCTTCCGGCGGATTCCTCGTGATCGAACCGACCGAAGCGCTGACCGCGATCGATGTGAACAGCGGAAAGCAGCTCGGCGGACGGAAAAATACGTTTCTGTACAGCGTAAACCAGGAGGCAGCCCGCGAAATCGCCCGCCAGATCCGCCTGCGCGGGATTTCCGGTCTGATCCTGGTTGACTTTATCAACATGCCGGAAAAAGAGCAGGAGGAGCGCCTTCTCGGCTTCCTGCAGGGTCTTGTGCGGGAAGATCCCGTTCCGACCAAAGTTGTGGATATGACGGCGCTTCATCTCGTGGAACTGACGAGAAAGAAAATCCGCCGGCCGCTGGCAGAACAGATGAAATGACAGTGACCTTACAAAGGAGGAATGAATATGGAACCACAAAAGAAACCGATTCACCTCAATGAAAATGATACCCCATATCTTTACGAACCCTTTCGAAACCAGATGCCGGCAAAACGGCCGCATCCGGCGGAAAAAGAAAAGATACTGAAACCATGGCAGGGCCTGCTTGTGTTTGCCTTTCTGATGGTTCTTTTTAATCTCGCCGGAATCCCGCTGGTTCTTGCAGGAGGGATGTATGGAAATGCGCTGGACGAGATCATTGTATTCCTGATCGGATCCATTCTCGTCGTACGGGCACTTCATATTCCGTTAAAAGAAGTGTTCCCATTAAAAAAGCCGGATGGAGCCGGAATCCTCGGAACCATTCTGATGTGGTATGTGACGTACCGCGGTGTGCTTGCCCTTTTCCTTCTGATGGAATGGATTTTCCCGCAGGAATACGCAAGCCTCTCGGAATCCATGGACAGCAGTATGGCGGGCCTTTCCTGTTTCGGCGAGCTGCTTGTCGTTGCGCTGACACCGGCCATCTGTGAAGAAGCACTGCACCGCGGTCTTCTGCAGTACAGCCTGCGCGGAATCAAAAAGAAATGGGTGATGTTGCTTCTGATGGGCGTTTATTTTGGCGCTTTCCACATGAGCATCGTCCGTTTTCTTCCGATGATGATGATGGGAATCGTTCTCTCGTATGTGCGGATGAAGACCGACAACATGTTTTACAGCTCGCTGTTTCATTTCGTCCATAACGCATCGACGATTGTGGCGAGCATTGCGGCAAGCTTCCTCTATATGTTCTCGCAGGGGAACGCAGCAGCAGGCAGCGGATACGCAACGGAAACGTACATCGGCATGTATCTGATCGAAGCGGCGCTGATGCCGATCGGTCTTTATATGGGAAGCCGTCTTCTGATGTACCAGCAGACAAAAAGCGAAGGATTTTTCCCGAAGGAGAGAAGAAAAAAGACCATTGCAAAAATCGTAATTCCGACCATTCTGCTGATCCTTGGCGGACTGTTTTTCCTTGGTATTGGTATGATGTAAAAAGAATCAAAAGCAGTTTGGGCAATTTTGCAGAAATGTCCAAGCCGGGTAGAAAACAGGTACGATTTATGATAGAATAACAGCAAATCAAGCGTTACACGATATTACAGAAAGGAAAAGCTGTTTCTCTAACAAGAGACAGCAGGAATAAGAACTATGGCAAGAACAGCTATTGCTACCGACAGCAACAGCGGTATTACACAGAGTCAGGCGAAAGAGCTGGGCGTTTTTGTCCTTCCGATGCCTTTCTTCATGCGCGGAAAAATCCAGTTTGAGGATATCGACCTGACACAGGAACAGTTTTACGAGATTCTGGCAGAGGATGCGGCTGTTTCCACATCTCAGCCGTCTCCGGGAGATCTGATGGATTTCTGGAACAAAATTCTCGAAGAGTACGATGACATTGTTTACATTCCGATGTCAAGCGGCCTTTCCACCTCCTGTGATACAGCGACCGTGCTGTCCGAGGACTACGAAGGAAAAGTGCAGGTTGTCAACAACCAGAGAATCTCCGTTACGCAGCAGCAGTCTGTTCTGGATGCAAAGAAAATGGCAAACCGCGGCGTGGCAGCAAAAGACATCAAAGCAATTCTGGAAGAGGATGCGCTGGATGCAAGTATCTATATTATGGTAGATACGTTAAAATACCTGAAAAAAGGCGGCCGCGTTACGCCGGCAGCAGCCATGATCGGAACCGTTTTAAATATCAAACCGGTGCTGACGATCCAGGGAGAGAAGCTTGACGCGTTTGAAAAAGCGCGCGGTGTGAAACAGGCAAAGAAAGCCATGATCAAGGCTATGAAAAAAGATATGGACAAACGCTTCGCAAAAGAGCGTGCAGCCGGCATCATGGGACTTCACATTGCCTATACCGCAAACGACAAAGAAGTAATCGATGGATGGATTGTCGAAGTAAAAGAAGCCTTCCCGGATTTTGAAGTCGATGCGCATCCACTGTCCTTAAGCGTTGCCTGCCACATCGGACCTGGCGCACTGGCAATTGCATGTGAAAAAAAATCTGCAATTTCCTGAAAAATACTATTGACAAACAGCAGACGTGATGATATATTGTAGAAGTATGCCGCACAGAGAGGTAAAAGAGTCGAAAGACCACCGAATCTGGCGAGTAATTGATAGGAGGTGCCATATGTACGCAATTATTGCAACAGGTGGTAAACAGTACAAGGTAGCTGAAGGCGATGTTATCCGAGTAGAGAAACTTGGCGTTGAAGCTGGAGAAACCGTAACTTTTGATCAGGTACTTGCAGTAAGCAATGACGGACTGAAAGTTGGCGAGGACGTTAAAAATGCATCCGTAACCGCATCTGTAGTTGGAAACGGTAAAGGCAAAAAAGTTATCGTTTACAAGTATAAGAGAAAAACTGGTTATCATAAGAAAAACGGTCACAGACAGCAGTACACTGAAGTGAAGATTGAAAAAATCAACGCTTAAGTCTTATGATTTGTATAACCGTAACAGAGTCTGACGGCGAGTACATCTCCGTGGAGTCAAACGGTCATGCAGGCTATGCAGAGGAAGGGCAGGATATCATCTGTGCCGCTGTCTCCGCACTGATTGTAAACACCGTAAATTCCGTGGAAACATTGACAGAGGATCTGATTATAAGTGAGGCTGGAGATGGATACGTGTATTTTTCATTCCCGAATGGGTATTCTGAAAGTACCGCACTTCTTGTAAAATCACTTTTTCTGGGCCTCGAAAGTATCCGCCGCGATTATGGAGCACAATACTTAGAGATCGCATTCAAGGAGGTGTAATACCATGTTAAATATGAACCTTCAGATTTTCGCTCATAAAAAAGGAGTTGGTTCTACCAAGAACGGTAGAGATTCCGAGTCCAAGAGATTAGGAGCAAAAAGAGCTGACGGACAGGTTGTAAAGGCTGGAAACATTCTTTACAGACAGCGTGGAACCAAGATTCATCCAGGCGTGAACGTAGGAATCGGAAAAGACGATACCTTATTCGCTATGGTTGACGGACGCGTAGCTTTCGAAAGAAAAGGACGTGACAAAAAACAGGTTTCCGTATATCCGGTAGCAACAGAAGAGTAAGACAAAGGTGCGGCTTCAAATCTTAAGAGGTTTGAAGCCGTTTTTGTTAATAATAATTAAAGGTCCAGCAGACCGATTTGGATTTAGATAAAACAAGACAGGAGAATACCATGTTTGCAGACAGAGCAAAAATTCTGATCCGCTCCGGTAAGGGCGGAGACGGACATGTCAGTTTCCGCAGAGAGCTTTTTGTACCGAACGGCGGGCCGGACGGCGGCGATGGCGGCAAAGGCGGAGACGTTATTTTTGAAGTTGACGAAGGACTGAATACACTGGTTGATTACCGCCACAGAAGAAAGTTTTCTGCTACCGACGGCGAGCCGGGCGGAAAACGCAGATGCCATGGCGGAAACGGCGCAGATATTGTCCTGAAAGTACCGGAAGGAACCGTCATTATGGACGCTGCGAGCGGAAAAGTCATCGCAGATATGTCCGGTGAAAACCGCCGTCAGGTTGTATTAAAAGGCGGAAAAGGCGGAAACGGAAATATGCATTACGCAACCGCTACCATGCAGGTTCCGAAATACGCCCAGCCAGGCCAGCCGGCACAGGAGCTGGAAGTAAGAATGGAACTGAAAGTCATCGCGGACGTCGGACTCGTCGGCTTCCCGAACGTTGGAAAATCGACCCTTCTTTCCCGTGTGACAAATGCAGAACCGAAAATCGCAAATTATCACTTTACCACACTTTCCCCGAACCTCGGTGTCGTAGACCTTGAGGGCTGCAGCGGATTTGTTATCGCAGATATCCCGGGACTGATCGAGGGTGCATCGGAAGGAGTCGGCCTCGGCCATGAATTCCTGCGCCACATCGAGAGAACCCGCGTGATGATCCATGTAGTAGACGTTGCATCGACCGAGGGAAGAGATCCGGTGGATGATATCAACAAGATCAACAAAGAGCTCGAAGCCTATAACCCGGAGATCGCAAAACGCCCGCAGATCATCGCGGCCAATAAGACCGATGCGATCTATGTAGAAGAGGGCGAAGAGGATCCGGTGGAACGTCTGAAAAAAGAGTTCGAGCCGAAAGGCATCCCGGTTTATCCGATTTCTGCCGTCAGCGGAAAAGGCTTAAAAGAGCTTTTATATGCCGTACAGAAAAAACTCGATGAGCTTCCGAAAGAGCGTATGGTCTTCGAGCAGGAATTCTTCCCGGAGGATATGCTTCTTGCCGAGAACCTGCCGTACACCGTCGAGCAGGACCCGGAGGACGAGCACCGCTTCATCATCGAGGGACCGAAGATCGAGAAAATGCTCGGCTACACCAATCTGGATTCCGAGAAAGGTTTTGCTTTCTTCCAGCGGTTCTTAAAAGATACCGGTATCTTAGACGAACTCGAGCAGGCCGGCATCCAGGAAGGCGATACCGTCAAGATGTATGGATTTGAATTTGATTATTATAAATAGAACGAATAAATAACGAAGGAGGAGACGTATGACCAGCAAGCAGAGAGCATACCTGAAAGGCCTTGCCATGACCATGGAACCGATCCTGCAGGTAGGAAAAAGCAGCATCACGCCGGAGCATACCGCTGCTGTAGCAGAGGCACTTGAGGCGAGAGAATTGATTAAAATCAATGTACTGCAGAACTGCCTCGATGATCCAAGACAGATCGCAGAAGTTCTGGCAGAACGCACCAATTCCCAGGTCGTACAGGTGATCGGCAAAAAGATCGTGCTGTACAAAGAGGGCAAAAAAGAGAAAAAGAAAATTCAGCTTCCGAAATAATCCGCAGGAAAGAACCGCCGGGACCGGAGCATACCGTTGCAGTTCCGGCGCTTTTTGAGGAAAACGTATGGAAAAGACAAACAGAAAAATTGGCATTATGGGAGGCACATTCGATCCCATTCATATCGGTCATCTGATCCTTGGCGAGGCGGCGTACGAGCAGTTCGGGCTTGATGAAGTCTGGTTCCTTCCGGCCGGAAATCCGCCACATAAGCGGAACCGGGCGGGACAGGCAAAGGATGCACAGCGTGTCGAGATGGTGCGCCGTGCCATCGCATCCAATCCGCATTTTGTGCTCTGCACCAAAGAGATGAAAGATGAGGGCTATACCTACAGTTATCGGACGCTTGAGGCGATGCGGAAGGAACATCCGGGCACGGAGTTTTACTTTATCATTGGAGCGGATTCCCTGTTCTATTTTGATGAGTGGAAAAATCCAGAGCGGATCTGCGCCGCGGCAAAGATCCTTGTGGCGACCAGGGATCGGGCAAAAGAGAAAGAGCTTCTGGCCTGTATGGAACGAAATGCAGAAAAACTTCACGGTACCTTTCTGAAACTCGACACACCGAATCTGGATGTTTCTTCCCACGAACTGCGGGAATGGATCCGGGAAGGAAAATCCGTGAAATACTATCTGCCGGATTCTGTGATTTCCTACATTCAGGAGCAGAAAATCTATCAGGATTAGAGGAAGAGCAGGATGGAACAGTACGATTTATGGAAACTGGACAAAAAACTCCAGAAGGAAGTCGATGAAAACCGCTATCATCACACGCTCGGTGTGATGTTTACCGCATCATCCATGGCGATGGTATGGGGCGAGGATCTCGAAAAAGCCCGTGTCGCGGGACTGCTTCACGACTGTGCAAAATGCATTCCGAATAAGAAAAAAATCACCATGTGTGAGAAAAATAAGATTGAAATCACTGAGTTTGAGCGGAACAATCCGTTTTTGATCCATGCCAAGCTCGGTGCATTTCTGGCGAAGGACAAGTATAAGGTGGAAGATCCGGAGATCTTAAGTGCCATCACCTGGCATACGACAGGAAAAGAAGATATGACATTGCTGGAGAAGATCATCTATATCGCAGATTATATCGAACCGGCACGAAACAAGGCGCCTCACCTTACCCGCCTTCGGAAGCTGGCATTCACCGATATCGACGAATGCATGTATGAAATTTTAAAAGACAGTATGGCGTATCTGTCGGAAAACCCGAAGACGATGGACCCGATGACGGAGCAGGCATATCAGTTCTATGAGGCACTGCACCGGGAACGGACGGCAAAGGAGGAAGTATAAATGAGCGAAGCAAAACAGACTGCAAAACTTGCACTGGAAGCACTGGAAGATAAAAAAGCAATGGATGTCCGCATTCTGGACATTACCCATGTTTCTACCCTGGCAGATTATTTCATGATCGCCAGCGGAAGCAACCGTAACCAGGTACAGGCGATGGCAGACAACGTGGAGGAGGTACTCGGAAAGGCCGGCGTACATCCAAAACAGATCGAAGGCTATCAGACTGCAAACTGGATTCTGATGGATTACGGCGATGTTGTCATCCACATCTTCGATGAGGAGAACCGCCTGTTCTACGATCTGGAGAGAATTTGGAGAGACGGTAAAGTCGTAGAAAAAGAAGAGATTATGTAAGTTAGGTGGAAAAAGGCGCAGAAAATCCGGAACCGTGCAGAGAAAGGCGGACGGGTTCTCTGCGCCTTTCTGGTGTTTGGAACGCATATGATAAAGAAAAAGGGGAATATCACACGATGAAAAAAATAGAAAGCGGATCGCTTGTTGTGATGCTCGATGAAGAGACGCTGGGACTTAGGATCGAAAAAGACGGCGTTGTCTGGAATACGGATCCGAAAAAGACACCGGAACTGATTTTTGCAGAGGGAACATACCGTTTCCTGGATGCAGAGGAGATTTCCCATGAGGTCTATTCCTTCGGCGTCGGATGCGGCATCCGGAGCCGTTATGCGGGATTTGCGGGAACACCGTATGCCTTCGAGACGATTATCTGGATCGAAGCTGTGGATGAAACATTTTGGATGGAGTGGATTCCGCTCTGCGAGGAGGGACTGCATCCGGTAAAGGTGCTGTGGCCGACGGCAATGGAGTTTACAAACGGGCGCGATGACTGGTATACACTCCTTACCGAGGGACAGGGACTTCTGATTCCGAATACCTGGAAGACGGAACTTGGAAAGCTTTCGTTTGACGGCAGATTTGAGACCTCCGGCGGCTATATGCCGTGGTTTGGCCAGGTGAAGGAAAGATGCGGCTATACAGCGATCTGTACAACACCGTGGAACGTCGGTTATCAGGCAGAGCACCCGGCAGGCGGCCCGTATACCAGTGTTGGCGCATGGCTGGAGCCGAGCCTGGGGAAAATGGAGTACCGCCGCATATTCCGGTATACTTTCCGAAACGACTGCGATTATAACGATCTCTGTAAAATATACCGCCGGTATGTGCGGGAGAAGGGGCATCTTCGTACGTTAAAAGAAAAGGCGGTACAGAACCCATCCATTCGCGACCTTGCGGGAACGTGTTTTATACATACAGGAATCAAGACGGTTGTGCAGCCGGAGTCCGGCTTTTTCGATCCGCAGAATCCGGAAAAAAACAACCGTGTCGTGCCGTTTTCTGTGCGCGAGCAGGAAATGAAAGCGATTCATGATCTTGGTGTGAAAAAGGTGTATCTTCATCTGGACGGCTGGGCTGAGCCGGGTTATGACAATCAGCATCCGGACTATACCCCGGCATGTAAAGAGGCCGGCGGCTGGAAAGGCATGAAATCTCTTGTGGATACGATGCATGATTTTGGCTATCAGTTTGGCATTCACGATCAGTACCGCGACTATTACCATGCAGCGCCAAGCTACGATGAAAATTATGCGTGCCGTCTTGTGGATGGAACCGTGCCGGGGCACAGTCACTGGGCAGGCGGCCCGCAGAGCTATCTTTGTGCAACGCAGGCGCCGTTTTATGTGAAACGAAATTTCGCGGAGCTGAAGAAAAATGGAATCCGGCTTGACGGTGCATACCTCGATGTCTTTACCTGCAATGAAGGCGATGAATGTGCAAATCCAGAACATGTCATGACGCGAAAAGACTGCTATACGTACCGCCAAAACTGCTTCTCCTGGCTGCTCTCGCAGGGGATTCTCTCAAGTTCCGAGGAGGTCAGCGACTGGGCAGTTCCATATCTGGTATTTTGCCATTATGCGCCGTATGATTTTATGCTGCGGCCGGCAGAATCGCCGAAAAAAGGAATCCCTGTGCCCCTCTTTAATCTGGTATACCACGACTGTGTCATCGAGCCGTGGATGATGGACCGTGTGTCAAAAGACGAAGACTATATGCTGTACGTTCTTCTCGCTGGCGGCGCGCCGTATCTGGTAAGGGACGGGGCATATCCGAACACAGACGGAGCTTTCGACGGAGAAAAAATCAGCCTTCCAGAGATGGCGAAACGATGCCGTGTCGTGACAGAACTCCATGAAAAAACAGCGTTCTGTGAACTCATACGCCATACGTGCCTGCATGCAGATGGAAGTCTTCAGAAAAGTGAATTTTCCGATGGAACGTATGTTATTTGTGACTTTACAAAACAGACATACGAGATCGGATACGGGGTATAAAAGAAAAGCGCCACATGTAGCGTCTGTTCTTGTCAAAATACAAGATTTTGTGCTTTTTCCTTGTATTTTTTCAAGTGCATATCTTGCGCGGAAAGCAGAGATTTGTTATATTATCCATGCGGAGGTGTTCATGCCCGGTGCAAAGAAGATGCCGGAGCGTGACGAAACAAAATAACACCAGAAAGGAACAAATCAAATGAGAGAATTTGAACAGTGGGATGGCTTTACCGGAAGACTCTGGAAAGAAGGCATCGACGTACGTGACTTTATTCAGAACAACTATACCCCATACGATGGAGATGAGAAATTCCTGGAAGGACCGACAGAGGCTACAGACCGTCTGTGGGGCAAACTGCAGGAACTCCAGAAAGAAGAGCGTGCAAAAGGCGGCGTTCTGGATATGGAGACAGAAGTTGTAAGCGGAATCACAGCTTACGGCGCAGCATATATCGATGACAGCATGAAAGATCTGGAGCAGGTTGTTGGTCTGCAGACAGACAAACCGCTGAAACGTGCATTTATGCCGTATGGTGGAATTAAAATGGCTGAGCAGTCCTGCGAGACTTACGGCTACAAACCAAGCGAGAAGCTTCATGAAATTTTCACTAAATATCACAAAACACATAACCAGGGTGTATTCGACATCTACACACCAGAGATGATGAAAGCCCGTCACAATAAAATCCTGACCGGTCTGCCGGATACCTATGGCCGTGGCCGTATCGTAGGCGACTACCGTCGTGTTGCTCTGTACGGTATTGATTACCTGATCGAGCGCAAAAAAGCAGACTTCGCTGCAACCAACCGTCAGGGAATGCGTCGTGGTGACTTCCAGTTAAGAGAAGAGATCGCTGACCAGGTCAGAGCACTGCAGGATATGAAAGTTATGGCACAGTCCTATGGCTATGACATTTCCGAGCCGGCTAAGAACGCAAGAGAAGCTGTTCAGTGGCTGTACTTCGGATACCTTGCAGCTATCAAAACTCAGAACGGTGCTGCAATGAGCGTTGGCCGTGTATCTACTTTCCTTGACATCTACATCGAAAGAGATATTGAAAAAGGAATCCTGACTGAGAAAGAAGCTCAGGAGCTGATCGACCATCTGGTAATGAAATTCCGTATGGTTAAATTCGCAAGAATTCCGTCTTACAATCAGCTGTTTTCCGGTGACCCGGTATGGGCTACTCTGGAAGTTGCCGGTATGGGAATCGACGGACGTTCTATCGTTACAAAGAACGATTTCCGTTTCCTGCATACACTGGAAAACATGGGACCGTCCCCAGAGCCGAACCTTACTGTTCTGTACTCTGAGAACCTTCCGGAAGCTTTCAAGAAATATGCAGCTCATATTTCTGTACAGACAAGCTCCATCCAGTATGAGAACGATGATGTAATGCGTCCGGTATGGGGCGATGATTACTCCATCTGCTGCTGTGTATCTGCTACCGAGACCGGTAAGGAGATCCAGTTCTTCGGCGCTCGTGCAAACCTTGCAAAATGCCTTCTGTACGCTATCAACGGCGGTAAAGACGAGAAGACAAAACAGCAGGTTGCTCCGGAATATCAGCCGATCACCAGCGAGTATCTGGACTATGATGAGGTTATGAAGAAATACGACGTTATGATGGACTGGCTGGCTCATCTGTACGTTGGAACTCTGAACATGATCCATTACATGCATGACAAATACTACTATGAGGCAGCAGAGATGGCTCTGATTGACACCGATGTAAGACGTACCTTCGCAACCGGTATCGCAGGATTCTCTCACGTAGTAGACTCCTTAAGCGCAATCAAATACGCTAAAGTTAAAGTTATCCGTGACGAAGAAGGAATGGCTGTTGACTTCGAGACAACCGGCGACTTCCCAAGATACGGCAACGACGATGACAGAGCAGACGAGATCGCTGTATGGCTGCTTCGTACCTTCATGGACAAACTGAAATACTGCCATACCTATCGTGATTCCGAGCCGACAACCTCTATCCTTACCATTACTTCCAACGTTGTATATGGTAAAGCAACAGGTTCTCTGCCGGATGGAAGAAAAGCTGGTGAGCCTCTGTCTCCAGGAGCTAACCCGTCTTACGGCGCAGAGAAGAGCGGACTTCTTGCTTCCCTGAACTCTGTAGCAAAACTGCCGTATGAGGACGCTCTGGACGGAATCTCCAACACCCAGACCATCAACCCAGGCGCACTTGGCCACAACGACGAAGAGCGTACCGAGAACCTGGTACACGTTCTGGACGGATACTTCGAGCAGGGTGCACATCACCTGAACGTAAACGTATTCGGAACCGAAAAACTGATCGACGCAATGGAGCACCCGGAGAAACCGGAGTACGCAAACTTCACGATCCGTGTATCCGGCTATGCAGTTAAATTCATCGACCTGACAAAAGAGCAGCAGATGGACGTTATCTCCAGAACCTGCCACGAGCATATGTAATTTTTGAGAGTGACTGGGATACCGGTGTACAACTCATAAATTTCAAAAATAAAAAGACCTTGTAGCCATGAAAAGTGGTTGCAAGGTCTTTTTTATAATAGAGATATTTTTGCAGTCGAAAAAAATTCAAAGTTCCTTTTGGAACAGGAAATAGAAAAATTGGTAAAAATAGCTAAATTTGTTAATTATCAAGAATATTCATGCAAGTTCTCTTCTTTTGTTGTATGATAAAATTATCAACAAAAAGGTTTATCATTCTACGATCAACTGCCCGTCACTGGGACGATCAAAAACGATTTATCATGGCACAATTGCGGAAAGCGGAAAACCACGCGGATGTAAAAACTGTTATTAAAATTTCAAAACACCAGCACTGCCGGATTTTTTCGATGGTGCTGGCGTTTTTAGGTTTTAACAGATTTCCAGTAAAAACCACTTGATTCCTGCTATATAAAATGAGAAAATTTATCAGGTTTGATACGCTAATTGAAAAATTTTTATCAAATAATTCATAGCGCAAGTTACAAGTTAATGTTATAATACCAAAGTTAGAATTTCCTAACACAAGAGAAAATGGAGTTTTATTTATGAAAAAGAAAATTGTTGCAGCATTTTGTCTTACCATTGTACTGACTGCAGGCGGTTGTTCCGGAGGAGGAACATCATCGCAGGCAGCAAGCAGTAAAAATCAGGCGCAGACGGTGTCGGGATCGGAAACTTCGAGTGGTTCGGAAGCTTCTGGCGCTTCAGAGAATTCCAGTATAAGTTCCTCGGAAGGGGCCGCGTCCGCATCTTCTTCGGATGCCGCAGATGCATCAAGCAGTCGAGATATTTTTGCAATGGATACGTATATGACGGTCACCGCCTACGGTCCGAACGCCGAGATAGCAGTTGATCAGGCACAGCAGGAGATTGAACGGCTGGATGCGCTGCTGTCAACAGGCGAGGAGACGAGCGAAGTAGCACAGATTAACGCGAACGGCGGCGGAACGCTGTCGGAAGATACGGTCTGTCTGCTGGAACGCTCCCTGGATCTGTATGACAGCACAAACGGTGTTTTCGACATCGCAATCTATCCGATCATGGATGCCTGGGGATTTACGACCGGCAATTATACGGTTCCTTCGGATGAGACGATTGAAAGTCTCCTTCCACTCACCGATGCCAACGATATCATCTACGATAAAGACAACGCATCCATCCGTTTTGCCAAAGAAGGTATGAAAATCGATTTCGGCGGAATTGCCAAGGGCTATACGTCCGGCAGAATTGCCGACATTTACCGGGAATGCGGTGTGACGAGCGGTCTTATCAATCTCGGAGGAAATGTTCAGGTTGTCGGAACCAAAACAGACGGCAGCAAGTGGCGTGTTGCCGTGCAGAGTCCGGAAGCGGAGGATGATTACCTCGGCGTTCTGTCGACCGCTGATCGGGCGGTTATCACTTCCGGCGGCTATGAGCGGTATTTCGAGCAGGGTGGCGTGAGATACCACCACATTATCGATCCGTCGACCGGACATCCGGCAAACAACGGACTGGTGTCTGTGACGATCGTAAGTGCGGATGGAACACTGGCGGACGGCCTTTCCACCTCTCTTTTCATCATGGGAAAAGACAAGGCGGCCGAATACTGGCGTGCGCACAGCGACGAGTTTGATACGATTCTGGAAGATGAAGATGGCGTTCTGTACGTAACTGAGGGAATCGCCGACGATTTTACTTCCGAACATGAGACAAAAATTATCAGGAAAGACGGTGATACATAACCATGGGAAAATGGAAAAAACTGACGACATTTGCACCGGCGCTGGCAGCGGTTATTGTAGCGGCCTGTGCAGGTATTTCGCTGAACGGCTATACCGCACCGGTTTATGCTGTAGAGCAGCCGGAATCACTGGCAACACCGGAGCCGGAACAGGACACAGCGGAGAAGAAAGACGATACGAAAAAGAAAGAGGACAGCAAGAAGAAAACGGCCGATACAGAAGCAGAACTTGTTGCGGCAGTTGGATCCGGCAGCTTTGAACTGGCAGACGGAACGTATGAGGGCAGCGGCACCGGTTATGGCGGTACGATTACGGTGTCTGTCGTATTAAAGGACAAAACGATTCAGTCCATTTCGATCGTAAGTGCTCCTGGTGAGGATGCATCGTTTCTGAACCGTGCGAAGGGAGTCATCGACCGCATTATCGCAGCCCAGAGTGTGGAGGTAGATACCGTTTCCGGTGCGACTTTCAGTTCCAAAGGTATTCTTGCCGCTGTGAAAAACGCATTGACCGGTCAGGAGGACACCTCCAAGCCGGCAGCATCAGGAGCATCCGGCGGCGGAGCCTCATCGGGCGGAACCGTTACGGTATCGAAAATTGAAGAACCGGCCGCATACCGGGATGGAACGTATTACGGAACAGGAACTGGATTTGGCGGTACTATGAAAGTCTGCGTTGTTGTCAGCGGCGGAAAGATTGCATCGATTGATATTGTGGAAGACAATGACACGCCGAGTTATCTTTCCAGTGCTTCCTCATTGATTTCCACGATCCTTTCGACCCAGAGTACCAACGTGGATACGGTATCCGGAGCCACCTACAGTTCCCGCGGTATCATCGAAGCCGTTCGAAGTGCCTTAAGCCAGGCTGCAGTGAACGGATCTTCCAATACCGCCGGAAACGGCCAGAGCAATACCAGTAATGGAAACAGCAGCCAGAATAACGGCGGCAATAGCAATGGTCAGAATAACAATTCGTCAACAGCAAAGGGAAGTTTTCCGTATCAAGACGGTATTTATTACGGCACAGCGGCCGGCTTCCAGGGAGATATCAAAGTGGCAGTAGCTCTGCAGGATCAGACGATCAAAGCTGTTCTGATTCTGGAAAATGAAGATGATGAAACCTTCTTCAACCGTGCCAAAGTCGTTGCCGACCGCATCGTAGATGGGCAGAAAACAGATGTGGATCTTGTCTCCGGCGCAACGTACAGCTCCCGTGGAATACAGAATGCTGTAAAACAGGCGCTGGAAAATGCGAAGAAAGTGACAAACGGCGAGACCATTCCGGATAACGGAACAAACAGCGGTGACACCACAACGATTCCGGAAGGAAAGTTCCCGTATGCGGAAGGCATTTATTACGGAACTGGCGAAGGCTATCTGGGAGATATCACAATGGCAGTCGTCATTCAGGATGAAACGATCAAAGCGATTCTTGTAACGGAAAGCGAAGATGATGAGGCATTTCTGAAACGGGCAAAACAGGTAGCAAAGGATGTTGTGAAAAAACAGACACTGGAAGTCGATACCGTCTCCGGCGCCACCTACAGCTCGAAGGGAATTCTTGCGGCAATCGAAGAAGCATTAAAAGAGGCAGAACGTATAACGGAAGAAAAGAAAAATCCAACTCCGACACCGACGGAAACGCCATCTCCAACCGAGACACCTGCTCCGACTCCAACGGAAGCACCAAAGCCAACGGAGACGCCGACACCGGCCCCAACGGAAACACCGGAGCAGAGGATCTATCAGGATGGTGAATATACAGCCATTGCCGTCTGCGAGCCGGATGAGGATGAAGACTTTGCAGCATATCAGCTTTCTGTAACGGTAACGATCGAAAACGATAAAATCGTGGCGTTAAGTAATATCAATGGGGACGGTGGAAGTGAGAATGCATCTTATATCCGCCGCGCGGCTGAGGGAACCTCGAAAATAAAAGGTATTTCTACTCAGATTCTGGAAACAGGAACACTTGAAAACATCGATACGGTCTCCCGTGCAACCTGCTCATCCAAAGCGATCCTCGCAGCATGCCAGAATGCGCTGAATGCCGCAAAAGTAACACCATAAAAGGGGAAAATAATGAAACAATTACTCGTTCGTTCTTTAAATCTTGCAGTCATCGCGGCTGTCCTTCTGGGCTACAATACGGTACTGGACCGCCGCGAAAAAGAAGATCAGATTGCACAGCTTTCGGCAGAGCTTGAAACAACGAAGCTGCAAAAAGAAAGTCTGGAAGCGGCTGCCAAGACCACGCAAAATGCAGCAGCGTCAGAGGAAGCCGCATCCGATGCTTCGGCTGCCGATACAGATGATACCACCGCAAGCCCATATCTTGACGGTACCTATGAAGGAGAAGCAGAAGGGTTTGGTGGAATGATCACGGTTCAGGTAACGGTAAAAAACGGTCAGATGACAGATCTGTCTATTTTATCAGCGGATGGAGAAGACAGCGCTTATCTGTCCAATGCAAAAGATATCATTCCGAAAATTCTGGAGGCACAGTCTGCCGATGTAGACACAATAAGTGGTGCAACATTCAGCTCTACCGGTATCAAAAATGCCACAGCAGAGGCATTAGAAAAGGCGGAAAAATAACATGAAAAATTTAGACCTTACAAGATTACCTGCAAAAAAGAGAAAGCAAATCGTTTCTTATCTCCGGGCAGGAATCCAGCTTCTCTATTTTCTTTTTCTTCCATCCGTATTTACAGCTGCTTTTAACGGTGTCAAATACATTTTTACCCAGTTGGGGCATGGTGAGAAAATTGAAATGACCGCATTTGTAGCGGCACTTCTTCTTGTTTGCGCATTCACGATTGTTTTCGGAAGATTTTTTTGTGGATTTGCGTGTGCTTTTGGAAGTCTTGGGGATGCAATGCACGCAATTTATGGTATAATCTGTAAGAAACGAAAAAAGAAACCAAAACGCGTCAAACCAGAACTTGCAAAAAAACTATCCCTGCTTAAATATGGGATTCTGCTGCTGATTGCCATTTGCTGCTTTGCCGGTGTTTACCAGAAAGCCAGAGGCACCAGCCCGTGGGATGTCTTTTCCATGCTGCATGCCGGAAATTTTCGTCTGGCATCGTACCTTCCGGGTATCCTTCTTCTTATTTTAATTCTGATTGGTATGTTTTTTGAAGAACGCTTTTTCTGCCGTTTTCTGTGCCCGATGGGAGCTGTTTTTTCGCTGCTCCCGATCCTGCCGCTTTTTACCCTGCACAGGAAACGGGAAAACTGTATTCGCGGCTGCAGTGCCTGCACCAGACAGTGCCCGTCTGCCGTTGAACTGCCATCGGATGGATCCATGGATATTTCCGGAGATTGTTTTCAGTGTCAAAAATGTATCGATACGTGCCCGAAAGGAAATATCCACTGTGGGATAAAAGAACTCCATGGAAATGAGATTCTTTTCACTTTATTCCGCGCGGTTCTACTTCTGACCCTGCTTTTATGGGTCGGAATTTGACCAAAGCAGGGAAGTCTCCTGCTTCCGCTATGAAAAGCAATAAGAGTGGATGTGGACTTCGTATTCTTTTTGATAAGCATAAACATAGAAACAGGAGATCATCTTCATGAAGAAAAAAGATCTTATTCTGGCCGGCGGAATTTTACTGCTTGCCGGATTGCTGGCACTCGGACTGTATCTGCGGAAACCGGAAAACGGAAATCTTTTAAAAATCACGGTGGACGGCGAAGTCTATGGAACCTATGCGCTCAGCAAAAATCAGACAATACCAATTGAAACCAGCCACGGAACCAACCAGCTGGTCATTAAAAACGGAAAAGCGCACATGGAAGAAGCCGACTGCCCGGACGGTTACTGTAAAAAACAGGGCTCCATACAGAAAGTAAATGAAACGATCGTATGTCTTCCTCACAAGCTGGTAGCTGAAGTGGAAAGTGACAGTACCTTGCCGGATTCTGAGGAAGACGCACCGGATGTAATTGTAAAATAAAAAGCAAAAACATGGAAAGGGAAGGAATGAAGAAGAATGAAAAACAGCCATGTTGCAAGCAGAAAAATTGCATTATGTGCCATGTTAATGGCACTTGCCATGATCTTCAGCTATGTGGAGGCGCTGATTCCCATCAATTTTGGTGTACCGGGAATTAAGCTTGGCATTGCAAACCTGATTGTAGTCATCGGACTGTTTTTCCTTCCGCCGGCAGAGGTTCTGATGATTTCCATTGCCCGGATTCTTCTGATGGGTTATCTTTTCGGAAATGGAATGTCGATTCTGTACAGTTTAGCCGGTGGTCTTTTGAGCTTCTTTGTGATGCTTCTCTTGAAAAAAATCAAAGGTTTCAGTATGACCGGTGTCAGTATTGCCGGTGCTGTAGCCCACAATGTCGCGCAGATCTGCGTTGCCGCATACGTTGTACAGAACACAAAATTGTTTTATTATCTTCCGGTTCTGCTGATCGCAGGTGTCATAACCGGAACGCTGATTGGAATTCTTTCCGGCCGGATTTTTTCGGCAATCCATTTAGAAGAAAAGAAGAATATGTGGTAGAGTTCACGGAAAAGGAAGAAAATAGAGTGCCTGTAGAAAAACACTACATGGAACAAGAATGAAAAATACTTGTTCCATATAGTGTTTTTTTGTTCTCTTATTTCCGACAAACATTTTAGATGAATCAGGGAATCAAAAGGAAATGCGAATATCCACCTGATTCCGGCCTGCTTTTTCAAAAGTTACGGTAAGAGTTTTATTTTTAAGGCGTCGTAAATAGCAAAAATAATTCAATAAGACACTTTTTTGATGTAAATGAGAAAAAAACAACAGTTATAGGTTAGACAAAACTATCTAAAATTAGTAAAATATCCATTGGTTAGTTAACTGGATTATTAATTAGGTAAAACTAATTCAATAATACAGAATGGTTTGCCCAATCTTTCCTGCAAACCATTCAAGAAGGAAAAAGGAGGAAGTTATGATCAAAAGAAAAGAACTTCAGAAAAAATCATTAGCCGCCGTCATGGCAGCTTCTATGACCATGAGTCTGCTCCCTGGAACCGTACTCGCGGATGCGACAAGTGGAGTCATGAAAGACGGTGTTTATGAATCTACCGCTCATGTAACCCGCATGGAAGAGGAAGACAGCGAGGATGAATGGACCGAATATGATGTCAATGTAAAGCTTACTGTCGCTAACGGAAAATTTTCCGATATTACGGTAACTCCTGGAAATGGCTATGATTCGGAAAGCAGCAGTTATTTTTCAAAAGCAGTATCCAAGTCCAAAGGTATCAAAACAAAACTCGAAGGACAGGATGCCACAGTTGCCAATCTTCAGAACTGGGACAGCGTCTCCGGTGCAACCAGAACATCAGCTGCTGTAAAACAGGCAGCACTTGCCGCAGCAGAAAAAGCTGATATCGTAACACCAGCTCCTTCTGTTGATACAACAGAGCTTTCAGATGCGATTGCAAAAGCAGAAGCTTTGGAAGAAGCCGATTATACTTCTGCTTCCTGGAAATCCATGCAGAGTGCACTTGCTGCTGCGAAAACAGCATTGAATGCCAAAGAATCGCAGACTGCTGTCGATGCTGCGAAAGATGCACTTACTGCTGCGGTTAAAGGACTGGAAAAAGCACCGGCGGCAACACCTGCGCCATCCGAACCAGCGACACCGACGCCTGATGCAACACCGACTGTCACACCGACTGTCACACCGTCCGAACAGGTTTCCTATGTTCTGATGAATATTCCATACGATAAATTTTATGCCGCAGAGTTAAATAACAGTGTTTCCGTTGATGTTTTCTCTTCTGCAACGAAGTCAAAGACAAAAACAGGATCCCTTGCCGGCGGTTCCTATCATTCCAATGCAGACGGAAGTTCCATTGATGGAATCACATTCCCTGTTAAAGTTTCCGGAATCGATCTTTCCAAATATAAAAAAGTAACGGATGAGGATTCGGTAAGTATTACGGTTACGAAGCGTGGACAGACATCTACTACAACGTATACCGGAAAAGATGCACTGTTTGAAAATGCTGATTACGCTTATTATGTACTGAGTGATGCGCCATCTTATTACAAGGAAGCAACCGTGAATGCAGATGGAAGTCTTTCTTTTGGGAAAACAGTGGGAACTGCTACCGAACTGAGCGACGTTACACCAAAATTTCGGACAGAATCCAAGTATGGTGATTATCAGTTGAATCTGGATGGTCTTGAAAATACAATCGCTGTGGATCAGGACCAGGTGTACGGTGTAATTGTGAGCACCAAAGAAGGTAACGACTATGGCATGCGTCATGTGGAAAATATCTGGCGAGGAACCAAACTGGCATGGTCTACCGGATTTACAACCTCCGTCCATGAATGCCCGACTTCTTCAGAGCATTATAAATCTATGATGGGTCAGCATATCAGCAAAGTAACTTATTACACCAGTAAGGGAATCTATACCATTCCTGTTTCAGATATTTATGTTCCGATAAAATTTGAAGCAAGTGTTTCTGTTGCGGATGCCTCTGTGACAGCGGGAAAGACAACACTCAATCTTACAGGTCTCCCGTCAGATTATGAAGCAGAATATTCTGTAGATGGTCTGGATGGATGCACGGTAAATGGAAATACCCTTTCTTATTCCATGGATGCGAAAAAAGGTATTTATACACTTACCATTCATGATAAAAACGGAAAATACGCAGATCTGACACAGAAATTTACACTTTTTACCGATGCAATGCCAGCCTCCTACAATGAAAAAGGAAATGCTCCGGCGCTTGTAAAGGCAGATTCCGCATCGGAAGAGGATTTTGCAGACTATATCAAAAATATCACTTCTGTAAAAGTGAACGGAAAAGATTATCCGGCAAGCGGAAAAAAAGCTACCGTCCTGGTGAAAGAGGATGGCAGCCTTGATACAACGGCAGCTGCTTTTGCGGATGGAACTCATTTTGAAATTGAAATTACAGCAACCGGTTACAAAACACTTTCCTTTACCTATGAGAAAAAGGAAACTGCTTACAAATACGTTTATGCTGGGCTTACGTGGGCAGAATACTGGGCTGCTGAAAATGTACAGGCAGCGGGAAACGATGCAGCCTCAGAAGCCACAGATAGTCGCGGTGAAAGCGACAAGGGTGCTTTTGATACCGTCACACGCGCAACAACGAATCATGGTCTGCACAGAGGAAGTTTCCAGTGTGCGGCTACCATTTATATGAAAGACGGTACAACATATGATGTCGCTTATTATACAGCCGCTACAACAGCTGTTCTGACAAATGGTGAAACGGTTACTTATGATAAAAACCAGATTGACCATTATGTTGTAAAAGGGCTGAAATATGTTCCTGTAAAAGTTTCAGAAGACGATTATGAAGAATTCTGCAAGAAATATGTTGTAGTGGAGAATGGAGGAAAACTCTCTGGTGGTTTCACAGAAAATAAGCTGCAGAAGTATACAGATCTGGTAGCAGATGTAACACAGGATACAAACGGACTGAAAACAGCAATGAAAAATGCGGACGGCACGTTTAGCTTTTCTGCACGTACAACCGGAACTGCATCCGGCATTTCTGGTACTGCTCTGAAGACTGCTCCGGATGCTGCAACAGTTGGTCTTACTGTAAAAGAAGCTAATGGTTCTTATGGTGAATTTCTCCGTGTCGATCTGAATGGCGATTATGGCGATCTCGGTGCCAATATGCAGTCTGTAACCTGGACATACTATGGTGATGATGCGACTTATACCAATGCAAAAGCAACATACGGAACAAAATTCGCTTCCGATAACTGGATGCATAAATCCATGGGTATTCAGCTTGGCCTTACCAATTCCCTCCGCTGCCAGCTTCCGGAAGGAACCAACGGCACCGGCTACTGGAAGATTACAATTCATGCACTTGGCTACGCAGACGCTTCCTATACCTTCGAAACAACCAAAGACAATATCGTAGGTGCTGATCCGGTTCAGAGCACAGCAGCTCTGGAAGAGGCAATTGCAAAAGCAGAAGGTCTGAACAAAGATCTTTACACAGAAAAATCCTGGAATGACATGCAGACCGAACTTTCGGAAGCAAAAGATGAACTGGATAAAAAACACAGCCAGGCATCTGTCGATGAGGCAACCAGCCATTTAACAGCCGCAATCGAAGCTCTGCAGTCCCAGTATGTTCTGATGAACATTCCATACGCAGCATTCTATCAGGCTGAAGTAAAGAATGATGTTCCGGTAGATGCATTCACTTCCGCAACCTTAAATAAAACAAGAACACCTTCTCTCTCCGGCGGTTCCTACCATGTGAACGCCGATGGAAGCGATATCACTGGTATCACCTTCCCGGTAAAAGTAACAGAAGGAATGGATCTGAGCAAATATACGAAAGTAACTGATGACGATTCCATTGAAATTACCGTTACCAACCGTGGAAAGACATCTACAACAACGTATACTGGAAAAGATGCTCTGTATGAGAAAGCAAGCTACGCTTACTATACCTTAAATGAAGTTCCGGCTTACTATAAAGAAGCATCTGTCGATGCCGATGGAAATGTGACCTTTGGTGCTGTGAAAGGCGCGGAAGCAACAAAACTGGAAAATGTAACCGCAGAGCTTTCCACCAATAGCAGATATGGCGATTATCAGTTAGACCTGGATGGACTGACCGATACGATTGAAGCCGGAAAAGATACGGTATATGGCGTTGTTGTCAGCACCAAAGAAGGTAATGATTACGGTATGCGTCATCTGGAAAATATCTGGAGAGTATCCGAACTGGCATGGAGCACCGGATTTACCGAAAAAGTTCACAACTGCCCGACCTCTTCTGCACATTATGTGGGAATGATGGGACAGACCATTAACAAGATTACTTACTACACCAGCAAAGGAATCTTTGAAATCCCGGCAGATGTTTATGTACCGGTAAAATTTGCGAATGAACTGTCCGTAGAAAACGCTTCCGTAACAGCCGGAAACACTTCTGTTAAACTGGAAGGACTGCCGGAAGATTATGCCGCTGTTTATTCAGTAGAAGGCCTGACCGGAACCGTATCTGGAGATACCCTGTACTTTAAGAACGCGAAAAAAGGCGCTTATACACTGACCGTACACGATCAGAATGGAAAGTATGCCGATCTTACTGCAGACTTTGTTCTATATACAGAAGAAATGCCAGCTGCATTCAATTCAGATGCAAAGGCACCTGCCCTTGTCAAAGCAGATGATGCTACTGCGGAAGAGCTTGCAGATTACCTGAAGAGCATTACATCCGTCAGTGTAAACGGAAAAGCATATGCCGCAAGCGGAAGAGGAGCCGTTGTCCTCTTTAACGAAGACGGAACCTTAAAAACAGACGCTGCACCGTTTGCAGAGGGCGATTCCTTTGAAATCACTGTTTCCGCTCTTGGATATCAGGATCTTACCTTTACCTGGAAGAAAGGAAACGCAGGGGAAGAGCCGACTCCGGCACCAACCGAAACACCGAGTGTAACACCGACAGAGACCCCGACTGTAACACCAACGGAAACTCCAACCGTAACACCAACCAAAACCCCGACAGTTGCACCAACAGAAACGCCGACGACACAGCCGACGAAAACACCATCCACAACTCCGACCACTACGCCAAAGACAACAACTGCTCCACTTGCAAGCAGCGGTGTATCCAATACATCCACGGCCAAGAAGAGCAGCAATGCAAAGACCGGCGATGTGACGAACATCTGGGGATGGGTCAGCATGGCAGTCGCTTCTCTTGGAGTCGGCGGACTGGGACTGAAACTCCGTGGAAAAAAGAAGAAAGATGACGAAGAGTAAAAAGCTTTCTGACTGTACACGGAAATAGCAATATCGCTCCTATAGCATAGAAAATTTAACGTACGTCGCTATACTCTGACGGATCCAAAAGCGCATGCAGGATTTTATATTTTCTGTATGCGCTTTTTTGATTCCTTTGACCATTCGAAACATGCTGTGCAAAAAATTCCTGAAATAGATTCGTAAAATCGATCCATAAAAAAGAAGAATAGAAATTGATGAACAGGGTATGACTGATGCACAGTGCTATAAAAAAGCGAACATTGACCGGAAACTGTTTTCCAAGCTTCGTTCTGACAAGTTCTATAGGCCATCCAAGCAGACGGTGCTTGCGTTTGCACTGGCTCTTGAACTGCCGCTCACAGAAATGCAGGATATGCTTGGCTAAGCCGGATTCGCTCTGTCACATGCGAGCAAATTCGATATTATCGTGGAATATTTTGTGGAACAGGGGAACTATAATGTACTTGAAATCAACGAAGCACTGTTTGCATTTGATCAGAATTTGATCGGGGCGTAAAAAAATCGTCAGAAAGCTTCAGAAATCAAAAATGTCGCTTTCCATGCGACCACTTCCCGGAAGAAAAGTTTTATCCTGTGGCTATAACAAAAAAGCCCATCCGGGCGAGCGTTTTGGGGAGGATAAGCATATGATTACTTCCTATTAGGAACACTGTAAATACAAGGCTTTTCGGAGCCTACAAACCAGAAAAAATAATATTTGATCTATCACATTACGCAAAAAGCCGTCCGGCATGAAAAACGGGCGGCTTTTTTGCGTGGATAGACGGAAAGGAGGATCGTAAATGGCCGATGAAAAACTGAACACAGGCCCTGCGGAGAATACTTCCCCGGAGGCCGCCGGGCCTATCACCACACCCGAACAGGCCGCAGCGTCTGAGCCCGACGATGTGGTTGTGTCCTTTGACAAAATCAATGAGCTTATGGCGGAAAAGAGGCAGAACGCCTGCGCCGAAGTCGAAAAGGCGGCCCCTGACAAGTCCAAGCCGTCCAAACGAGACAAAGTGTCCCGAAGTGACGGAAAGGCCCCGGATGCCAAGGAGCCCATTAAGCCTGCACAGGATACGGAGTTTGACCCGGTGGAGTTGTATGAAGCACGGCGGGCCATCCGTCCTGTACAGGAAAAGGAGTCAGAAAAGCAGTTAGAGGATGCCATGCATGAGAAGCCATTTCTTATTATGCTGCTCGGTGCCAAACAGGAAACATCCAGACTGCTCGGAGAGGATGCAGAAGAACGGCAGGTGCGACAACTCATTGCTCACAAAAGGCAGGAGCAGCATCGAAATTCAATCAGCAAACGAAAAAGAAGTGACCCTGAGCGGTAATCATGTAAAAGGCGGCGGCTCTTACGAGTCGCCGTCTCTATACATGGGGCATGTCGTTGAGCGTTGTGCAGATCGTTCCCCAGGAAGATTATTGCAGATATCATATGTCGTTCATGTTGTGTTAATTCCTGCTTTTTTCTTGTAATCAACCCATCTGTGCAATATGAAACAAAATGGGTATCAGAACGCAGCGTTTGGATGCTTCGGTCTGATGCCCTTACACTCCGTTTTTTACCGCAGCGGCAACAGTTACCGGAATTCCGTCGTCTCTCTTTGCAACACTGCAATCCTTTTGATTAGCGTTTTTTTCCCGCACCTCTTGCAAACCAGAAAAAAGCGCGGTATAATATGACCAGAAGAACTGAAGTGGTCATATTTAAGGAGACGTGGGCTTGGCTTTTACCGATTACGAGACTGAACAGCTCCGCAAGGCGTTGCTGAAGGAAACGAGGCGCTGCGCCGTCACACTGGGGATGAAAAAAACCTCCGTGGATCAGCTGACGAAGGCGGTCGGCATTGCGAAGGGCTCGTTCTATAAATTCTACGAATCCAAGGAAATGCTTTTCTTTGCGGTTTTGGAGAACATTCACTCCGAGCTTTACAGAGTGGCTGACCATGCACTGAGCGAAACTGACAGCTTGCCGCCGTCGGAGCGCGCGGCAAAGGCGGTCCTTGCCGTCTGCCGGCGGCTGTCCGATACCGGCGACGATGCAAAGCTGCTTTTGCAGAGACTGCCGGAGGATGTCAAAAATGTGCATTACCACGACGACGAGACGCACATTCGTCAGCTTCTGGAAAAATATGATCTTGTTCCTAAACGGGGGATTTCACTTGCCGCCGCGACAGTATGCGGACTGATTCTGACCGTCTCACACAAGGAACAAATAGGAGGACTGTACCCGCAGGTGCTGGAAACGCTGGTGTACGGTGCTTGCAGGGAGTTATTTGAATAAGCGAAAGGCCGCAGCAATGCGGCTTTTCCAAGACACGATAGTTAGCGACATCTAACCGAATAACTGCACGTATCGGTTAGGCAAATCTAACACCGAAGGGAATGACAGAGATGCGAGAACACAAGAATTTCTGGGACAAAAATGCCGGTCGGTACGACCGCTTTATGCGAAAGGATCGGGCGGCGTATGACGAGATGTATGAGCTGATCCGGCCGGTCGTGCGGCACAAGACGGTGCTGGAGCTTGCTACCGGCACGGGATTGATTGCAAAGCACATCGTGAACGCGGCGGCACACATCGAGGCGACGGACGCCTCCGCAGAGATGATTGCCGAGGCAAAGCGGAATACTCGCTCTGCTAAGCTGCACTTCTCCGTGCAGGATATGTTCTGCCTGCCCTACGCTGAGGAGTCCTTCGATGTGGTGATCGTGTCCAACGCGCTGCATATCGTGCCGCAGCCGGAAAAAGCCCTGCAAGAGATAAAACGGGTACTGAAAGACGACGGCACGCTCATCGCGCCGACCTTCACCCACGCGGGAAACTCGTTTTCCGGCAAGGTCAGGGCATTTTTTATGAAGCGTGTGGGCTTTCCCCTCCACAGCAAGTGGACGAGCGCGGAATACCTGCGCTTTCTAAGTCAGAATGGCTGGACGGTGCGGAAAAGCGTTGTTTTGAAAGCCTCGTTCCCGCTGACCTATGCCGAGTGTGAGAAAACGGAGGTGTGATATGTCATTCTTTGAAAACACCCGCAAGCCCGAGGGCTTTGGCGGGAAAATTATGGTCGCCATGATGAATCTCGGTCACAGCGCCGTGGCTCGGTGGGGGCTCCAATTTCTGAATGCCGCACCGGATGCCAAGGTGCTGGACTGCGGCTGCGGCGGCGGGGCGAACATGAAAAGGCTGCTGAAAAAATGCCCACAGGGTATTGTCAAGGGCATTGACTATTCTCCCGTCAGTGTGGAGAAGGCTCGAAGCCTCAACCGAGCCGCGATTCAGGAGGGGCGCTGCGTGGTGTGGCAGGGCAGCGTGGAGCGTATCATTTTCGCAAAGGACTGGTTCGATGCGGTCACAGCCTTTGAAACCGTCTATTTCTGGCCCGATCTGCCCCGGTGCTTCCGGGAGGTTTACCGGGTGCTGAAGCCCGGCGGGACATTACTCATTTGTAACGAGAGCAATGGCGATACGGACAAGGACAAGAAGTGGACGGAGATCATCGGCGGCATGACCATCTATAAGGACGTTGAGTTAAAGGCGTATCTGGAGCAGGCGGGCTTTCACGATGTGCAGATATACAAAAAGAAAAGCTGGCTCTGCATTACAGCGAGGAAATGAGAGGGCTAAATCATGAGTATCTTTGCATCTATCTTACGCAGCGCATACAAGCTCTCCGGCGCGAAAAAGGCATTCGCCTTGCCGGAGGATGCACTGCGAAAGGAAATTGAAAAGCAGAACCGGCATCGTGGCGTTTTTACGCCCACCGACCGCAATGCATATTATGAAACGATCGCGGTAAACGGCTTTCCCTGCCTGATCGTGCGAGAGCATCCGAAGCCGTCCGAGCGCGCGATTCTCTATTTCTTTGGCGGCGGCATGGTGATCGGCCCCGATAAGGGTGACCTGCCTGTGATGCGCAAGCTCTGCCGCGAGACCGGCTGTGATGTGTGGTTTCCGTTTTACCCGCTCTGCATGGAACACTGCATTACTGAAACATACGCGATGGTGTACGAATGTTATCGAAAAATGATTACACTGTACGGCGGCGGAAATGTCAGCACCTGTGGTTTTTCCTCTGGCGGTGCGCTGGCTCTGGGGATCGCGGCGCACAACAGCGCGCAGCCTGAGCCGCTGCCGCAGCCACGGCATATCGTCGCCGTATCTCCCGGCGAAGTGCCGTGGAACGATGGCGAAAAATCGCGGATGAAGGGATTGAACGAAAGAGATGTTTCCATCGACTATGCCTTTATGGTGATGGTGGAAAAATTCATGCGGCATGGTTGCGAGAATGTGCCGGACTATATGCTCTCCGGCTCCCGGGGAGATTTTACCGGCGTAGGCGATATCCACTTCTTCTATTCTGCCGACGAGGTGCTCTACGGTGCTTTGCCGGACTTTGAGGAAGCCTGCAAACGGGCAAATGTCCCATATACGGTGTCCGCCCGCCCGAAGATGGTGCATTGCTACTGTATGCTGCCGATCGTCATGGAGGCAAAGGAG
>SKEL01000439.1_pt1 | contig 45140 bp, 29 predicted proteins | sample 4826741 | NCBI WGS metagenome assembly SKEL01 (sample SAMN11008810, study PRJNA524170) | human gut metagenome | biome: Human fecal sample; material: Feces; isolation source: fecal sample from pouch patient p33 | host: Homo sapiens | place: Israel: Tel-Aviv | collected 2016-03-22
CGGCTGAATCCTTTAATGCGAAAATCAAACAATTCAGAACCGCATTAAGAGGAGTAGTGGATGAGAAATTCTTCCTCTTTAGACTGGCTAAGATTTATGCATACCCCCAATGATTATCGGGTGAGCCGTTTTTTCAGACCATGTCTACAAAAAACCACCGATTTTTAACTTTTTTACCGACTTCCTGCTCATCTTTCAAGTTGACAGAATAACTAATTGTATTTACCAACTTAAAGAAAAAGATTATGAAACAAGGAACAATGAAGATTCTGTTTTTCGTTCTCAAAACGAAATTATTAAAAAATGGCGAAGCACCTATTCTAATGAGAATCACAATTAACGGTCAATACGAAGAAACAAGAATCCATTTTTCCAACTTATTTTTTACACTTAAAACATTAATCACCCACTTTAAAGTTCATTATCGCACCCGGGGCGCTGATATCAGTAATATTGAGACTAGGAATAGAACCATCCAACCAAGATAGCATTGGGTTTATTCTACCATTAACCGATTTTACTTTTTTGCCAAAAAGAACACGGTTATCATTACCGGTTGCTACAGGCGGTTTTGTTGAAGTATCGTTCATCAAGTCTATCCCGTCAGCCTGAACAAGACGGAACCAAGGAGACATGGGAGCTTTATCATCTTCCACTACATGCCAAATAGCCAATCCTATATCCATTGGATGACCCGCTACATTATGTGTAGGATACCATTTACTATGATTAAGTGCCTGGATAACAAAATATTCTTTCGGATTTCTACGATTCACGTAGCGATATAATGTATCTCTCGCATTGGACTTAATTGATATTTCTCCTTTAAAATCAGATGAAATATCAATCACTTCTGCTGTTTTCAAAGTAAGCAATATAGGTGCACAATAATCAATGGGCGCATTCTTACTACCAGCATTCCATCCCATCATACAAAAAGAACCGGCACTTCCTTTGATAGATAGATTATCCCCCTTTTGATATCCTACATCGGGAAGGCGAAAAATTGCATGAGAGGATTCATGAGCCATTATCCTTACCATATAGTCCGGTCCTTTTCCTATGTCACACAATCCAATATGGTTCATCGGAATATACTCATTACCACTTTTAAATGGAATGGCAGAATGAACCCCATACGCTGAATATCCAAACGGCACCAATACTAACCACGAAGCAATTCCATTATCAGGTTTTCCTTTGTATCGGGTTAATCCGGGAATACCATCAGGATACTTCTCTTGTACTTTCAGAATCACCGAGTCGGCAAATGCCTGTCCCCAATCCCACGGTTTATTCATGTCCGGATTTTTGCCTGTAGAGTTTCTAAAGTAACTCATATTTTTATTAAAGCGAATGCGAACAACCGTATGGGTGACTTCATATTTCCCATTTGTCTGATCCTTAAAAAACTCATACAACGATCCGACATTATCCGACTTATTATAGCCACTCTTTTGATTGAGTAAACTATCAATAGCAGCGTCGGATGCCTCATATTGAAAATCATCAAATTCGGTAATAACAGCCAGACCGTGAATTTTTTCCTGCGCATATATCCCTAAAGAGAGAATTAGGAACAAGGCTAGAAAAAAAGTATTTTTCTTCATGCGAAAACTCATTTTTAAAATATACCTATTTTGTTATCTTCACTACAAATCCACCACCGGGAGCCATGTGTAATTTCAACGTCTTATCTGATGAAACTTTTATTACTTCCCGTTTATAGTCTTTTCCTACTCTATCAGCATTGATACCGTCCTTGAAAATCTCAGCATTAAATTCACCTTCTCCCAAGAAGGACAAGTCAACTTCCATATCACGAGCTTTCCAATCGGTCAATCCACCTATATACCACGTATCTCCTTTCTGACGGACCATAACAATATACTCTCCTATTTTACCGCTGATAGGAAGAGTCTGATCCCATGCAGTAGGAATGGAAGCGATAAACTTCGTACACTCTTCCTCTTTCATATAGTTGGTAGGAGCATCACACAACATATTGATAGGAGAATCGAAAATTGTGTAAAGTGCCAACTGACGGCAACGGGTTCCCTGGCTCATTGGTTCTGTATATACCGCATGGAAGTTCTTCATAATCACGTTATTCATTGCTCCCTGTGTATAGTCCATCGGACCGGCTACCATACGGATGAAGGGTACAGTCACATCATAGAGCACCTGATCCGTTCCCGGTTCAGCCCATTTCAGTTCTTCCAACCCGTGAACTCCTTCAAAATTGATTGTATTCGGATAGGTGCGTTGAAGCCCTGTCGGCTTGGACGTACCGTGGAGATCAATCAGCAGTTTATATTTTGCTCCTGTTTCGGCTGCTTTACGATTGAAATCAATGACACATTGGTCATCACGGTCCATAAAGTCAATCTTAAAGCCCTTAATTCCCATAGCTGCATAATGCTTGCATACACGGTCCATATCCTTCTCGAAAGCACGATAACCCGCCCATAATATCAAATCCACATTTTTACTTTTCGCATAGCTGACCAATTCTTCCAAATCAATTTCAGGAATAACCTGGAACAAATCAGCTTTACCGGGAACTGCCCAACCTTCATCCAATATCACATATTCGATGCCGAACCTAGACGCGAAATCAATGTAATATTTATAGGTTTCATTATTGATTCCTGCACGGAAATCCACATTATAGATATTCCAGTCATTCCACCAATCCCAGGCAACCTTACCCGGTTTAATCCATGAAAAATCGGTGAATTGAGCCGGAGTAGCCAGTTTATAGACCATATCATTGCACAACAACTCTGTGTCATTCTTTGAAATGACCATTACACGCCAGGGAAAAGCGGTAGCTCCCTCCACTTTGGCAATATAAGATTCACGGGATTTCACTACGCCTTTAAGTCCACGTACTTCGTCCACCACTTTCTTGGGATAAGCGGCAAACGTACCTTCCAAAGAAAAACCGGAATCCCCATGCTTTACGTACATACCCGGATAATCCAATAAATCGGCCTCGGTAATACATATTTTCTTTTGATTCGCTCCCTCTACCAAAACTGGTAAAAAGGCAATCTGCTCCTTGTCCCATGCAGACAAAGCTGTCTCTACATACGTATTTTGGAAAGAACTGTAAAAAGGATCTTTTTTGCCCTCGTTCATTCTTCCTTTCGGAGAAGCCACGAATAGTTTCGGGTCATTCGGGAAACTAAAAACTGCCTGTTCACTTTCTACCATAAACGGCTTTTTCAAACTGGAAACAAAACGATAGGCGACACCGTCTTCGTATGCTCTAAATACTAGGCTATATCCACCCTTAAAGTCAATCGTCAGTTCATTGAACCTATCTTCGATTGACTTCTTTTTGTAGACAGGCGGGTAAATCGTTTCATTCACCGACCGCCTGCTGACTTTCCTGACTTTCGGATCCACGCCGAAAGCTGTTCCGTCCGTCAGTTTCATGGAGACAGGAGAGTGGTCTATCATCACATCCCCTTCGTGGAGAACAGAGTATTCAACATTCTTATCATTTACACTCACATTCACCTGCACCCTGCCGGATGCATCCTTCAGTTCATACACTTTTTGCGCACAAACGGTCAAAGGCGCGACAGCCATTAGAACCGGCAAAAGTCTTCTCATCATACGTTTCATAAACTAATACTTTTTATATCTTACATTCTTTTTATTTACATCTTAATTGCGTTACGGCTTACGGATAAGGACAAAAGGCGAATATAACAGAAAGAAATTCCTGTTAAGAAAGTATTCAAAAAGCCTTCTTCTGTTTACCCCTGTTACACTGTCCGTTTAGAAATCAATTGTCACCTGATAGGTATCCTTATTCTCAAAGAAAGTTTGTTGCACTTCGTACTCGGGAAGCCAGACATATTTCTTCTCTCCTTTATATTCCGCCTCGAGCAGGAAGGTGAACCAGCGATTGTAAGGCAACTCGTCAGTGTGTAAAGGCGGAGCCGGTTTATCATATAAGCCAGGAACGCCGGTAATCAGATATTCTCCCTTTTTATCCGTCTCATAAGTGCGATAGGGAGTTGCAATCAAGTCATTGAACTTTGCACGCGAACCGTACAGGTTTAATTTCACTCCCTTCTTCTTTTTGCCTTTCACCGTTACAGATACTTGAATATTTTCAGGAAACATCTGCTTGAAAAATCCGAGGAAGTCACGGCCCGGACGTTTGGACTTTGCCGTATAATTAATGATATTGACGGCATAGGGACTCCATTTATACGTCTTATAATGATTGTTCATAACGCAAGAGTCCGGTTCATACTGCAAATTATTCACCGGATTGTTTTTCGCCCGGATTCTGTCGGCATATAAATCCGTCACTCCACGATAGTGTCCGAACTCATGCGCCACTCCTCTATGGAAATAGTCGATTCCGAACAAATCTTCATGTTCCGTTTTACTACGGCCACGGCAAACAACCATATTCAAATTGTCCGCACCGCCGCTACAATACCACCCTTTCGCACTTTCTTCATCATCAAAATCGAGTATGGAATCAATAATCAACAGTACGTCATGATCAGGAAAGCCTGCGCTCCTCTTATAGACATTCTCCAACTGCCGGGAAGAGCAATCATAGGTCACCTGCCAATCGGGAACATAACGGAAATAATACTTGAGGCGTCCTTCTCCGGCCTTATTCCAGAAGTCATTCACTTGCCCGAAGAAAGCATCCAGTTTTTTCTGATAGGCCGCCTTTCCGCCCCAATGCTCTACTCCCGCTTTATCAACGGCAATAAATACCCGATATTCAATCGTATCCAACGGCTGTGGAGCTACCTCTCCCTGCATTGGTTTCGCATCCAGCCCCAAGAAAGAAGGCAGTAATGCAGGAATGAGCAACCATTTTCTCCAGTTATTTTTCATATTTGTTATTTAGTTAAGTGTGTATTTTATTTCTTGCAAGTCACGGCTATTTCCACCGACCATAAAAGTAAAGTCCCCCTTCTCAACCACAAACTTCATCTGATTATTGTAGAAACCGAGCTGTTCGTCTTTCACATCAAACGTCACCGTCCTGCTTTCGCCCACTTTCAGCTTAATCTTATCAAATCCCTTCAACTCCTTGATAGGACGGGTAATCGAAGCTACTTCATCACGGACATACAACTGGACAACTTCTTCACCTTCATACTTTCCCGTATTCTTCACAGTTACAGCTACACGCGCATAAGTATCTTTTCCATTACCCGGAAGCAGCTTCACATCCGAATAATCGAAAGTGGTATATGACAGACCATAGCCGAACGGATAAGCCGGTTCGGTCGGAATATCAATGTATTTCGCACACCATCCGCCCAATGCGGTAGGACGTCCGGTACTCTTATACTGATAGTACAGAGGAATCTGCCCGTTATGCTGCGGGAAAGTCATCGGGAGTTTCCCTGAAGGATTGTAATCCCCGAACAATACATTACAGATGGCATTACCGGCTTCGCTTCCCAACCACCAGGTACATAAGATAGCGGGAGCATCCCGGCGCACTTCATTGAAAATGACAGGACGGCCGCACATCATCAGTACAACCACAGGTTTGCCCGTCTTTACGAGTTCGGAAACCAGTTTCTGCTGCTCCGAAGAAATGGAGATATCCCCTTTTGAACGCATCTCTCCACTCTCCCATGCCTGTTCGCCCATCGCTATCACAACTACATCCGACTGGCGGGCAGCAGCCAATGTCTGTTCCAGATTCACGATCTGATTCTTTTTCAAGTCGTATCCGTCATTATAATTGACAGTTACCCCCCGCTTTTCCATTGCCTCATACAAAGTGACTACCTTACTCACCTCGGCACAAGACCATGCGCCACACATATCTTTCTGTGATTTAGCCAATGCACCAACCAAAGCAACTTTCTTAATGGAAGGAGAAAGCGGAAGCACAGCGCCTTCATTCTTCAAAAGTACAACGGAACGTTCGGCCACATAACACGCTTCCTTGCGTGATTCTTCCGAACCGATCACCGTACGCTCTCTTTCCTCATCACAATAGCGGAACGGATCATCAAATAATCCCAGCTTATATTTCTGTTCAAGAATACGTCTGACCGCATCATCCACCAGTTTCACTGATACTTTGCCTTCCTTTATCAGGGTAATCAGATTCTTGGAATAGCATTCACTTACCATTTCCATATCCAGACCGGCTTTTATGCCTTTATAAGCAGCCTCTTTCTCATCTTTCGCATAACGGTGGTTTATCATTTCACCTACCGAACCCCAGTCGGAGACTACGAATCCTTTGAATCCCCATTGATTTTTCAGAAGTTCTCTCAACAAGAAGCTACTTCCGGTAGCCGGTTCATTATTAAAATCATTGAATGCACTCATAAATGTGGCGGCACCCGCCTCAGCACCCGCCTTATAAGGCGGCATATAGAAATTGGCGAACTGTCCCATCGACATATCCACGCTATTGTAGTCTTTTCCCGCAGTAGAAGCTCCATATCCCGCAAAATGCTTGATACAAGAAAGAATCGTATTTTCTTTCGACAAATCATCTCCCTGCAAACCGCGTACACGTACCATAGCCACCAGTGAGCCATAATAGGGGTCTTCTCCTGCCCCTTCCATAACACGTCCCCAACGGGCATCCCAACTGATATCCACCATCGGAGCAAACGTCCAGTGCAATCCGGCTGCCGACGCTTCCTTCGCCGCACACCTCGAACCTCTTTCTATGGCATCCAAGTCAAAACTGGCAGCCTCAGCCAAAGGTAACGGAAAACCTGTACGGAAACCATGAATGACATCCAACCCGAAAATCAAAGGAATCCGCAGGCGCGATTTCATCGCAGCCTCTTGATATTTGCGGGTATTGGCAGCACCGGATACGTTCAAGAGGGAGCCTATCAAGCCTTTGCTTATGTCTTCCGTACGGCTAATGCGCGTATTATCGGGTCCTGTGGCAAAGCCGCCGGAACATTGGCTCAACTGTCCCACCTTCTCTTCCAGTGTCATCTTCTTCATCAGACCGGACACGAAACGGTTCATCTTACTCTCGTCTGTTTGACTTTGCGCCGCACTAGTCAGCACAAAAATCATCATACACAAATATGCTATCAGTTTCTTCATGGTTTTATAGTAATAATTTGTTCGCCTTCTTTTATTCTATATTTCTTGCCGTTTATCTTCAGGGTATAAGGTTTATTGCTTTTCACCTGCACTTGCTGACCATTGGCTACAATATCAGTTATAGTACTTCCAAACCTAAGATTCCGCAATCCCTGCTCACCCTGACCTTTCTTATGCCATTCAATCAAATCCCGGGTAGCGTCAATATTATAAAAGCCCAATACATTTTCAATAAAAAGAGAAATCGGCCCCAATGCAGACCAGCCGCAAAAATCATGTCTCACCAACTCCCGTTTATCCTTATACTGCCGTTCGGACGGTCGGGGAGCCGAAGGAGAGTAACATTCCCAAACGGTTGCCGGCTTAAAAGTCCGATAAGTTTCGGACATCTGGGACAACAGTTTATAAGAGTTCTCATAAGCAATATCATAATATCCGTAAGTCTCAAGCGCCTTGGTAGACATATAAGCAAGTGGAAGCCATACGGCGCCCCGCCAATAATCCCCAATCTCATGATTATAGTCCTTGTCACTTCTGGCAACAGACGGCCAAGGATATTTTCCACCAAATTCGTCCGGAGCATCAGCATATTTCACCAGACGTTCCGCTTGTCCCTTATCAGGTATTTCGGCAAGCATCGACCAATACACCGCCGGAGTTCTGACTTTCACAAATGACGTATCTTTCTCGGAAAGGTCATAATAAAATCCGTCCTTTTCATCCCAGTAGTATTTATTCAACAAAGCCTTATTCTCTTTATATAGGGCTGCAAACTCCTTAGCAGTCCGCTTGTCTCCGAGTTCCTTTGCCAGACGTTCGATATACAAAGCCGAAAGAGCCTGTTGTGATACCGCATCCATCCACAACAATTCTCCTTTACGACCTCTGCCACGGGGAGTGTTGTCCATACCACTCTGCACCCAGCCCCACCGATAACCGATGTCACTTTTCTCCAAAGCAATCCATGCGTGTCTGAAATGCAACTTAGTCCCGCGTTTCAAAGAGTCGAACCAATAATAGTGGCGTTGCAGGAACTGCTCATCTTGCAACACTTTCCTAATACGTTCCTTATTCCCCGTCATCTTATAATATTCATATTCCACCCATGAATAGAAAGGCGGATTATCCGGATGCTGTATTCTGAGTGAAGAAGATTTTTTATTCAAGATTGACTCATAAAAGTTATCCAAGCTCTCTATTCCGGGAAAAACAGCAGGAGCATACCGACAGAACAAAACCATAAATTCCGTATCCCAAATCCAAATCGTATCATCCCAAAGATTCTCGTCCATATAAGGAGACTGGAATACACCTTCCTGATATTTCACCCGTCCCCAAGCGAGTTCCCAAGTTTTCCAATAAAGGTCGACAAAGTGAGGATTCTCCGGGAAAACAGGTTGAGGCAGCAATTCCCTCTTCAGTTCTCCTTTCATGAGTTCCTGCGCGTCCAGTTGAGTAGGAATGAATAATAATAAGATATATACTATTAGTTTGTTCATAACTGGTATTGATTTAAAAGTTGATGTTTACACAAAACCGAATCGTCTTTTCAGCTTTGCATCACAAAGATAGCCGCCCGGTAAATTCATCAAGGCGAATTGCGTACAAAAGGACAATAATATCGTAAACCACCCTCTTTTTTCGGTCTTCCAAACTTTGCAGAGAAGTATGCTTGTCTGTTTTTCGCCTGAACTTATACAATTTTAGCCTTCAAACATCTAGTCGTACGAGATATTATCCAGTACTTTAATTCCTTCCTTTTGTACACCTGCCACAAACAAATTCTTTAAAGACTCTGTTGAAACAGACATAGCCGGTTTAAATTCCGGAGAGTTCATATATTCCAGCAAACTGGCGTAGAATTGCAACCCTTCGGGAGTATTGCGTGCAGTCTCCAAATCAGCCATGCAGACTAACAGTTTACCGCCACCGACATTCAAATCGAATACCAGGCCCAGTTTATGATTACGCTCAACATTGTCAATCACTTGTACAATAGGACGGTATTCTTCTGGCATATTGTCCAAAATCAGCGGATAACTATTCTTGATTATCGGATACCACTGCCAGTTTGTATGGAAATCCGTTGGGAAGTCCTTGAACAAGGCATGTTCGGGATTAGTCAAGATTCCTAATGTACCCGGCGATGCAGGTTTCTTAATACGGTCACATATACTCTTGAACATACGATAATTCCAATAATCAGTTTGAAAGAGTCCGCCTACTGTTACTTCCTTACAATCCTCTTTGCCCGGCATCAGCAAAACTTTTCGACCTTGTTTCAGAGCACTCAACACCTCATCCGTTAATTGACGGGCAACGACTATACCCTCCGTATTCAACTGCTTCTTTGCCGGATATATCCATAAAGGATAAGTATTGCGATACGAAGTTCCGGCAATCTTCAAAGATAATTCCGCCTTACACGCTTTTTCAATATCCGGTAATGTCAGACGAATCGTACCGGCAGTTAACAATCCCAAACCGGAAGGAACAGACATTTTACCTTTACCGAGTGACCGCTTTCCTGTTTTCAATTCCCACGACACACTTTTTCCTTTCAAAGAATGTTCTCCATAATTAGCTATTTCAACATTCCCCTCAAAGGTTTCCTGTCCGGTCCAGCAAAATTTGGCTGTTGTCAGCAAAGGAACAACCTCACAACAAAATTCTCTCCATTTCTTCGGTTCAATCAATCCTTTACTGTCCATGAACGCGTCCAGGATTCCGACATAAGCCGAACCTTGCCCCGGATAATCCTGCAAATCGAGTAACTGAAAACCTGCCATTCGTTCAGAGCGCAAATTCATCTCAATATCTGCCCGATAAAGTTCCACAGACCATGTACCGGACGCTTTAAAGAAATCATCAGCCTGTTCCAGCATACCCGCTTTCTTCAATCGGTCACGAAAGACTTCAAAGTTCCAAGGTGCCAATACACCTATATATTTTTTCATTTCTTCATAATCCGGATAAGTCTGAAACTGCCCCGTTTCATGTCCTATCACCGGAACGGGAGACTTCTCTAAAGCTGCGTCAAAATTCATCACCGAGTTAGGATAGGTATTATTCAGATAACCTCCCTCTGCCGCATCTGCAAAAGAAAAAGATGCACGGGCATGTGTTGAATATCCCTCACCACTACCTACACGGCAGGTTACTAAGAAATCTTCTCCCGGGATATGTCCTTTCGACCCTAAAAAGATATTCGAGCCATAAGTATAAAGATGCCTCGGTTCTATCGAACGGAAGCGGTTCACGAAATCTTTCATCACATTAATATCTCCCCCCAACTCATTACCTAAAGCAAAAAGAACGAAGGAAGCATGATTGCTATATTCACGCATGATATTTTCACCGTCTTTCATCAAGAAGTCCATTAGTTCGGCTGATTCTTTCTTGAAACCTCCCCAAATAGGTAGTTCCGGTTGCAAATAAATTCCTTCCAAATCAGCAGCTTCAAAACAAGCGGCAGGCGGACACCATGAATGAAAACGACAGTGGTTCAAGCCATACTCTTTACAGATTCTGAAATAACGACGCCATTGTTCCAAGTCCATTGCCGTATATCCGGTCAATGGAAATACACAGGCGTCATGCTTTCCTCTAAGAAAAGTCTTTGCTCCATTGATGGTGAAATGAGTCTGCTCCGCCTTAAAATCACGCAATCCGAAACGGACAGTCCGTTCGTCAATGCCATTGATTTCTGCCTTTAGCTGATACAAAGCCGGTTGAAGATCACTCCAAAACAATGCTTTACTGCCTAGTTGATAAACAAACTCATATTCCTTACAGCCCTCTTTCAGGGCATATTCCGTAGCCTTTACTTTATGCTTTCTGGAAGAATTAAACGCAGCAGCCGACAGGCGGATTTGTTTTCCGTTGATACCATACTCTTTCGATAATGTGATTTTCACTTTTACAGAACGGTCTGCCACCGAAGGGAAAGTTTGGATGGATTCCATAAACAACGGATTCATTGCCTGCAACTCTATCCGTCCGATAATACCATTCCAATTGGTCTGGGTAGACTCCGTACAAGCATGTGAACTTGAACGAATCTGTTTAGGAATACTTTTTCCGTTATCAATGCGAATGGTCAGTTTATGTGAACCGGGAGTCAGGAAATGAGTCAAGTCATATTCCTGTGGGGTAGACAAATAATTATTCTTACCCACTTCCTGACCGTCGATCCATACTGTTGACGGGCGGGTACGTTCCAAGAACAGCACGATATGCTTACCTTTCCAGTCGGCAGGAATCTCTATATTCCTGCTATACCATGCAGCACCCTCGTATTTATAATATCTGGATAAATAAGTTGTTTCCGATTTATTGGTATTGGCAATCCCTTTCTTATTAGAGTCAGTTGTGCCAGGCAACACTACCTCCTCCGGCAAACTCATATCCCAAAACTTTTCCTGTTCACCTTTCTCCTGAGGATCCAATGCAAAATTCCACACGCCACTCAGATCAATTGTCCGACGCGAATCCGCCGTCTGCGACCATGACGAACATAAAAAAACAAATGATAATAGAAGAGCTCCGATTAATCGACAACGCGTAACTTCATTCATAATAATACGATTTAATGTTATTGATATTTATCTGATGACAAAGATAAAGCGGAGAGCAAATCAACAAGACGAATACCGTACAAAAAAACAATAATATCGTAAAGAGACACACTATTTACCCATTCAAAGCAACATATCCTTTGCCCGACGGATAAAATATCCAAATATCCCTTTCATTGCTTCATCCCCTTCCACAGCCTGCAACTCCGGATGAAACTGAACACCCCAAACATTTTTCACAGCAACAGATTCGATAGCCTCCACTATCCCGTCGTCAGCAAAAGCAGTTGCCTTAAATCCGTCCGCCAGTTTCCTGACAGCCTGATGATGAATGGAACTAATCATTACTTCTTTTTTCCCAAGCATTCGATATAATTCACTGTCCACCCGGCAATGAATGTTATGCCGTGAGACAACAGAAGCGTCCAGAGATTTATGAAGAACATCCGACGGGCATTGTTCCGGCAAATCCTGATATAATGTTCCACCAAAATAAGTATTAATAAGCTGCATTCCCCGGCAAATACCCAAAACAGGAATCTGCTGTTTACAAGCAAACCGCAACAGGGCATAATCAAACTCATCTCTTTCCTCACAAATACCACTACACTTGGAAAGAGGTATTTCGCCATACATGGAAGGCGATACGTCACCGCCACCCGTTAAAAGCAAAGCATCGACAAGAGAAACAACAGACCGCAAAATCTGCATATCATCCGTAAAAGGGATAAGGAAAGGGATGCCCCCGGCCTGGACGACAGCATCCACATATTTCTTTTTCACTGCTATTCTCTCAGGAATGTCAATCTCGGTAGAAATACCTATAACGGGAGATTCTCCTTTCATCATCCTTCTCGGTACTTTTTAATCCACAGCCTGAAGTTCCAATGCAAGACTGGAATATTCACCTTTCAGCAAAGACTTCAGCACAATACCTTCTTGCATCAGCAGTCTGCCACTAATCACCTTACCATTTATGCCACAAGGTTTACCTTTATCTGCCGGAGTCAAGTCCGTAATCCGGTAATTCTTTGCCGGGTCAAGCCCATTCATTTGTACATTCGGCACAATCATATTGATAAAATGTGAAATCTTATAAGCATAGAAAACCGCCCTGTTCTTTTCGGGAGTAACATACATCAAAGAAGCCACCCCTTTATTCTCATACGGTGACATTAGTCTGTACAAGTCTCCGAGCTGTACTACAGGGCGAATGTCTTTATAAGCCTCAATAGCACGTTTAGCAAACGCCTTGTCAGCATCACTCATATCCTTGGGCTGAATTTCCATTCCCAGACGCCCGGACATCGCCACATCAAACCGGAATTTCAACGGAATGCGACGGCCTGTCTGATGATTCTTATCCGCACTTACATGTGAAGCCATGGCTACAGCCGGGAAAAAACTGGAAACGCCCCACTGCATATATATTCTCTGCAAGGCATCCGTATCATCACTGGTCCAAAACTCATCAAAGTAGGGAAGCAGTCCATAATTCACACGTCCGCCGCCACCGGCACACAATTGAATTACCAGACTCGGATATTTGTTACGGATCCGTTCAAGCACTTTCACCAAACAGCGGTTATATTCGATATATAAATGCGATTGTTTATTTTTAGGTAAATATGAAGAACCATAATCCAACAAACTACAATTGTCATCCCACTTCATATAAGCAATCTCCGGATGTTTAGTCATCAGGTTATCCACAACGCCGAAAACAAAATCCTGCACCTTCGGGTTGGTCAAATCCAGCACCACCTGAGTTCCGCCACGTCCGGTAGACAAAGGACGGTTGTCAATTTTCAATATCCAGTCAGGATGCTTCTCAAACAACTCACTTTTAGTATTCGCCATTTCCGGCTCAATCCAGATACCAAACTTGATACCATGTTTTCTAGCAGAAGCCAATAATCCCTCAATTCCTTCCGGTAGTTTCTCACGACAGACCTCCCAGTCGCCCAAACTGCTATTTCCACCATTACGAGGGTATTTATTTCCAAACCATCCATCATCCATGACAAACAATTCACCTCCCATGGCAGAAAAAGCCGCCATCATCTCGTCCATTCCCTTCTGGTTGACTTTGAAATAAACACCTTCCCAACTGTTCAGCAAAATATCGTGCGGCCTGTTTCCTTGATTCATCTTATACTGGCGTGCCCAACGATGAAAAGTCCGGCTTACCCCTCCTTTACCATTCATACTATAAGTCATGGCAAATTCGGGCGTTTTGAACACCTCTTTCGGTTCCAGTATATAGTGAGAATTTTCTTCATTCATACCGGCTATAATGCTTAGTGCCGTGTTGCAAACATTTAGTTTCAGTTTATAGTTACCACCCCAAGCCAATATTCCTCCGAGAACCCTTCCGGTTTCCTCCTGTGGCTTACCGTCCAAGGACAACATGAAAGAAGGATTATCAGTTTCCGTATTCACCAAACCGTCTTTGTTGGTGATCACTTTTTGTCCATTAGTCAGTTTCTCTTCTTCCATTGTACACTCAGCTCCCCAAGCACCGTGGAAATGAGTCAACCAGTTATCCCCCCGATACATGGGAAGGTAAGCAGAAGCAAACTGATATAGTGTAACAGGCTTCTTCCCTTCATTGATTACTTCCGTCCAAGTTCCGATGACATCCGTTCCCGAATAAATCTTGTAGCATTGCTTTATTTTAATAGGATACACCTTATCTTTCAATATTACTTCAGTAATTTCTCCATCCGCAACCTTATGCTGATTCACAGTCTCCACTCCCAAGTCAAGTGACATATTGCCATCCGGCTGGGTCATAGCAATAGCTTTTTCACCCAACGACCGCAAACCAAATGCCGGATAACTTTCCGAATTCAACGCTAACCCGGCATCATAAATATGTTGTATTTGCTCGGGAGTTATAGCCACTCCATAATACTGTATTTTTGATTTCTCACCAGCCTCCGCCGAAATCAGCAAAGACGTCCGGGAAGTTGAAATCAAATAATCTTTAGCAAATAAAGAAGAAGACAACAACATAGCCATTGCTGTCATTAAACAATTTTTTGTATTCATATCTTTGTTCTATTCTTTTTGATTTCTATTTGGAGGAGAAACAACATCACATGGTCGTAGCATGCAAAAAAGTACCTTCCAATTTTATTTTGTAAGGCCATTCCGCCACCTTCTCCATTTTTTTATGATATGCTATATGTTTATCCGGTGCTCCGGTTACCACAAGCCACAGGAATTGAGTATTATCAGGCAAAACAAATTTCACAGATTGATTCACGCCATTCACCGCTTTATTCATCTTGCCATACACCCTTTTACCATCCTGCTTCACTGCCACAAAGCCATATCTCCATCCTGCATTCTCTTTTGCCTCCGTATAGAAGTCTTTGTCGCCCGCAATACCTTCAAAAGTTAACCGCACTTCTGTTCCACCACGTGGAACTTTCAATCTGACAGCGTTATACCCATAACTTTGCGGACATTTCTCCTTTGCTATCTGATACCAACCGGCATCGGCTTTCACCAACTTACATTGATGCTGATTGGCATAAGAACTGCAAACAGACTTGATGCGGGGAAGGTCCCAAGTTACAAAACGGCTTGCCGCATCATAAATTTCTTCATTAAACTGCTCTTGAGAAGTTTTTGTGATTCGCATATAAGTAGATGCCGCATCTTCATCTTTCAACGCTTCCCTCCACAACCGACCGATTATTGGCAGTCCATGTTTATAAGACCAATACTCCAGGAACTGTGGTGCACAATAATGATTTGCCTTATGGAATAATGTATAATGCGTTTGTTTCATATAATTATTCAGATGATAATTTTCAAGAGTTACCCAATCGGGATGCACCTGCCAAAGCATCCATTGAGACGTATACTCATAAAGTGTTGTCCCCGGAAACCCTCTTCCACTGTCGTCATCGGATATATATTGAAAAGCATGACCTAACTCGTGAGCAAGTGCACAATAAGGATAGCTATTTATCCTGCACGGACGAAACCAGCACATTCCCACTTTATCATGGGCACCACCATAGACAGTTCTCTCCTCGTCGTCGTACATCCATATAATCATTTTATACTTATCAGTATATGATTTACCCTTCTGTACAAATTTCATCTTGTCAACAAAATATTTATAATACCGCTCTCCCTCAGTCAATATTTCATCCGGATAAAAGCGTTTACCCTCATCCATATTTATCGCAGGGTCTTTACCAAAAGACTTCTCCCAGAAGAGAACCAAATTTTCGGATTCGGCCTTATAATCATATCCAAATCTTCCATCGGAAACATTTAAGCCATGTTTCTTTATATCTCTTTCCGGAACAAATACGACTTTACTTACTGATTTAGCTTGCAATATTTGCATATTTAGGACAAGCATTAATCCTAAAAAAGACAAAATAAGATTTTTCTTTTTACACATCTGAATATTAGCTTATTTATATTACTTGCTTATCACTTTTATACAATCAATAATAATATCATCATCTAATGCCTTTACAACAAGAGTGTGTTCCTTCATATTATCCAATGGTTGCTTCAAAGTAACGATTGCCTGATGACGTGCAACATTTACACGCCAAGGATCTGTAAAAGGCTTTTCCCATATAGAGTGAATCCCCGTATCTTTACCATCTATAGTAACTTGTACACGCAAATCCCCCCCTGTAGCCGGTTGCATAGGCAGAAAACCCAACTGTATTTCATATTCCCCCTCTTCGTTTACCTTTAATTTATACTCCAATGAAGAATCTTTACCTATTTCAGTAGCCTGATAACTATGTCCCAAACCTTTGATTACTCGATTAAAGCCAGTCTGTTTGACAAACTCATTCCCTTTGATAACATATTTACTCTTTGGATTAGGATGACAAATCTTTGTATTCACATGCGTATAAACTGGGGACTCAAACACCGGCAACCGACGTGGCTTCATATCCATAATTAGATTCCACTTTCCATTGGATATCTTTTTATTATAGCATTCTGTTAATTTAACGATCTCATTATACGCATTCAATGCCGGCTGACCGGCAAGCAACAATTTTTTATTCATTTGTGAAGCAGCCCTGACCGGATATTCTACCAACTGGTAATAAGCATCAGTACGATCTGGCGAGATAGAAGCAGCAAGCTCTGTAGCCGCTTTTTCTATTTTTTCATAGTCGGCAAGTCGTTCTCGTGCCTCATCTTCGGTAAAATCAGGTTTTCCTACCGGCATCAGTCCTCCTCGGGGATAACCACTAATTTCCACCCGATTAAATCCCATGTGCTCAGGGCGGCGAACAGCAGCCAAACGGTAATACTCATTCATTATGTTAGCAACTGACTTTGCATTCTCCTTACCAAATTCACGCGCAGCCCAATTTTCCAGATGATTTCCCAAATTTGTATAATCAATGGCATCAATATTCCAAGCCATATCCATAAAAAGCTCCGTATCATACTCAGCAGGTTTAATATCACCAACATTCAAAATCCAAAGTTTACGTGCATTATGCTCCCACGCACGACGCATTTGCAGATAAACAAGTGCCGGGGGAGTAGAACATAACCAGAGGTAATCGTGAGGGGAGCCCCAATATGAGACATGATAATAAACCCCTGCCCCTCCTTTTCTTTTCTGCTCTTCGGCATTACTCAAATTGGTAATATAACCATTGTTATCGTCAGTCCACATCAAAGTCACATAGTCGGGCACATTCAGACTATCCTTATACACATTCAATACTTCTTTGTAAAGAACCATTGTTTGTGGTATTTTCTCTACATCAGGATTGATATATTTTGCCAGTAACTCTTTCTGTACGTCAAACACTTCATGAAGCGCATCCCTATACTCTGTTGTAGTATTCACTCCTTCCATTCTTCCATCATGAACACCTCGCATGCCTACAGTCATAAATGTCTCCGTACCGGCAACTTCTTTCAGTCGTTCCGCCCAATAGTTGATTACATTTTCCCGGTTAGTCTTAAAATTATATCTCCCCAACCGGGCCTTATACCATTCACCAGCATTGTTCCTCATCATAGGTTCACAATGGGAAGTTCCCACTACTATACCATACTTTTGCGCAGCCTCTTTATTTCCTTTGATAGTATAAAAAGGTGTTGTACTCTCATGCATCGCAGGCCATATCGTATTAGCTCGCAAACGCAACAACAATTCAAATATTTTAGAATAGGTTTTAGGCCCTATATGATTAGGGATGGAACTAGGCTCAAACGTCCTACAACTCCAAGGCACCAACCCCCAGTCCTCATCATTGAGAAATATTCCGCGATATTCTACTGACGGACTTTGTATTGTAACCACTCCCTTCTTTATTTTCACAGACGATTGAGGCTTTGGAGTAACATCCGCCCACCATTCCCATGGAGAAACACCTATCATACGTGACAGTTCCAGAACACCGTATGCAGTGCCTCTGGGGGTGCTACCCACAACGACAAGCTGTTTGTCATTCAAACATATTATTTTAAAAGCCTCCCACTTATTAGTAATCTCCTTAACAGAAATCCTCCGTTTACTTATCAATCGGTCGGCTGTTGAGCCGCTACCTATAGTTCCTATGATAATTTCTGTACCTGATTCAAGTATATCTTTACCTGCTACTTTTGTAAGATCGGAAGTAAAAATATCAATAGCCGTTACCACAACTTCTTGCTCCGTTCCATCCGCAATAATACGATGTTTGCCGATTAAATCAAATCCCAAAGCACAGACGGGCAAGAAGCTCATCAAAAAGATATTTAGAAAAAAAAGGTGTTTTTTCATGATGAATAATGATATATAATTCAAGATTAATCTATTCTAATAATACCTACTGAAAACCTATAAATAATCAACCTTTAATCCCTAAAAAGTCACATCAACCTTATACGTATCCTTACCTTCAAAATGAGGCATTTGAACTTCCCACTCCGGCATCCATACATATTTTTTGCTGTTTCCTGAAATAACCTCTGCCAGAAAACCAAACCAGCGTCCATAAGGCAAGTCATCCGGTACATTAGCAAACCCATTGGCCTTTGGGTTAAAATATTTTTTAACATCATTCAACACATACTGACCATTAGTATCAGTTTTTCCCTCAACAAACACTTCAGGATAAATATCACGGTTACGACCGGTAGCTCCTGCACGAGAACCATATATTTTAACAACAGCTCCTTTTTCCGGTTTTCCTGATACGGTGACATTTATTTCTATTTTCTTCGGATATAAACTATTAAAAAAATCAGGGAACACTTTTCCGATCTGCTTTGCTCCTGCCGACAGGTTCATACAATTGACAGCATACTCACTCCATACACCATCACTTGTCCATTTCATAATGCAAGGGGGGACATCAAATGATTGATGACTAACCGGATTGTCCTTTGCATCAATAAGGTACTGATACATATCCGTCACTCCACGATAATGCCCCAACTCATGGGCTAAAGTCTTATATGTATCATCGGTGAAAATTTCCTTTTTCTTTCCTGGATTAGCAAAAACAGTAACGACTGAACGGTTATCACTACCACCACCATGCGCTGCACCACCATTACCTGTTTCACCATTATCTTGCAGACAATCGAATAATACAGTAACATCATACTTGCTAAAATCTATCGGGTCGTTATAAACTCTTTTTCGAAAAGTTGCATCTTGCGATGATCCCTGATAAACAACTATATCTGCTACCGTATAACTATATTTATATTTCAGTTCTTTAGATCCGGCATTGAAAAAATTGCTTGTTTTACTGAATAATATATCCATTTCCGATTTTACTCTTCGCTCACTGCCTCCCAAATGCCCTTTTACACTCGCTTCATCCACATACACCAATACTCTAAATTCCAATTCATCAGGCTCTTCCACCACAGGAGGCTCGGGAGGCGGAAGTTGTTCCGGTTCAGAATCACTGCTACAAGCGCAGAATACAAACGTCATCATAAGACCGACCGCAAAAAACCAAATAGATTTCATTGTTTTCATAAGCTTACATTTTATCACAATTTAATTTCAAACACATAAGGTTCTTCTTGCCCACCATTCAAATACTCGGGGACAATATCCAGATCTGACAACCATACATACTTCGATTCTCCATTATCCAGCTCTACCTCTACGACAAAACAATACCAACGGGTAAAAGGGAATTCATCTACCGGGCTCTTAGGAGGCAAATTCGGCGCACCATTGTTTTTATATTCCGGAATAAACATCCGATATATATCATTAATAGTAAACTCGCCATTCCCATTAGTTTTCTTGGTCATATAAGGAGCTCTCTCCGGGTCGTTGTATATATCCCTGAAGGTAGCACGTGATCCCCAGAATTTGACTGTGGTACGTTGCGGTTTTCCATCTTTGGTTACCCGGACCAACATTTGTTTTGGATATGTACTCTGAGTCATATCCGAAGTTATTTGTTTATATTGAGCATTATGATTAAATATAGCCGAACAATAGTCACTCCATTCCTGATAGCCTGTCCCCATATTACATTTAGGATAGTCATAAGCCTCATGACTGACGGGATTATTTTTGGCTTCAATCATATACTGATATAAATCCTGTGCACCGCGAACATGCCCATATTCATGGCCCAGATTACTATATGTACCTTTTTCCGGCCATTTCTCTTTAAAAATATTCTGCTCTCCATCAAAATAGGCCTGCACTACAGACTGCTTACTTTTTCCGCCTCCTCCACAAGAGAGTCCGCCTTCACCTTTGGGACAATGTAAAGCCAAGAAAAGAACAAAATCATACTTATCAGTATTCAATTCACCATAAGCCTTATCCTTGAATTTATTATATTGCGTTTTACTCTTTTCACCGGGCCCAATCTCATAAATGACCAGATTATCATCTCCTTCTCCTACAACCCATTCGAAATAGTAATTAAACTTATTGGGGCTCTCATTCCAAAAAATAGTAGTATTACGAAACATGGTTGCCAAATTTTGTCTGAATTGACGCTCGCCTCCATACAACTCCTCTATATCATTCTTCTCTGCCCACACCTGCGCACGATAGGTAATTGTCTCACCTATCTGTGGTTGTTCCGGTTTCTTATCAGGAGCCGGAGTAGTGTCCGGCTCGGTATCAGAACTACATGCAGCCCCAATAATAAGGCTGCATGCAATTAATGTACATATTTTCAAGTTCTTTATCATAACCATTATTCTATTCTACAACAGCTGAACGGTCCGCAACAAATACTTCGTCCAAGCAAAGGACATGCCCCTTCGAATTTGTCCAATGAGTTTCATAGACAGACAAACGAATATAACGCTTCTGTTGAACTCCTAAATCAAACCAACGAACTATACCTTCATAATGATCGTCATTAGTATTACTTTCGCCTTTCAATTCTGCCACCGTAAAGCCATTACCCGATACTTTGTCCACAACCGTCTCCCAACTATTGCCATCGGCACTAACCTCTATCTTCACAGTCTTCGGAGCCGGAGCAGTCCATTGCAATCTAGGCATCAATCCCAAATGGGTATACTCACGTGAAATATCGCCCAAATCAAAAACAAAAATATAAGGATTTGAATCATTTCCGCCATCAAATTGTACATGCTTCTGATTACTCTTATTAGGAGTCCATTCATTATTGATTAATTTCTTTATAGATCCATCATTTACTTGTGTCTGAACATTAGAGCTACATTTCTCACCTAGTATTTTCCAAGAAGTTTTATCAAGGACAATACCATAACCATACATTCCTTGTTTCAGAGTTTTTTTCGCCGTACTACCGGATTTCTTGTTTTTAATCACAATTTCAGAAGAACGTTCTTGATTAGTGCTATTGTTAACAGCAAGCTTCGCATATACTTTTCCTTCTTCTTGCGTTAACTCCAGCCATTCTTTACCTCCTGTGACTTCCAAATCTGCCGGATTTATATTCTCACAAGTAGCAATCAGAAGTCTTTCATTAGCATCCGAAGAAACTATAAATTGAGTTTCTGACTGAGAGTACTCTTCATTCCACACTATTTTTTCCTCTCCATACTGAACAATCTTTACTGTCTTCTCAATTGTAAGTTCACCGGCAGTTGCTGTAAATTTCACCAATGCCTCACGATAAACATTAGCCGTATTTTCTTTGATAGTCAGAGCCAATGTCTTAACTTCCCGTCCACCAGGTAGCATGACCGGCTCAGCAGCTTTTACGACCCAATCCCCATGCTCCTCGTTCGGAAACGTAATTTCCACATCACATGAAGCAGTTCCTCCATAAGTCAAAATGTTCAAGTCTCTTTCACCCGAAGAAGTAAAATCTCTAGGCAAAGTTACTAACAAAGCACTTGTAGCATCTTTTGTAACAGAAATATTTTCCGGAAAATCCTGTTCATCAATCGTTCCAACGCTTAACAGTTCCTCCACATTTCCTTGAATGATAGTCACCATTTTCTTTACCGGTACTTCCCCTTTTGTAGTAATCACTACCGAAGCCTTCCGGTCTTTAGAAGTTCCATTATCAGCTATATTTAATAACAGTGTAGCTGCGCCATTTCCTTCCTGCGTTGAAGGGGCAATCCATTCTTCTTCCTCATTAGACATATAGACTACCTCTACTCCCCAAGCCTTATCAGTCTGAATATCCAGTTTCACAGCACCCTGATATTCTGTGGGCAACGTCACCTTCCAATGGCCATCTCCCGCTTCTTCCAACAATTCGTTGGAAGATACGGTTAATGCATCGGGAGTCCAGTCCACTTCTTTATCATCATTACAAGCCTGCAAACCAAGCAGACATAACAGTAATAAATATATATATTTCATATTCCTTCTGTTTTAAAAGTTTTCAATACGTCAATCTTTCAATGAAACAAAGATTTCATCCAGACAAATAGTACCACTCCACGTTCCCCATAAAGAGAGCCGAATATACCGATGAACCATACTACCTCCTAACTGATGCCAAGCTATAAATAACTTATTCATCCACAAGTTACTCTGTCCATTAGGATTTTTATTTATTTGTTCATCTGTGAATGCGATTCTACTTTCATCACCAACAAGCCTCCAGTCAATATTATCATCACTGAGCTCTATTTTCATATATTTAGGAGAATTTCCTATCCATTGAAGCCGCGGCATTAATCCTACCGCATTATAGGCATGAGGATTTTCACCCAAGTCAAAGACAAATTGCACCGGTGTACCTTCCGAAGCTTTATCTACTTCTATATAAGAAAGAGAGTTCTTCGCGCCCGTATCGGACTGTGCTCTGTTTGCAGGCCAGAAATTATCATACAGTTTAAAGAAAGTATTTGCCTTGCCGGCAACATTATCACTATAACCGACAATATTCCATAAGGCCTTATTCAACGTAAGTCCAGCATCTTTAATTCCTTGTCGGACAGTAATATCTTTCTCCAGCCAGTTTACATTATCCTTCAAAGTAATCGTCGCAACACGTTCTTGCCATATTGATGAGTTCTTGCTATCTACCGTAATCTGAATTTCACCATTTTCCTGTTTCGGCGTTAACCAATTTGCACCTTCCGAATTATAGGTAACAGTAAATGAAAAGTCCGAACTTTCACTTATACGAGCAATAGTTTCATCTGTCAACGTATTTTCTGAAGACAGAATAACGTCGCTTCCTTGTAAATAATCTGATGTTTCAAAAGTAATCTGCGCATCCAGCGTTCCTTTGACAACAGTCAACTTCAACCAGTTCGCATCTTTATCTGTTCCGACTTTTTCATTAGTAGTACCCATGCGTATAGGAAGAATCCATTTACCATCCGGCATTTCCGAGGGCTTCAATGTAAGGTAATTTTCTGCGTATTTTTCGCCAACAGCAAGATTCACACTCTCTGCATAGTCAAATCCTTCCTCCAATAGATGTTCTTTTTCCTCTTCTGTCAACAAACTTTCATCAATGCTATACGTAACAGACAGGTCTTCCGTTGTATTAATATCAAGCCTTGACGTAATGTCAATTTCATAATCGGTGGTTGATTCAGAAAAATCTACAAAAACTTCTCCCCGTTGTTCACCATCAGTGCCATCGAGTGCCAAAACCGGCTTCTTAACCTCCAATGCTAGAATAAAATGAGCCTTATCAACATACACATCTTCTCCCGGCGTGCGGCTGTTAACGGACAGAGGAACATAATAAACTCCATATCCTTTTTCGGTCAAGAGCTGTTCTATTTTCAACGTCAAGGGTACAGCTACCTCATCACTTCCGGCTTCAATAACAAAATCACGTTCAAATGAATAATATTTAGCGTCCAGCATCTCATAGTTGGTGCCATTATCCGTATTATACTGAATCAGATAATTATAATCCAGCTCTACTTTCCCGGCAAATTTACCTTGATAATAACCGGCCTTATGAATCCAAACATTGTGAACGTAATCATTAGCATTCATCACATAAAGGGTTTCCTTTTGTAAATCACTGTTCGGAAAGTAAACTGTATCCTCCATCATATAATCAGTCCGAGTATCGGAGCAGGAGGTGCCCAGTAAAAGAGCTGCAAATAAAAAACTTATATATTTTTTCATCATTCTCATCCTTTTTACCATTTATAATTCTGTACCAAAGACTGGTTTTTGTTAATTGCACTCTGCGGAATAGGGAACAAGTAGAAACCAGGTGTAAACACACGTTTCTCTACAACTGTCCGCTGGAAGAATTCATTCGGATATTCCTCTTTGCCGGGAGTCCCCTTAGCCTGAATATTCATGCCATGGATATTCCCCTTTTCTGTGGACTCCGCAGTCAACCAACGACGGCAATCATAAAAGTTAATACCTTCAAAAGCAAACTCTACACGACGCTCACGATGAATCAAGTCTCTCAGTTTTGCCTGATCATTCATTGCCTCCGGATATGCTTCCTCAATATTATTCAATCCGGCACGGCTACGAACTTCATTCCAATATTGCAGCAACAACGGATCATCCAAATCACCAACTTCTATTGCAGCCTCTACATAGTTCAACAGAATCTCTGCATAACGCATGTAAGGCAATTCACGCTTTACACTTTTTTTAGGACTGGCCTCAAACTCCTCCATCGCAAATTTAGCCATATTATACCCTGTCGTAAAATGATTATGAGAGGCATCCGGACCATTATTGCCATTCTTGTACATTTCCAAATAAATTCGTTCTGTAGCTTTCTTCGGAATAAACCAGGACATACCTCCATACACTACAGACACATAAAAACGAGGCTCACGACCTACATACATATTATAAGTCTTTCTTTCTTTACCTTCACAAGGATTTGTAAACTGGGTAAACCCATCTTCCACGTATCCGGCATCAGGATCAACAATCGGTGTAGTACGGTCTTCATCAAGGTATCCTGTAATAGGAAAGCGTCCGGTTCCAGACATGGCATAAGAGTCTACAATTTCCTGAGTAGGATTGTATCCTCCTCCCCAACCACCATTACTATTGGGAGCAAGACGTTGATCCATCCAACCGTCATCTTCCAGAAAAGAAAAAATCATTTCTGTATTTTGCGATGTAGTAAATACCGATTTATAAGATGCATAAGGATCTATCTCGCCTTCATTAGCCCCCTCTTTATACAAAACCTTAACAAGTTCATAAGCATTCTCTTCTATAAGGGCATAAGCTGCCTGACGAGCTTTCTCCCATTTTTTGGGGTCCGGTGTTGTCGGAAATAAAGGAGTTCCGTCTGCATTACGAATATTGGCATACTTAGGATTACCATTAAATTGCGGACTGGCCGATTGCAGCAGAATACGGGCTTTGTACGCCATCGCAATACGCTTATTCATACGAGCATACGTTTCTCCCGTCGACTTCAGAGGCAGATAAGAATTATAAATCAGGTCATCAAACTCATCAGTGATCCATTCGACACATTCATCCCAAGTGTTACGCTCACGTAGCATATCTATACCTGAAAAATCCGGTTGTTCATCTTTCAGTAATATAACGGGACCATACATACGCATCAACTGTGCATAAAAATAAGCACGTACACAACGCACTTCCGCTTTCCATTGCTCACGAAGATCATCGGTCAGACGCGGATCCGGACATTTATCCATATTCTGTAGAAAATACGTTGCCTCACGAATAGCCTTATAGAAAGTATACCATCTATCATACTGTGCGGACGAAGCACTCCATACTCCCATATCAAAGGTTCCCACGTTAGTATAAGCCACATCTACATCACTGGTACTATACGTATCGGGCATTTCATAAGGACGAGTTCCCCGGATGTAAGAATATACCCCGAACATTGCATTCTGCGTAGACGAATAAGTCTCATAAATCTGGTCGGGAGAACGCAAATCCTCAGGAGACGTATCCAAGAACGAGTCACAAGATGACATAGTTATGGCAGCAACAGCCAAAAGCATTATACGTTTCATATATTTAGATTTCATAATCAACATATCTTTATAGTATTAGAAATTAATATTTAAACCTACATTAAATACACGTGTGGGCGGGTATTTTCTTCCGTCTCCGGAACCCAGCTCCGGGTCAAACAGCTTTACATCCGGTGCCCAAGTGAGCAAGTTCACTCCCGACACGTATAGACGTAGATTCTGTAAAGCCATCTTTTCCACCCATCTTTTGGGGAATGTATAACCGATTTCTGCATTCTTCAGACGAAGAAAAGCCGCATTACGTACCCAAAAAGACGATTTCTTCGTATTATTATTATCCAAAGCGTCACTCGGACGAATGGTACGCGGATAACGTGCATTCGGATTAGGATTGTCTATCGTCCAACGATCTTCCATCACACCTTTCAAGAATCCATTGTTATTTTTATAACCGGAAGTGAAAGGAACTATAGTCGAACCTTCTTCAAATATAGAGACACGTGCCGTACCCTGGAAAAATATAGAGACATCAAAACCTTTCCATTCTACAGCCCCACCAAATCCATAAGTAATTTCAGGTATATCACAGAATCCGATAGGCATCTTATCATAATCATCAATCCTTCCATCACCATTCAAATCACGATATTTGATATCACCCGGACGCAAACGGCTATGGTTACCTTCACTGAACTGTATTGGGCTGCGGTCTATTTCTTCCTGTGATTCGAACAATCCGACTGCCTGCCAACCAAATTTTTGATAAATTTTCTGTCCTACAGAGTTCATCCATGGATACTTATTCAAAGCATCACCATTACGAAGGATCTCATTATTGGCATAAGTAAACGTACCACGCCCGGTCACATTCACCTGCCCGATTTTATCATGATACTCCAATGAACCATCAAAACCCCAACTCTTCATCTTACCCACATTCACCATCGGCATGGTAGTCATACCAACATAAGCAGGAATATTATTATTGCGCACAAAAATATGGTCACGCACATCATGATACCAATCCCCCTGAATTTCCAACTTATTAAACAATCCCAGTTCAAAACCATAATTCTGCTTGGTTGAAACCTCCCAGCCAACATTCGGATTGGCCACTTCATTTACACGTTCACCCTTCGTCTTTGTATAGTTACCATATACATAATCCCCCGTAGTAGCTACTGTTCCTAAATAAATAAAGCGTACATCTCCACCAATCTGGTCGTTACCTACTTGTCCGACAGACGCCTTCAACTTCAACTTGGAAACCACATCCGTCAATGGGGCAAAGAATTTTTCATTGGATATATACCATCCTACAGCTACAGCAGGAAAAAAACCGACGCGATGACCCGCTGCAAAGTTTTCCGAACCGTTATACCCGAAGTTTCCTTCAATAAAATAACGGCTGTCATAATCGTATGTCAGACGTCCCGCAAGACCTTGATTCTTATAAGGCAGCGATTTGATAGAAGTTATATTATCTTTATAATTTGAATTCCTATAGGTTTCATTCTTTACCCGTTGATTATATAAGAACATTCCACCTACGCGATGTTTACCAAACAAACGGTTATAAGTGATAGAAGCTTCTAAATAAGTAGCATTATTACCTCCCGACTTATTATCAAACCATGGACCTCCCTTCGCATTTTCAGGTTCAGAGTTAAATACCAAATCCCCATTGGCGTCACGACGAATGGCATGCCAGATTTCATCTTGTTGTGTATGCTTGTTACCATGCCATGCTTGCGTGTCAAATGCAAACTTGACATTGGCTTTTAAACCTTCGGTTATAAAAGAGAAGTCCTGATCCAAACTAACCATAGAGTTCAACGTACTCTTCCAGTCTTCCATATATCCGGATCTGGTAACCTGCCAATAAGGATTAGTCACTCCTTTTTCTCCGGCCCAGTATCCGTTGGAATATTGAATGGGGAAAGCATTAGGATCCAAAATAAAGGCACTTTTCCAAACTCCATCCGAATCAGCAGCATCTCTTTTCTTAGTCAGGAATCCCCCTAAGGTCAATGATAGTACTGTCGTAGGATGCAAGTTAATATCTACATTCGAACGGAAGTTATAACGTTGATAATCCGGATTACCATTATAAGAATCTCCCTTTTTCCCGGTTTCAAACAAACCATCCTCATGGTAATACCCGGCAGAGATAAAATAGCGTGCTATCTCACCACCACCGCTTACGTTGGCCGTCACTCTCTGATTGAATGTATGCTTCCTAAAAACAGACTTCAACCAATTTACATTCGGATATAAATCCGGATCCGTACCATTTCTATAATAATCAATTTCCTCCGGACTATATGTCCCCGGGGCACCTTCATTATACATTGTTGCAAAGTCCACCGCATCTGCCATTTCCGGAACTTTGGTAGGCTGCACCATACCGGCTTCCATCTTTATTGAGATTTTAGGTTTTCCTTCGGAACCGCGTTTTGTTTTAATCAATACCACACCGTTTGCACCACGAACACCATAGAGTGCTGTTGCAGTAGCATCCTTCAATAAAGAAAAACTTTCAATTTCTTCCGGATCAAGAAGGTCGAGCGAGCGTTCCACACCATCGACCAAAATCAACGGTGTTTTATTGGCACCGAATGTAGAAATACCACGAATCCAGAATTCTGCCGAACTACCCGGAGAACCATCACGCTGAATAGAAACAACACCACCCAACTGTCCTGCCAAATTAGTGGAAATAGAGGCACTCGGCACTTTTAGACTCCCAACGTTTAACGTACTGATAGAACCAATCACACTTTCTTTACGTTGTGTACCATAACCGACCACCTGCACCTCTTCAAGTACAGTATCATCCGCCTGCATTTCAATAAGCAAATTATTGGCGGAAGGAGAGACTTCCTTCTCTATATTAGCATACCCTATATAACTGATTACAAGGGTTACAGTTTTTCCACCGGGAATAGTAATATTAAAATTACCATCCATATCAGTAGTAGCTCCCACACTAGTATCTTTCAACCACACACTGGCTCCAATAAGAGTCTCTTTCGTTCCTTTATCTATTATTTTACCAGTCAGCTTTCTTGTAGTTTTTTTCCCTTCTTGATATACTTCAGCCACCGTATCGGAAGCCCGTACCAACACGAAAGGTGCCGCAAAAAGATAAATAATGATAAAGACACTAACCAATCGTTGCAATGAGAAATTTAACTTTCGTGCAATTCCATTCATAATACATGATTTAATGTTATTAATTTAAGTTTTTAATGTTTTTAGATTGTTGCAACCAAATTCTAAATTACATCCACAAAGTTAAGCAAGAATGAAAATAATGTTGGCGAATTCCGTACAAAAGAACAATAATATAGTAAAGCTACATTATTTTTTCTCATTTCTACAAGCTAATCACCAATGTTTATCCTAAAAATGAACGATTTTACCTATCAAAAAAAATACGGGTTATCTTTAACCACATAAGGTTTGCCTGTAGCAAGCCCTACATCACAATAATCTCATCTACTGACATGACTCCATCTCCCGCTTTTACTTTCATTTTTATATACCTGACATTCCAATGACCATTAAAAACATACTCCTGATACTGTAATGCCGGAATATCTTTCAAGCTTTTCTTTCGAACAATCCCTCCGGAAAAATAATTCTCCCCCATCATTGGAGAAGAGGATTTCCACCTGTTGGGGTAAATGTCGCCGTGCTCCTGCCCTCAACTGCATCCAACGGGTGAAAACAATACGAATCTCCTGTTCTTCGCCCAAATCCATTATAAGCTCCTGCTCCCCATAGAGATTCATCCAACTACCATCTAAATATGTTTTTCCTCCGGTATAGCCATCAGCAAGAATTTGGCATGAATGTTCCGCATGGAAGATTATACTTTCTTTCCGATGCCTTTGTGATAATAAAAATATCGGGTAAATACATCACCCTGCATATTTCCTTTTTTAAATGCTGCAGCTTTCACACATAATCACACATTTAACTTTAGGAGAAAGGGCACCGGAGAATATTGCCAACAAGTCTATCGAAAAATATCCTTTTTGTAATTCATACTCCATAGGTATAGGAATAACAGAGATAGTTCGCTCCTTTTTACTAAATGAACAAGATGCGAATAGAAGAAAAAAATAAAACTGATAAAACGCTCTTTTGTAGAAAGAAACGAGGCATGGCAACAAGACCAAACCATAGTAATAAAATGTCATTCGTTAGATATTAGTATCCAAATTAAAAATAATATTCATCCCACAAAGATAAGCTTACGAATAACACACAAAGAAAACTTGCGTACAAAAGAACAACAATATTGTACAGCCTAATAACATCTCTTATCTTGAAGTTGAGCCGTATTAATGGACGGCGCTATCTTGCCTTCCTATTTTATATAAACTACAGAACGTCCCGAACCGTATTTTTTCAGTATGCCTTCTTCGAGGAAAGCACGGATATCCTGCAATGCCTGAGGTTTGGTTTTTCCCACAAGCATGGCATAATCCTGACGGTTGATACACGGATGTTCTTCCAAAAAACTTTCCAACCGCTCCAGGCATCTTTCTCTATCCAACGGATTCTTTACACGAAAAGGCGAATGATAGCGTTGTAGCACAAGCTCGCTCTCAATATCCTTTTTAAACTGGCGGTTCACACGAAAATTGATATCTTTCAGAGATACGGACGGTGAACGTAAATCTTCGGCATTCATCACCTTTTTATCAACAGTCACTGAAAGAGTAAAATAACCGACGTCGCCCAATTCAACAGAAAACCCTTTTAAAAGTAAATGTTTCAATTCTTTCGATATTGCCTCAATGACACCCACTACTTGCGCGTGAGGCACATGCTGCATAGCAACAACCTGCTCTACAAATTCTTCAGCTGTATAGCTGCCTTTCAATACTACGCGCGCATGCAAAGGTTGATCTTCCCCGCTTTTTGTGAGATCGGGAGTCTCATAAAGATCATAATTTACGCTCATTACCTATTAGTTTTTCAGTAGAAAAGACTTATTTCTTTTCTCACATAGATTAATTTTCTAAAGCACATTCCGGTTTTCGTTTGACTATAGTCAAACGATAGTTCAACTTAAGTCATTCTTTCGTTCGACTATAGTTGAACGAAAACTGGAATGCTAATGAGACAAATATACGTAGAATATACGTATACTAATTTATATGGAGCAGGATTTTATTCTTAGAATCTCATCTGTTCATAATTCTTAGCCAACCCTCCCTCACTTGTTTCCTTATATAAAGAAGGCAAATCATGACCGGTCTGTTTCATGACTTCAACTACCTTATCAAATGATACCCGATGTACACCATCGGTAAAAGCTGAATAAATATTCGCATCCAAAGCGCGCGCGGCAGCATAAGCATTACGTTCAATGCAGGGAATCTGCACCAAGCCACACACAGGATCACAAGTCATACCCAGATGATGCTCCAAACCCATTTCCGCCGCATACTCTATTTGCGACGGACTGCCTCCGAACAATTGACTGGCAGCACCGGACGCCATTGCGCAAGCTACACCTACCTCGCCTTGGCATCCGACTTCAGCACCCGAAATAGAGGCATTATGTTTTACTATATTTCCGATCAGTCCTGCCGTTGCTAATGCCCGCAAGATACGGATGTCACTAAATCCACGAGTTTTCCACAAATGATAAAGCACAGCAGGAAGTACTCCGCAGGAACCACAAGTAGGAGCAGTGACGATAATCCCTCCCGAAGCGTTTTCCTCACTTACCGCCAACGCGTAAGCAAAAACCAGTCCTCTGGAACGAAGAGATTCTTTATATCCCATCGCCTTAATATAATAAGAAGAAGATTTCCTCTGAAGATTCAATGCTCCCGGAAGTGTACCCTCCGTTTCCAATCCCCGCTCGACTGCTGCTTTCATAGCTTTCCACACTTCGCCCAGATAATCCCAGATAGAAGAGCCTTCACATTGCTCCACATATTCCCAGTAATTCTTTCCGGAATGCTGGCACCAAGAATAAATCTCAGTCATGGTGTTCATATCGTAAAGTTCGGGAGACATTTCTTTAGAAGTCCCTTCCTCTTCCAAAGCACCTCCTCCCACACTAAAAACGGTCCACTTACCTATCAACTTTCCTTTTTCATCAAAAGCTTCAAAAAGCATTCCATTCGGATGAAAAGGAAGAAAGACATCCGGCTTCCAAATCAATGTCACCGGTGCATGAGGTTGCAATACTTCCAAAATTGCCGTATCAGTCATGTGGCCTTTTCCTGTGGCAGCAAGACTTCCATACAAAGTGACCTGAAACTTTTTTGAACCGAGATTTCTGTTCAGAAATAAAATAGCGGCATTGCGTGGTCCCATCGTATGGCTACTGGACGGACCAATACCTATTCGATATAATTCTTTAATTGATTTCATTCTAGGATGATAATACTTAATATTTATGAGAATTTACTTAAATGTACCTATTAACACCTTAAGCGTATCGCCTTTGACTATGGATCTTACAGAATATTTGTCTTGAAGTAAAGCAGGGTTAAAATTCTTTTCATCGAAATGAAACAATTTTGTAGAGTTATCTGAAGCAGGAGCAATGTACGCTTGATCTTCTTTCTTACTGTAATATCCCCAACGCAATCCTTTAGCCGTTATATAACTAAAATAGATTCTATTTTTGGTTTCCCGTACTACAAATAATTTCCATTCATCTTTATTACTTTGGTTATCTCTATTCAAGTCCTGAAATTCATAAATTGGCATTTTATCGCCCACATAAAAGTAAATATGCGGATATAGAATATTATCGCCTATTTCATATACAGTTGTTCCCCAAAATGGCTCTAAACAAAAATAACGAGACTCATATTCATAAAAAGAGCCGGGGAAATATGGAGTATCAAAATTAGCTTTAGTATAAACTCTATTATTCGGTTCCCGATAAAGAATATTTCCCCTGCTATCAAAAATGGCGAACAAAGTAGTACAATTACCAGATTGATTGTTGACATATCCAATATATTTATCATCAGATATTTGCATAAAATTAGCAATTTGCTCCTTAAATTGCTTCGGCTTTGTAACTTGTTTCACTATTTTATTAGTTTGAACATCCATGCCAATCCAATCTTTAAAGTTGTCTCCATATAAGATATTCCTCTTCACATCAAAATGTTTGCAAGGCCAACCAATGTGATTGCCATAGATTTCTTTTATAAATTTCCCATGTATATCAAATAGATAACTCTCATGATTAAATTGGGTCGCAACTAAGTATTTCTTATCTCTTGTTAAATAAAAAAACGCATTTTTCAATACAACTGTATCTGGTATCATTACATTAATAGTCTTAATATCATATAAGACATCTGAGATAGAAATCTCTTTAACAATAGCTTTTGTTATATCAACCTTATATTGCTGTGCTATGCAAAACAAGCTGCTACTTAGCGTTAAAAGGAAAGCGATAAACTTATTCATAATATTAATAGCATACATAATAATATGGAAAACTCTGATCACCACTACTATCATCTACAGGGATATGGTTTTACGTTATATCCCATTTTTCTCAACTGGTTAATAAGTCCTGCATTTCCTGGAAGATGCATAGCACCTACAGCGATTAGAGTGGAACCTTGGTTTATTAATATGGGAATTTTAAGCATCCAGGCATCATTGCGCTCTTTTATTAATTTTAATTTATATTCATTCTGGAAATTACATTCTTCTGAATCGGCTTTTATTACCTGCCCGTTTGATTCCATAAACTCTTTCATCTGGTTTTCAAAACTCAAGCAACTTAATTGTCGGGCACGATATAGAGAGTCCAAGTGTTTGTAAGCATTATTAATCATATCAGCATTCTTCAAAATAAAAAGTAGACTCGAAGCTTGCTCTTTCAATGCAACTTTATACTTGGATATATTGACCTTTTCATTCTTACTTGCAATCTCCTCTATAGTTTCAAGAAAAAATATTTTTTTCGAACTGTGGTGTGCAAGCCGTAATAAATAAAAATCCATGCTACTTTCTTTTTTTATCCTATTATATATGTTGTATCTAATATAGATATTCTGCCAAAATGCAGGAACACGTTCAGCATAACGAGGATTTCCTGATGACAAAACAGAATCTACAAAAGCAAGGTCCTTAGTATTGTACAACATCGAATAAGTGGTATCCGAAGGCATAAGAAAATAATCGTTAGAAATGGTTGGTGTCTTTCTTCGAATCGAATCGAGAGCCATCATATCTATTTCTGTAGCAACTTGCTCTACAACAGAAAGAACTTTCCGCATTCCGGGAATACTATCAAACATAAAACTGAATTCAACAGTATGCATTGTACCTAACAGATAAGATGATTTCTGCAACCCATTTCCAGAAATCTCCCACAACAAAGCATCTTCCAGCTTTACAGGTGTTTCCGTTACTTGTGCCTGACTGAGTATGCTACTCAATAAGGTAATAACTAATAGTTTTTTTATGATTTTCATTTTTTATATTTATAGATTACTTTACCAAAATAAGATACCAAAGAAAATGTCTTAGATAAAAAAGCATTTAAGTTCACCTTACTTCTTCAGTATTTAAATACTTTATAGCAGCTTCTAAAACCTCATCACGTCCTTCACGTATCCCCTGAATTGTACTTTTAACTTCAATATCAGGAAGAATACCGATTTGCTGGGTTTCCGACTTATCGGGATAGTAAACGCCAAGCCCTGTAAATGTAGCTCTAAAGTTACCCGGCAAAATGAGAAAGGAACAATTGCCATCGGCACCGGCAGTCGTACTTCCCATAACAACTGTGTTTGGGGTACATCTATATTTCATAGTCATGAACTCCGCATGGCTTTGTGTTGTTTCATTTATCAAAATTACTTTTTTACCTTGATAATAATCTTCATTCTCTTTTCCCACCTTTACTACAGGACCGAAAGTGAACAATCCCGGTTGCAAAAGGCTTCCGTGGGTAAATGTTGCAAAATCTGTAGAAGACGGATACAGAAGATTATACTCCCAATATCCATTAATTTTCTCCATTACAGGATAGGCTCTCAAATCAATAATCATACCCTTAGATTTTATTTCTTGGGGAACTTCTCCACCGATGGTACTTCCCATATACAGATATAAAATATCCGGAGAAAGGTAGGAAATAAGCGGCTGCGGCTTTTGAAAGACGGTAGATTCGCACATTTGATTCGGCACGCATCTGATTCTTGTTTTTTCAATAGCCCCGTTTCTTTCATAATCCACATACAATAGTGTATCATTGGACCATAGAAGTTCATTTACAGCTATCTGTCTCTGCAAAGTTGCTTCATTAGAAGCTGATATATAGGGCGTGATACGTTTTACTATGGAATCTACCTCTTCACTGTTGACACGTACAATTACATCTCCAGGCTGCAAAGTCCGATCCTCTTCACCCTTGAAACTAGATTTCAATTCATAATATTCTGTCACTACCGCTTTGTCTTCAATAAAACGTATCACAACAGGCACTAAATATTTTTTTATCGGTCCGCCATAAATACCGGCATGAGTATCATGGACTTCTGCTATAAATCTTTTCAAGGCATTCTCATAATCCATTCTGTCCGTTATTTCTAAAAACGCAGGTATATTATCCAGCAATACATCATCCCAACTGTTCTTAAGAAGATATTTATAAGGAAAATAATACTGAATTGCATTCCATAATCGGAATAAAGATAAGAGCTGATAACTAATATTCGGAAAGATACATTTAGAATATCTTTCCTCATGCGTAAATACGGCCTTTCCTATATTCTCATTTCCTAAGTTCACGTAATAACTTGTCGTATCTCTCTTGGCATCCCGAATTTCTTTTAATTTATCCGACAGCACCGTTCCCAGACTGCCTTTATCTTCTATCCATTTCAAATCGGGAAGTAACTTTATAGAGTCCGATGTGCACAAAGTATAATTTCCACGCTTCTTTTTAAAATCAAATTGGTCTATCCATTCTACTAAAACCTCATTTCGTTTTTCTTTTGAGGGGAGAGATACTAAAGAAGGCATTACGCAAAGCAATTCGTGATCCCAATCATACTTTCCTGCACGTACTTCTGGATGATAATATTTCATGAATCCCCAAATCTTACATAATAAAGATAAATTTTCCACATCTGAATCAGTATATTCCCACATGGACATTTCTACCGGCACGTTATTATTCCTGGGTGAGAAAGTACAAGAAGAAAGCCACACTAGCATTGCAATAAATATAAATCCGCATTTTGTGTCGTAAAGTAAAATTCTTTTCTCTTTAAATTCGACATATACATTTGATTTTAAAGCAAACCAAAAACCTTTCTTTTCCATCATATTTATCTCCTTATTTTAATTTAATCCTTCCGTTATCACCTTCCGTATCGGCATCAGGAATCTTTGCAGTAAGGAAATGTCTTCGGTTATGATATCCGCCTGTCCCTCCATCTCGGGCAAGAAGGGCAATTCTTTATCATAACTGGTCCTCAACCCGGAGGGAAGCTGAATGTCTACCATATAGCTTTTAATATTCTGCCCGTCCACCACCGGTATTAAAGAGATGTTCTTCACCGTCCCTCTCACAACACCAAACTCTTTATCCGGATAATTGCTGAACCGTATATTCACTTTCTGACTTTTTTTTACTTTTCCCGAACGTTCCGTAGGCAACAGTGCCTTCCCGATAATCTCTCCCTTATACGCGGGTACGATATTAAAAACGATACTCCCCGCAGTTACATTCTGATTGTTTGTCCAATACTGTGTCAGCGTAATCTCGCCATCCACCGGAGTAATCAACGCATAGTTTATCTCCCAGGCATCTATTTCCGCCCTTAATTGATTGATTAGCGAGCGCAGCCGCGTTTCCAGCGTGTTCTTCTGGTCCAGATATTGATATTCGGTATCATACAGGGACTCGTTCATCTGCGCCAGTTGAATCTGCAGGTTCTCCAAGGAGCGGTCCATATTTTCCGCCGAAAGAAAAGATTGCAGGTACCTGCTGTAAGATTCTTCAACGGCTTCTTTAGAGATAAGCCCCTTGACGCCCAGCAGCGAGTCTCGGGCATATTGCTGGTGAGCGATCTTCGTCTGGGCTTCCGACAGCTCTTTCTGTTTCAACATATTCGTATAATAAACTTCATTCTGCACTATCCGCGCCTTTACCAAACCGATCTTTTTCAAATGATACGCCACTTCCTTAAACTGCCGGTATTCGGACATCGACAGATAGAAAGAAGAATAAAGAGACTGCAAACTGCCAAGCTGAAGCTGCCGGGAGGGAACTAAAGCAATGGTATCCAAATTGCCCTCCGCCTGCCCCACCAACTCCTTGAGCCGCAGTATATCCTCCGTCTTTGCAGGATTCTCTATCACTGCAAGCAGGGTGTTCGCCGCAACCTGCTGGTTGTTCTCCACATACAGTTCCTGCAACTTTCCCGAAGTCCTCGCCACCACGGCGGATACAGGCGTAGTCCCCGTCAGGGTGACTGTAGAGCTGATGATATCCGGATATTTGAACACGGCACTCCCTATTAGCAGAATCACAACGACACAAGCTATCATCGTTATCCCCCAACGAAGAATCCAGGAGGGAACAGCACTCAATACCTCATTGAATTCTTCACTTCTCAATTCTATTTCCCGTTTCTTGTCTTCCATACGCTATACCCCCAATTCCAGTTGATTCTTCACCAGCGTGTAGTAGGCACCTTTCTTGGCCGTCAGTTCCTTATGGGTGCCCGACTCAATCACCTTGCCGGCATCCATCACGACAATATTATCTGCACTTTGCACCGTACTGAGCCGGTGCGCCACTACTACCACCGTCTTGCCCTTATAAAACTGCGTCAGATTATCCAGGATAATCTTTTCATTATTAGCATCCAAAGCATTGGTGGCTTCGTCGAAGAACAGATACGTCGGGTTCTTATAAATGGCACGCGCTATCAGCAACCGCTGCTTTTGCCCCTGGCTCACACCGTTCCCCTCCATACCGATCTTGCTGTTGTACTTCTGCGGAAGCGATTCGATAAAGTCCTTGATATTGGCTGTCTCTACGGCATTCAATAACTTTTTTGTGTCTGCCGACTCGTCACTGATAGCAATGTTTTTAGCGATAGAGTCGGAGAAAAGAAAACCTTCCTGCATCACGGCTCCGGTGTTCTGCCTCCACAGATGGGGATTGATGTCTTTGAGCGAATACTTGCCCACTTTAATGTCTCCCTTCACCGGATTATAGAATCCCAGCAGAAGCTTGATTACCGTCGTCTTGCCGCTGCCGCTGGCACCCACAATGGCGGTCACCTTATCATGCGGAATGGTAAGACTCAGGTTCTCCAGCACATAGTCCCTTTCCGCACTGTCATAACTGAAACACACATTCTCCAACGTTATATCCCTGTTCTCCGGCAGCACATTTATCTTATCATCCACCGACCCGATTTCTTCTTCCTTATTATTAATCTCATTGAGCCGTTCAAGACTTATCTTGGCATCCTGAAGGGATTGGCTGAAGCTTATCACCTGACCGATAGGACCCGACAATTGCCCGATGATGTAGCTGATGGACATCATCATACCCAACGTGATATCCCCATCCACCACCGCTTTTGCCGAAAGGAAAGAGATAAGGAGCGAAGTGGTCTGGCTAAAGAAGATGGAACCCACTTGTTGAACCTGCCCCAACGCGGTGCCTTTGATACTTATCTTGAACAGTTTCACCTGTATGGATTCCCATTTCCAACGTTGTTGTTTCTCACAGTTGTTCAGTTTGATTTCCTGCATACCGGTAATGAGCTGCACCATATTGCTCTGGTTGGCGGCGGCTTGGGCAAAGCGGGCGTTGTCCAGCTTGCGGCGGTAACGCATGAAGGACAGGATCCATGCGACATACAAAGCATTCCCCACCAGAAAGACTATTAATATGGACAGGTTATAATAAGCCATGATGCCGGCGAAGATAAAGAAGTTGAAAAAGGAAAAGAGGGTGGACAGCGTGGTTCCGGTCATGAAGGATTGAATACGCCCGTGGTCACCAATGCGTTGCAGGATATCCCCTATGTTTTTTGCATCGAAAAAGCGGATAGGCAACCGCATCAGTTTGGCTATGAAGTCGGAAATCAGGGTGATGCTTATCCGGGTATTCATGTGAAGGCTGATCCAGCTCTGGATGAAGCCCACTCCCATTTGGGTAATCGACAGCACCAACTGCGATATGAGTATCAGCGTAATAAAGTTCAGATTATTGTTCCCGATACCCTGGTCCACCATAGCTTGGGTCAGGAAAGGAAGGATGAGCGAGAAAACACTGCCCAGCAGCATTCCGACCATAAGCTGGAACAATTGCGACTTGTAGGGGAACAGGTAGCGCAGGTAGAAAGAGAGGTTTTTCTTTTGTTGCTCCTGGTCGTCTATGCGTTCGTGGAATTCGGGGGTTGGGGTCAGTAACAAAGCAAATCCGGCTTCCTTTCCTTCGTCTTTGGTGCTTATCCAGCATTTCTCAAATCCGGCTTTGTCGATAGGATACTTTCCTTTGGCGGGATCGGATATGCTGAACGTGTAGCCTTCCGTTTTACTTCTCCATAAAAGGTTTTTCTTCTTCCGAATGTCATACAGGACTACAAAATGATTCTGGTTCCAATGAAGGATACAGGGTAGAGGGACATCCTCAATTAGTTGTTGCAAACTGATACGCACTCCCTGCGTACGCATGCCGATGCTTTCGGCAGCATCGCTGATGCCCAGCATGGAAACTCCCTGACGGGTGATGAAGCTTCTTTCCCTCAGATTTTGGAGGGAATAGCAACGGCCATAGTATTTGGCGATCATGCGCAGACAAGAGGGACCGCAGTCCATCGAGTCTAGTTGCTGGTAGTGAGGAAAAGCTTTAATCATTCTTATTACTTACTCTACTGTAATGTTGCTTAATCACTTAAATCATTCTACCTGTTTTAACTGACACAGATTATTCTGCCCAATAGCTCTTTCATAGTCAGATGGAGCCGGACAAAAAAACTGATAAATACATTCACTGCAAGGTTGCGAGTTACGCACAACTCTCCATGCTGTGTTTACTGTCAATTCTTGATAAATAATATCTAAAATCTTATCTGTACCTATATTTCCTAAAATTGAGGTATTGATATTAGCTTTGACGGATCCATCCGGTAAAATATACAATGTTCCAAAAAAATTAGAATTAAGTTTCTGGTTTCTAAAAATTTCTCTCATCGAAATAACTTTAGAAAAAATATCCTCTTTATTTAAAAAAATACTCTTCTCAAAGAAACTTAAATTTCTTCCATTGAAAAATGGATGTATTTCGTATTTTTCTATGTTGAATGAACCTAGCAAATTTTCGGCCATATAATATTGTTCCTCATCTTCTACAATCAAGTGTAACTGAGTATTTTCCCTCTCCACGACTTGCCATATTTCTTGAAATTTCTTTCTTTTTATGGGGAACGTGACAATTAATTCCAATTGTTGGGAATCGATTAATTTATGCTTCTGGTAATTCTCATAATGCATATAAAGATGCAAAACCTTCGGATACAAAGCTGACAATCTACACAACTCCTCTAAGTGAACATATTTCAAGATATTGCCGCCTAATATATTGATTTTTTTTATAGGGAAATAGTGAAGTTGTTCAAATATCACTTGTAAGTTTTCAACAGATAATTCTTCCTTAGCATTATTTGTTGTACAACAATGTATTTGCTTATTATAATTCATACACTCCTTACAAGTGTTTTCACAAGTTGCATTCAAATATATATTTATTTCAAGAAGATATTTACTGATATTTTTTCCGAGAAAGATTCTTTTATCCTCGTGTTGCCTATGTTTATCTATATCTTTTTGCAGATTCAAAATCGGCACTAATCGAACCGGCTTTGGAAGATTCTCTTTTATATTTATCAAATCTCCCATTTTCTTATCAATTATCTCGTGAATAAAAACACCCACATCGGTTTGTAATTCATCTTGAATTAAAATGACTCCCAAATTTTCCGGTTCATATAACCGAACAATAAGTGCAATATTTTCCTCTTGCTCCGTTTCAATATTCTCACCGAATTTTGTGTCGTAAAGTAAAATTCTTTTCTCTTTAAATTCGACATATACATTTGATTTTAAAGCAAACCAAAAACTTTTCTTTTCCATCATATTTATCTCCTTATTTTAATTTAAACCTGAATTTCAGAAGAGCGCTGAGAGGCCGCAAATCATATTTATAATAATGGGTACTTACATCACTATAGGACGCAGATATATATCGCTTTGCATTAAACAAATTGTTTACTCCCAGCTCTATATCAATACGTTTATTTTTCCACTTGATGCCAGCGTCAGCAAAGGTGGTATAGCGTTCGTTGGTTGAATTATTATATTGATGTTCTATATTAAGATTCATAGTGATTGCCTTGGTAGGAAAAATATTTATTCCTATAGTTTGCGAAGTTCGCTTAATAGAAGGAAACTCGGAGGAAAGCCCTGCCACATAACTTCGACTCCAATTCCAGAAAAAAGAATAATTCAAGCTTAAGAACGAAAATGGACTAACATTCAGACTGCTACCTGCTCCATAATTACGAGAGCGAAAATCTAATATTTCATTTTGAATTAGTTGTTGCCCGTCTACCCAATTACAATTGCCAGATGCTTTCCACGTAGCCGACCAGAAGTTCAGTCCTTTGTTTAAACTCAAATTGATCCCGTAATTTTCTGAGGTCACAGGATGTTCAATCGTAGTTTTAACACTCATAATGCCCAGATAGTCGTAACCATATAAAAGATTCTTCCATAAATGCTTATAGTTAGCCGTAAGATTAGCAAATAATGCCTTAAAAACGTTCCGGTAGCTCACAGATATACTGGCATCGGCAGAACGTGATTCAAAAAGCTTGTCTGCCGTATTACGCAATAAACTGCGGTAACCTTGCATAATGAACCCCGTATAACTTGAATTCATATCCCCAAGACTTTTACTTATTTTGCCACTAGTATAAAGGGCAAAGTCACCATATTCGTACTTTAAGGCAACAGACGGGTTGATTAATAGCCGGTCATAATGAGACGTTATATCCGGAACTTTGTCATTATCTGTCAGCCTGTAATAGACGAGAGGTATATTAAAGGATACTCTAAAATTTCCTTTATCATAGGTGTAACCTTGAAATAAACCTGCTTGAAATGTATTATACCAAAGATCATTACGTAGTGAGTCTGCCGGATTATTGGATATACCTTCCATTTTTACCTCAGTTAACTCCGTATCCAAATGTCGAATATCTGCACGTCCCCATAAAGAATAATTCAACCGGAAATCTTTTATACTATAACCATATGATAGCCTCAGCATGGATGAAAAATCTCTCGCATCCAATTTTTGACTAAGAGATTTTATAGATGTATCTCCCCAATAGTTAACGGGAGATACCGTCAACGTATGCGGTTTTTGACAATACCCTGTTGAAAAATAAATTGTATAAGTGTGTTTCCTTCTTGTTTTGACCAAATTCATAGTGTTGTCAACAGACAAAAAAGGATGATTAAGATGCTGGGTTATCAAATCATCTTTCAAATCCGTATTACTACGTGTTCTTCCCGTACCAGTATCGTTGTCCCAATTAGCTTTCAGATTAAAAGCATTACTAAAATAATGCTCTTTGGCGTTTACATTAAGCCTGGATACCACTTCCGCATTGTGAATGTGGCTAACGGAATTTATCCGTTCCTCAATAACAAGCTTGTCATTTGAAGGTAAATATTGCTCATAAAGTGAATAGCCTTCTTTTTTGATACGATCGTCATAATACAGAATGCTCGTCGTTAATTCCGTATCTTCATTAGGTTTTACCAGATGGTTGGTTGTCACAGCATTTGAACGATTGTCCATGTAACGTTTCTGAGGAATGGGAGGAGTACCAGGCATTTGTATATGAAGCGGACTCCCGGATGGCATATATACTCGTTCATAATCATAGTGAGTGCGGAACTCGGAAGCAACATTGTCCCCTGAATTATTACCTTTATATATAGTCATATTTTGTTTTTTCTTACTGAAATACAAAGCCGTCAGTTCAGCATTCCAAAGTATAGGCTGGTAACCTCCTCCCGCTAATCCCATGAGAGAAAGTGTGCCTTTAGCGCTATCTTTCAATCTAAGATTAATGGCAACGTCATTGGTCGGCAACTTTCCTCGCAACGCTTTGATAGGCTGATGATTTTCAAGAACCTGAACAATGGAAACAGCCTTAACCGGAATGTTATTGGTCGCAAGACCATATTTCCCTTGAAGTAAATCCATATTTTCCACATAGAATTTACTGATTTCTCTTCCATTATAAGAGATTTTACCATTTTCCGCAACATCAATTCCCGGCATTTTTTTCAGAGCATCTCCTATCACGCGGTCGCTCTGATCGGTATAAGCACCTACTAGATAATCCAGCGTATCTTTGGTTTGCTTTATCTTAAATGCATTCACCCTTACTTCTTTCAGCTGCATAGCTTGTTCGCTGATAACAAAATCAACTCGCTGCGTACGATTCGCTACCGTTTTGCTATGCTTGCCAATAAGCATTCCCGTTACAGTTAATGTAATGCTATCAGCTTTTCCTTTATAAATAATAGTATAGTTTCCTTTTGCATCACTTTTACTGAATCCCGAAATGGCAGGGCTTCCCTTACCCTGTATGGTAACATTAGCCATAACCGGTTCTCCCGACTTATTTTGCACATTGCCGGTGAAAGTAGTTTGTGCCGATATTCGACATACAAACAACAAAAAAATATGTATAGTCAATACATGTTTCATACAGTAAACACTTCTTCCATTATTTTTTTATAAGCCTCTGGGTGCTTTTTTAAAAAGTGCATCTGATGACTTACATAGTTTTGAAAATTCTGTTCATTCATATACCCATAGCAAACAGGCTTGCTATCTATATTTTCCAGATTAAAGATACACTGGATACATGCCCTGCTATTTCTGCACTTGCTACATTGAGATTCTACACGAGCATAATATTCATTATACTTATCTGCAATCCACTCGGGATTCAATTCTATTTCATTTTCCGTGATTTTACCTAAAGCGAATTGATGTCCAATACGCTCACATGGAAGAATTTTCCCATTTACCGTAACAAACATCTTCTTCGAGAAGGGTAAGCAAGTTCCTGTTGGAATGTTTTGAAGCTTTTCCTTTTTCTCGAAAAGCAAATCTGTATAGTCGTTATATACAAATCCACTGTATTGATGAAGAAACAGAGTAAGACTACGATAATTGCCCGTATTCATAAACATATCTCTTTCTATTTCTTCATAATGTTCGGCTTGGTGCAAACTTTCCTGTGAGTTTTTATATGTCCGTTTGAACTCCTCAAGTTTATCTTTCCGAATACCTACATTATTCAATTCACCAATTCGTGGAATTTTGTCATATTCTTCCTTAAAAAAACGATATATCTCTTCCACTGAATTCTTATTATGCAAAACTGCATTAAAATTAACATGGGTACGAAAGTAGTGCGGATACTTTTCTTTCAGTTTATTTACATTTGTCACAATACGTTCAAAAGCACAATTTCCTGCCTTGTCCACCCGATATTCAGTATTTTCTTTATTTCCATCCAGACTAATCAACAAATAAAATTCATTTTCTTGTAAAAAATCCATATACTTGTGAAGTAGCAATGCGTTGGTAGTCATCGAAAATGAAAATTTCCGATGCGGGCAATGAACCTTATGCTTTATATGATGCACAATCGTTTCAATAAAAGAAAAATTTAATAAAGGCTCTCCTCCATAAAATGAGATAGTGAGATTACTCGTAGCGGAAGTATTTAATCCTGAGTTCCACAGCTTCTCTAAATAATTGATTAGTAGAATAGCCCGCCCAGCTGTCAGCATTTTATCTTCCCGCATATCATAATCCTCATAAAACTCTCCATAAGCACAATATTTGCATCGGAGATTACAAGCATCAGTAACTTCAAAGACCAATTGTGGTAAATTTGCAAGGGCAGAAACCATATTATCAGATGTTATATACTTAATATTATCCATATTTCTTTTCATTATCAGGTATGTATT
>SKEL01000449.1_pt1 | contig 44790 bp, 36 predicted proteins | sample 4826741 | NCBI WGS metagenome assembly SKEL01 (sample SAMN11008810, study PRJNA524170) | human gut metagenome | biome: Human fecal sample; material: Feces; isolation source: fecal sample from pouch patient p33 | host: Homo sapiens | place: Israel: Tel-Aviv | collected 2016-03-22
TTTTAAATTATTTTTGAAGCTAAGATTAGTTTTCTTTCTTGGCTAATTAGGCATAGAATAAGGAAATAACAGCTTTTTATGTTGGAGGAAAATATGGATACAGCTTGGCAAAAATTTAAAAATAATATTCCATTACGTCGATTTGTGGTACTGCTATTAATTATTGCCTGCCTTTATGAAATACGAGCAATGATGAACACAGTATTATTAACTTTTATTTTTACTTATGTGATCGTGCATTTAATTCATCTAGTGCAGCGGTATTTTCCTAAAATACCAACAGGCCTAATTGTTGCGGTAACATATCTAATTATCTTGGCGCTGCTTTATTTCGTGGTTACCATTTATTTGCCCATGTTAGTTGGCCAAATATCTAAAATGGTAAAGTCAGTGATGGCGTTTTATGAATCAAATGAATCATCGCGCTTAGCCAGCCATGTAACGCGTTATATCAGTAAAGGTGAGATTGTTACGCAGGCAAAACGAGTTGGGACTTTTGCTCTGCATACGGTGACCAATTTTGGTAGTTTAACAATTGCTACCTTTATGTCCTTGATTTTAAGTTTCTTCTATACGATTGAATTAGATAGAATGATTGAATTTTCAAAGTTATTTGTTAAAAGTGGTTACTTTAAATGGCTTTTTGAGGATATTCGCTATTTTGGTAAAAAGTTTACCAATACTTTTGGTGTCGTTTTAGAGGCGCAATTCTTTATTGCCATTTGTAATACGGCCTTGACGATGATTGGTCTGGCATTTATGCATATGCCGCAAATTATTGCCTTAGGCTTAATGGTCTTTATTTTAAGTTTAGTGCCAGTAGCTGGTGTGATCATTTCTTTAATTCCATTAAGTATTATCGGCTATTCTGTTGGTGGCATTCGTTATGTGATTTATATCTTCATTATGATCATGATTATTCATGCAATTGAGGCCTATGTGTTGAATCCCAAATTTATGGCTAGCAAAACTGAATTACCAATTTTCTATACTTTTTTAGTTTTGTTAGTAGCTGAACACTTCTGGGGTACTTGGGGCCTGATTGTCGGTGTACCGATCTTCACTTTCTTGCTTGATGTCTTAGGAATTAAATCGGCGAAAAAAAGTAAAAAGAAAGCGAATAAATAATGAGAGTACTTTTGACAGGTGATAGCATTATTGCACGCCAGGAAGGAAAAAATGAACCGCACCTTAATTGGAATTTACAACAGCTTTTGCCTGAGATTGAACTAGAAAATACGGCTGTTTCGGGAATTAATTCTGGGGCATTTTTTGCCAAATTAAATGAATTAGTACTAAGCGTAAAGCAGTGCGATAATTTGGTGATCTTGCTGGGAACCAATGATTTGGCTATGCACAAACAAGTGCCAGCAAGGCAATTTAAGCAAAATATGGAAATTATTTCCTCGGCAATAATTTGTCAATATTACCCACCACATGTTCTGCTTGTTTCGCCGCCAGCTGTTGATGAAGCTAAGCAACTTGTACGGAATAATACGTTAGTAGCGGAATATGCTCAGATCGTGAAAGAAGTAGCACATGAGTATCATTTTCGTTATGCAGATCTGGCACAAGCTATGCGGGATACTGGCGATTTAAGCGAGATTTGTCAAGGAGTAAAAAACGATGGACTTCATTTTGGTGATCGAGGATATGAAATTTTAGGAAAACTGATCGCTGAAAATTTGAAACAAATGTAAAAAGGACCGCAATTTGCGGTCCTTTATTTTTCGCTATTTTAATGTTGCCCAAAGCAAGCTTCCAGCTAGCGCAATGGCCAAGAACGGAATGAGCAAATAGGCAAAAAAGAAAAACATAATTCCTACGACTAGTAAAAAGCCGATAATTTTAATGAGGCCAATTCCTAATTTAAAGAATAGCCAGAGTAAGAGTAATGTTAATAATAAAGAAAGCATATTAATACCTCCATAAATCTATGAGAGTATTTTACTACCAAATTGGACGAATAGAATAGTAGGAAGATTAATGCTTTAGAAAAATTTAGTTACCGGTAACAAGATAAATCATATTGAAAGCTCTTTCTGTAACCGCTATATTTTAACTATTGAAAGCGATTTAAGAAACGAGAGGAAAAATAAATGGAGGAGAAAAAAACTGGGTTACCTACGCTAGCTAGTACGACAATTTGGATGATTAGTTTGGGGTATTTGGGTGTGCAAATCGCCTTTACTTTGGAAACATCACAGATGAGTCGAATCTTCCAAACATTGGGTGCTGATCCGACAAAATTAGGCTGGTTCTTTATTTTACCGCCGTTAGCTGGATTGGTAGTGCAACCTGGAATTGGATCATTATCCGATCGAACTTGGATTCCTAAGATTGGACGGCGTTTGCCATATTTATTAGTCGGTATGATCTTTGCCGTAATTACTATGATTTTGTTACCAAATGTTGGTAGTTTTGGTCTAGGCTATGGTTCAATTGAGGCTCTAATATTTGGTGCTGTTGCAATCGCGATATTAGACGTGGCATCGAACATGGCAATGCAACCATTTAAAATGATGATTGGTGACATGGTCAATGATGAACAAAAGTCATATGCCTATGGGATTCAAAGCATGTTGTCCAACTTTGGTGCTGTTATTGCCGCATTTTTCCCGTTCTTATTAACTAGTTTGGGTGTTGCTAATACTGCTAAAAAGGGTGTGGTACCACAATCAGTAATTATTTCATTTTATGTTGGTGCTGCCGTTTTAGTCATTACATCATTGTTCACGATATTCAGAGTACATGAATATGATCCAGAAACCTACGCTCGTTATCATGGAATTAAAGAATCTGATAATCAAGAAGGCGGTGGTTGGATTGAACTGCTTAAGAAGGCGCCAAAAGTCTTCTGGCAAGTGTCATTAGTTCAGTTCTTCTGCTGGATTTCTTTCCAATATTTATCAACTTACGCTACTGGTGCTATTGCACAAAATGTTTGGAATACGACCAATGCCTCCTCTGCAGGCTACCAGATTGCTGGTAACTGGTTTGGTGTTTTAACTGCTGTACAATCAATTGCGGCAGTAGTTTGGTCATATGTTTTAGCGAAGGTTCCAAATAATCACCACAAGCTAGGTTACGGTATCAGTTTGCTACTAGGTGGAGTAGGATATACTTCAATCTTCTTGATTCATTCTCAGGGGTTTTTAATTCTATCCTTCATTTTAATTGGCATCAGTTGGGCTGGTATGAATACTTATCCATTGACGATGGTATCTAATGCTTTATCAGGTAAACACATGGGAACATACTTAGGTTTGTTCAATTGCTCAATCTGCTTACCTCAAATTGTGGCATCACTGCTCAGCTTCATGATTTTCCCAATGGTGGGTAACTCCATGCCAGCAATGATGTTGATTACTGGTATTTCAGGCTTCTTAGGCGCTTTATCAGTTTTAGCAATTAAGGAAACTTACGTAAAATAGCATATCTTCTCATTAAAAAACACACTACAATGTGCAATTATGCATGTAGTGTGTTTTTTGTTTTCTTGCTTTATGGGTAATTAGCGTAGTAGGTATTGGCATCTTGAGCAGGGTTCATTTCAAGAACAAGCGCTTGGAGCAATTCCGTAACACTGCAGATAACTTGATGAAAAGCTATGTTAATTTGTACGACAAGGAAAATCTTTCTGACGAACAGAAGATTAATCGCGTTGGCAATGCAGTAGTGAACAGTCTTGAGGCAAAAGGCTTCAAGCTGAATAGGCAGGAAGTGCAGGACATTTTTGCGGAAGTAGCTAAGCAGATGAATGAGCAAACTCAGGATAAGTAGTAATTTTTAAATTTTTTCGGAGGTTTTATTATGGTTGATATTAGTTTAAAGAGTCGTTTGTATGCACCATTTGCTAGAGTAGTGCAAAAGGCAAATATTGGACATACCTACACTTACGTTTTGCAAATGTATAAGAATAATACTTATGTTAGTCGGGCAAAGAACGGGGCAAGTATTAGTTCTCCTACACCTGGACTAACACTAGTTGGCAGAACTGGAGCAGAAATCAAAGCTGGCAAAAATAAATATGTAGCTGGTGGTCATACCCAAACCTGGGAGTATGCAGGCCCCACCGGCGATGGGAGCTGGTTTATTGGGACTAAGCCTAATGATGATCGTTGGACTACTCAGATCGCTCGTGTTAAATATAATTCTGGTCGCGTATCTAATAATACTCAAATGGCTAGAATTTCTAATCTGGTTGAAATTACTAATGGTGATTGGCATGGAAAGCATATTAAAAGAGTAGAAGCAGCAGTTTCGCCTAACTATAAATATTTGATGATTGCAACGGTATGGACTGATAATAGCGGACACTTTGGTTTATATGAATTACCTAAGGTGAATGCGTTGTTGAATGGTAATCCAGGTGGTAATGTCACTGTGTCTGAACTAAAGCAATGTCAAGCTGGCGAAGTTATTGATATTGATAATTTTGTAGGTAGGATTGGTTCAATTCAAGGATATGATATTGATGATGACTTGAATGTTTATGTTTCTAGTCAATATGATCCTACACATGCTGATAGCAATAAAAGAAAAATTGTAAAGTTTAGTTGGGAGCAACCAGGAGCATTGAATACCCTTGATTTAACAGGTGATACACGTCTTAATCAAAATTTTGCAGGATATCCAACTGAACTTGAAGGAATTCAAGTAATTGGCAATAATGACCTATATCTTACTGTTGCATATCACAATAAAAATGGTGTAGGAACTATTGGTAATCAGATTTTTCGAGTTAAATGGTAAATATTGAATTGAATGGCGGAGGTTTTTTCCTCCGCTATTTTGATGATTACGTAATATAATAATCATATTAGCAATCAAAAAAACGAAGGGACATACTATGAAAGTATTAAAATTGGGAACAATAATGACTTTAGGGGGAATATTGTTCTCTCTAACAAATTTTGTTGTTCACGCAGATTCTAAAGAAAACACCACTGAAGTAACGTTGAATCATAATACATATCTTTATAATAAAAAAGGGAGTAGAGTTAAAGATTCGAAAAAACTATTAAAAGATGAAAGTGTATCAGTTAAAGGAAAGATACAAAAACTGAGTAAAAATAAAAAATATTACACTATTTACAATTATCAAAGATATTGGCTGCCGTATATTTTAATTAAAGGCCAAGCTTATTACACTACGGTAAAAGGTAAATTTATTAAAGTGGCTAATGTTGGTAAGATCAATAATTCAGAATTGATAGCTACTTCAGGATATGTTGTAACTAAAAAGAATACTGTTTTCTATAATGCTAATGGGAATGCTACTAAGAATAAAGTGAAAAAAGGTAGCAAATTTAAAGTAACTGCGCTTTTGAATCTTAAGCCACAAGTAGCCGATATGCCTGGTTTTTATCAGGTTTCCAAAAATAAGTTTTTGTATTCTCTAGATGTAAACAAACCTAGAATAGATTTACAGTTTTTAACTAAAGAAGCAAAAGAAAACAAAACTACATATGTGAATTTACTTAAGAATACTTATATTAGACAAGCAGATGGTACAATTAGATCAAAGGTTACTGTGGGATATATGCCAGATAGTTGGAAAGTAGATAACCTGAAATACATTTGGGTTTCGACTGACAATAAAGCTGAGCTGTTTTATCACATTGTTTCTAGTGATCCATGGGAGCAGACTAGAGATGGATATATTAGTGCAGAAGCTGTTAAGGTTACAGCTGGCCCTGAATTAACCCCCATCAAATACTGCTGCAGAAGCTGAGGCAGCTGCACAAAAGAAATAAACATTATTGCTTAAAATATTAAACCAAGCAAAAAAGAGAATCCTGTTCCGTTGAGCAGGGTTCTCTTTTTGGATATTCATTAGTAAATTGTTTATTTTTTGATCTAGAAGAATTAGTCTTTTACAACATCCTTAATGTTCAACCATTGGCTCTTGTTGATCTTAACGATCTTCTTGCCATCAGCCTTTTTGACATCTTTGGCAGTGTAGGTTGAACCCATAGAAACTTTTTGAGTAGTTTTGTGACCTTGAGCATTCAAAACGTTAACTTTTTGATTTTTGGTGTCTTTAACAGTAACAAAAATCTTGTCACCCTTCTTGATTGAAGGATCGGTTGGCATAACTTGTGCAGTTCCAAGCTTAGGAGCTTCAAAACTAGCAGCTTGACTAACTGAAGCACCAACGCTCATTAAACCCATTGAAGCAACAACAACTGAAACAACCTTAACCATTTTCTTTGATAACATAATGAATACCTCTAATTCTAATCACTTATCTACTGGAACTTCTCGTTCCTCATTCCTTACAATTCTTATTATATAACGTACGTTATATAATACAAGGAAAAAAGCACATTTTTTAGAAAAATATTTTTGCTGGGTAAATGTTGCTAGAATAACGTTTTACGGAATTTCGTAAAAAGGGCAGAAAAAAACAGCTATTCATTTTGAATAACTGCGGAGATTTTTGGTATAAGTCCCTTAACGATGACCTCGGCTCTTATTATAATAGGAAAATCCGCAAATTCACAGTGTTCATATTATAGCTGCCATTCACTCTTAACTTATAATCCTAAAATAACGTTCTAATCTGTGAAGTATTGCAGAATATCCTCCTCAGTTAGGCGTTTTTTGTCGTCGCCTTTGACATCAAAAACGATTCTACCATTGTTTAAAATGATGGTGCGGTTTCCGTATTTGATTGCGTCTTTTAATTGGTGAGTGATCATGATGCAAGTCAAATGCTCTTCTTGCACAACTTTATCAGTTAGTTCAAGCAATTCGCGGCTAGTATTTGGATCTAACGCCGCAGTATGCTCATCTAGTAAGAGCAAATCAGGGCGCTTAATTGTCGCCATTAAAAAACTTAATGTTTGTCGCTGACCACCAGAAAGATTACCCACAAAAGTATTTAAGCGTTCATTTAACCCATTAGGGAGTTGGGCCGCCTGGCGTTTAAATTCTTGCATATGTTTATCTAGGCCTCTTAAACGCAGACCGCGGTGTTCACCTCGTTTGGTTGCAAGTAATAAGTTTTCCGCAACAGTCATTCGCGGAGCTGTACCCATTTTAGGATCTTGGAATACTTGGGCAATATATTTAGCGCGTTTTACTTCAGAAAGATTGGTTAAATCTTGGTCTTTGAGCAGAATTTTTCCGCTAGTAGGAAAAATAGAGCCATTGATAATATTTAGTAGCGTTGATTTACCAGCACCGTTGGTTCCTAAAAGAGTAACAAAATCTCCATCTTCAAGTTTTAGATTAATATTTTTGAGGATTTGCTTTTCTTCATTGGTACCAGCATTAACGGTAGTGGTAATATTTTGTAAATCAAGAATAGTACTCATGGTTTTTCAACGCCTTTCTTTAATAATTTACGAGTGCGAAATTTTTGTTCAAATAATGGAAGCATCATGCAAATAGCAAGAATAATAGCGGAAATCAATTTAAAGTCGTTGGTACTAAAGCCAAGTTGGAGGACTAGGAGTAAGATAAGGCGATAAATAATACTACCGATAACAACTGCTACCAAGCGGGCGGTTAAACTTAAATTACCATAAACGACTTCACCAATAATGATGGCAGCTAGTCCGATAACCATAGTACCAATACCCATATTAACGTCAGCGTAACCACCGTTTTGGGCTAATAATCCACCAGCTAAGCCGATCAAGCCATTAGAAAGCATTAGACCTAAGATTTTCATATTATCGGTATTAATGCCAAGTGATTGAGCCATTTTTTCGTTGTCACCAGTGGCAATAAAGGCTTGACCAAGATCAGTATCAAGGAAAACTGCTAGCAAAACAATGACGATAATGGCAATGATCAAACCAACAATAATAGTAGGAAAATTGATCGGTAATTTTTGTAAAAGCTGACCGTTTAGTAAAGTATTTTTGTTAAGTAAACCAACATTAGCCTTGCCTAGAATTCTAAGATTAACTGAGTAGACGCCAGTCATCGTTAAAATACCAGCTAAAAGAACAGGAATTTTTCCTTTAGTATATAGTAAGCCGGTTACTAAGCCAGTGACCATGCCAGCGAAGAAGGAAAGAATGGTAGCTGCTAAAGGATTGACGCCATGAACTAACGCACTAACACAAATTGCGGCACCGAAGGGGAAGGTTCCTTCAACAGTCATGTCTGGGAAATTTAAAATTCTAAAAGTTAGGTAGAGGCCTAAGGCTAGAACGCCCCAGAGCAAACCTTGGCCAATAGAAGAAGTAATTAAGCTCATTTGATAATCCGTCCTTTCTTTTGGGCAGCTTGAACTACACTATTCGGAATAGTGATGTTTAATTCACGAGCTATTTTTTCATTGATTACTGTTTCATAATGGGTTACGCGCTTGACGGGAAGAGTAGCAGGGTTTTTACCATGTAAAATTTGTCCTGCCATTTTTCCAGTTAAGATTCCCATGTCGAATTGACTGACACACCTGGTAGCGAGACCACCACTTTTAACCATAGTATCGGCAGCAGGAAAAACTGGGATCTTGGCACTGTTAGTAGCCTTTAATAAGGTAGCAATTCCACTAGCTACAGTATTGTCGGTTGGGACATAAACTGCTTGAACCTTGCCTACCATGGTTTGGGCAACTTGTTCGATATCATTGGTTGAAGTGATGGTGTAAGGGATAACTTTAAGTCCTTTTGCTTCAGCTAGTCGTCTGAATTCACGGTACTCTGATGCTGATGAATCATCACTTGAGGTGTAAATGACACCGATGTTTTTGGCTTTAGGTAAAATTTCTTGCATTAAGGCCAGCTGGCTGGCGATTGGCTGGCGGTCCTGGACACCGGTAATTTTACCGCCAGGATGTGTTAGACTTTTTACTAAATGAGCTCCAAGAGGATCGCTGACCGCGCCCATAACTACAGGGATGTTGCCAGAAGTATTAGCTAGAGATTGGACAGCAGGAGTGGCAATTCCAATAGTTACAGTTGCGTTTTCCTGGCTAAAGCGATCGCTCATTGATTTCAGATTACTTTGATCACCTTGGGCATTTTGAAAATCAATTTTAAGATTTTTTCCTTCGATATATCCTTCATCTTTGAGTCCTTGAATAATGCCTCGATGGATCTGATCTAGAGCGGGGTGGCTCATTGTTTGCAAGATACCGATAGTTGGCGTTTTCTTTTCCGCATTTTTCTTATTTACTTCACTGACAAATGAAACTGCCAGAAAAGCAAAAAGAGCAATAATTGTTCCGATTAACCTTTTCATTCTTTTTCTCCTTCAAACAAAAAAGGCACTTCCTTTTTTCGGGAAATGCCTAAAACAAAACCCGCACGTTATTTTCCGTGCGGGCAATATTTCTTGAAGATTTTACCAGCACAGATACGATCTTAATGAGTCGCATCTGTACTTCACGAACAGAAACAACTCTAGTGCTGGAATTGCCAACGATTGATTGCTGTAAATTTAATCATGATAAAATCTTCCTTTCGTTCAAATTTGTTAGCTAAATTTTAAGTAATTATGAGAAAGATGTCAAATGATTTTTTGTTAGATTTCCAATAACTGGTCAAACCTATCCTTATTTTCTTCATGCAGTTGGTGACTAACGAAGATAACAGTAATATCTTTTTGTTTTAAAAAGTCATTTTCAACTTTTAATGCTGTCTTTTTATCCAGATTGCTGGTACTTTCATCGAATAAAAACAAGCTTTTCTTTCGTAATAACCCTCGTGCTAAAGCTAATCGTTGTTTTTGCCCGCCAGATAAATTAGCACCACCTTCACCGATTTGGGTGTTAAGACCTTGAGGTAGTTGATTAATAAAGTCTGCTAAATCTATTTTCTCTAAAATTTTGTTTATTTGCTCAGAAGGAAAATTTTCACCTAATGTTAAATTATAAAGAACTGTATCATCAAACAAGTAAGGCGTTTGATCAATATAGATAGCAGTTTGACGAAGTGAATCATAGCTAATTTCTTTTTCTTCAATGTTGTTAAGCCTAATTGATCCCTGATAGTTCTGGATTTGTCCCGAAATTATTTTTAATAGTGTACTTTTACCACTGCCAGATTGGCCATAGATACCAACTTTTTCATTAGTATTAATTTTAATATTTAAGGGATGTTGAAAAATTCTTTTGTGATCAAAAGTCATTTGCAAATTTCTAGTACTTAGAGACTTGAATTTGAAGTCTGTTAGCTGCTGTCCTTCTTGTTTACTATTTTGATTATTATCTAAGTGGTACTTTTCAAAAATAGGGGTTAGTGCGGTCATCTCTGTCCAGATTGGGGCAATTACAGCCAGCGAATTAAAAACGTTGTAAGATAAGTTCCCAGATGAACCAATCACACCAATAGAAATGATTTTGTTTAGTGCTAGAAAACCGGTCCAAGCCTGAATTCCTGTCTGACCGATAATATTTGAAAAGCCAGCCAGATTATTTGCTACAGCTTGATACTTTTCTTGCTTGATTTTCTTGTTTGCAACACTCAAAGCAGTTCTAATAATTCTTTTTTCTAATTGTCGCTCCATGCCAAAAATAGAGAAGGTAGTAAAACCACGTAGGCTGTCATTAATAACATTCAATAATCGTTCATTCGCTTTTGTAGTAGAAAGGCCTGCGTTGGCCAACTTTTTATGAATAATCTGTGGTAATAAAACAGTTAACAATGAAACGATCAGGATTAGTGGAACAAAAGTCCATGAAAATTGAACTAAAGCAATGATTGAAAATAATGGATCTGTAATAATTTGAATTGCTTGCAATATATTATAGAAACCCTGATTTTCGATTGTAGTAGTATCGTTAGTCAACCAAGATGCATAGATGCCGGTATCTTTTTTCTGAAAATCAGCAATCCTCTTTTTTTCGATCTGACTAATAATGTCTTTACGCAGATCAATGCTTAAGTACTGAACGGTTTTGGTAGTTTGAATTTGTAATAAAATCAAAAAGATTGATAAAATTGCAAATACAACAATGTCTAAACCCACGTATTTAAAGAATCTATCTATTTGCAACTTGATTAATGCATTAAAGATACTAACGTTGATCAATGCATGCGTCACGCGTAATGATGACGTAATGATTGTTAGCAGGGTTACGATCATTACTAACTTTGGTTCCTTTTTTAGGTATTTGAATAAATAACTCATTTTTCTCACCTCTTTAAGTATTATTAAATGAGATGAAAAAATTTAAATCTGATGTGCGTAAAAGATATTGAGTTTTCGTATACGAAAATTTAAAGGCGAGGCAAAACTTTGATTAAGTCATGGCAACCAGCATCTTTCAGGACTTGCAAGATTTGGGCACACTTAGCTCGGTCTTTAGCAAAAACTGCTTGATAGTAATTACCAAGAATTTTAACCAAAAGTATCTCTTTGTGATAGGGCAATCTTTGTAGATAATTTAGAGGACGAAAAATTAGCTCTGGTGCATTGTATTCGTAACAGTTATCAAGGTAGTTCACACAAATAGCGCCAACATTTTCTGCTAGTATAGTGGTTAATTTGTTAGGATCAGGATATTTGACCAAGATGGCATTTACCAAAAAGCTTAGCTCATCTAAGTGATAGATACGCATTGTTTCACGGAAGGTCTGCAAAGAATATACATCCCAGTTATCATTACGAAAAACGTATTCTTTTAGCTTCATTTTTAAGTCAAGCGGAATTTTTTTAGCTCGAGGCAAGTAGACATCTAAGTATAAGCGAAGTTGAAGTCTGTAGTATTCAGTTACATGATCTTTAGGCAGAGCATTTAATTTAGTTTGAATTTTGAGTAATTCTTTTTTATCTCCGCGTTCATAAGCGGTATTAATTTGCTCAAGAATATCAGTATCTGGCTTGCTTTTTGGGCTGATATAAGTAGTTACATCAATATTGTGTTGGTTAAGCAATTCGATTAATTCTGTTGTGCCAATATCGTGAATGTCTCTTTCTACCTTTGAATAAAAGGAAACAGAAATTATTCCTGCAGCCATTTCTGCTTGGGTGAGTCCTAGTTTAGTTCTAAGTTGCTTGAGTGCTGAACCAATTGTCATTGTGATACCTGTTTCTATTAAAAATATTTCTTTAAATTATAAACCCAAGCACTAGTGATTAACCATGCTATAATAATTATTCTGGCAACCGTCATAGAAAGAAGGGAGGAATTCTCTTGCGCTATCAACAAATAATTTTTGATGTAGATGACACAATTATCGATTTTGCGGCAACTGAAGATTTTGCCTTACATAGCTTGTTTAACGCTCATCACTGGCCTTTATCTGCGGAATTGCAGCGGCAGTATCATTCTTATAATCAAGGACTTTGGCGCCGGCTTGAACAATGTGAACTAACTTATGAAGAGTTAAGTGAAATGACTTTCCATGATTTCATTTTGGATCATTTTGGTATTGAGATTGACGGCAAGAAGGCAATGGATGAATATCGTTCATACTTTGGCGAAGCACACCAATTATTGCCTGGGGTTGAAGATACCTTGATTTTTGCTAAAAAGCAGGGCTATAAGTTGACTATTTTAAGCAATGGTGAAAAATTTATGCAAAATCACCGGTTGGAGCTTGCTGGTGTGAAAAAATATTTTGACCTAATTGTTACGTCAGAAGAAGCCCACTATTCTAAGCCTAACCCACATGCTTTTGATTATTTCTTCAGTCGTACGGAAATTGGTCCGAGTGAGACTGTCTTTTTTGGGGATGGATTGCAATCGGATATTTTAGGTGCAGAAAAATATGGCTTTGATAGTATTTGGTACAATCATCGCCATCGAAAAAATACTTTGAATTTGCATCCTAAGTTTGTAGTAGAAACTTATCCAGAACTTGTTAAATTAATGCAGAATGATTTTGAGAAGAAGTACTAATCATTATACTTTTTGCTCTTCAAGAAGATGCCCCAACCAATAGTTAATAAGCTGGCAAAAATTATTAAAATCCAAAAGCCGTTTTCATTTTCTTTACCTGGTAAGCCGCCGACATTCATACCCCAAATGCCACTGATTAAAGCGGGAAGAGCAATTACCAGGGCAGCTGAATCTAGATATTTCATTAAATGGTTCAAGTGACTGTCCATCATGGCGGTAAAGAGGCCGCTAATGGAATCGAGCAAGTCAGTGTAAACGTGAATCATTTTGGTAATTCGTTTTTGCCTGGTTATGATACTTTTGACGCGGGCTGGATTTGCTAGCTTGTTTTCTACTAAATAATCGCAAAATTCTTCTAAGCTAGATGTTTGATCATCTAAGGTGTGTTTTAAGTAAACTAGCTGGCGAGTCAAATCTGTTACTTTTTTTAATTCTTTGGTCTTAGTTGTCTTTCTAGCAGCTTGATCTAAACGATCAATTTCTTGTTTGATGGTTACTAATTCTGACCGAATGTGTTTAATTTGAATACACAAGCTTTGGAAAATAGTTTCAATAATATTTTCTTGTGGCTTTAATTCTGAGCAGCTTGCTGTTGTACCAATAAAAAGATGATTTTCGTCAAAGATAGTGAAAACTGGAATTAATTTTTGTTCAATAGGTAAGTCAGCGCTTAATAGATCAAAGCTGACTAGTAGGTGACCATTTTTTAGTTTATTAGAATCAATAGGGATAAAACGAGCAACCTCAATCGAGGAATTAGGGTAAGTGAAAATTGTAGGATCTAGATCCCATTTTTTGATTAAATGATCGATATCGTTTTGCGTCAATTGATCTTTTAAAATTATATTCTGACTATTAGTAAGCATATTTGTTCACCTCTGTTTCTTTTTTAGTTTAAGATTAACATGTAATGTTTTTTAGACTGAATTAAGTTGACTTAAAAATATATTTTTTTAACAAAAAATATAGAAAGGTGAGAATATGGAATTACATTCACTTACTGATACTTATACCCTAAATAATGGTGTAGAGATCCCTGTAATTGGCTTTGGTACTTGGCAAACACCAAGTGGAGAAGTTGCAAGAGAATCTGTTGAAGCCGCACTTGAGGCGGGATACCGTCACATTGATACTGCAGCAGCTTACGGCAATGAAGAAAGTGTTGGCGAAGCAATTAAACGTAGCGGCGTTAACCGCCATGAATTATTTGTAACTACTAAATTGTGGAATTCCGATCATGGTTATGACAAGACTAAAAAGGCAATTGATACTAGTCTAGAAAAATTAGATTTAGACTACCTTGATCTTTATTTAATTCACTGGCCAAATCCTGCCAATATGCGTGACCATTGGGCAGAATTAAATGCTGAAAGCTGGCAAGCAATGGAAGAAGCCGTGAAATCCGGCAAGATTAGGGCAATTGGTGTTTCTAATTTTAGAAAGCATCACTTAGATGAATTAATGAAAACTGCAAAAATTAAGCCGGTAGTTAACCAAAGTTACTTGAATCCGAGTGATTTGCAACCGGAAGTAACGGCCGCAAGCAAGGAATATGATTTGCTTAATGAGGCTTACAGTCCTTTAGGCACTGGTGGCTTGTTAGGTAATGAAGTGGTTGGTGAAGTAGCCGAAAACTATGGTAAATCTTCAGCTCAAGTATTGATTCGTTGGTCACTTCAACATGGCTTTTTACCATTGCCGAAGTCAGTTCATCCTAAGTATATTGCGGCTAATGGTGATGTCTTTGACTTTGAGATTAGTCCAGAAGACATGAAGAAGTTAGATGGTTTGCGCGGTGCAAGTAAGCTGGCTAATGATCCGGATGAGGTTAACTTTTAATTTAATTTGGAATAAAGAAAATTGAATTATCACAAGAAGTATCTTATTTTTGAAGTAAGATACTTTTTTATTAGGTGAGACAATGAAGAAAATTACAACAGGAATTGTAGCTCACGTTGACGCGGGCAAAACGACTCTTTCTGAGGCTCTGCTGTACAAGGCAGGAAATTTGCGGACGCTAGGAAGAGTAGACAATGGGGATGCTTTTTTAGGTACAGATCAATTGGAGAAAAAACGTGGCATTACCATTTTTTCTCATGAAGCTAAATTAACGACTGATGATTTAGAAATTACGTTGTTGGACACACCGGGACACGTTGATTTCAGTGCACAAACAGAAGAAACGCTGAGTGTACTTGATTATGCTATCTTGGTTATTTCAATTACAGATGGTGTAACTAGTTACACTCGTACTTTGTGGCATTTGCTCAAGCGATATCAGGTACCAGTTTTTATTTTTGTGAATAAGGTTGATGCGATAGGCGCTGATCGAGGGATGGCGTTGGTTGATATTCAAAAGAACTTAAGTGAGAGTTGCGTTGATTTTTCGAAGATTGATGATGAATTTTATGAAAATGTGGCTGCCACAGATGATGCCTTGCTTGAGAAGTATTTGGATAGTGGTGCCATTTATGATCAGGACGTGCAGAATGCAATTGTGCAGCGGAAAGTTTTTCCAATTTATTTTGGTTCTGCGTTGAAATTAACGGGAATTACGGAATTTTTGGCTGGTTTTAGTAAATGGACTAAGGAAAAGGAATTCTCTGATAAGTTTGCGGCACGGTGTTTTAAGATCTCACATGATGCTAAGGGTGAACGCTTAACTTGGTTGCGAATTTTGGGTGGCAGCTTAAAAGCCAAGACTGAATTAGCTGGTGAGAAAATTAATCAGCTGCGTAGTTATAATGGTGAAAAATTTGTAACTATTACTGAAGCAGCTGCTGGAGAGATCGTTGCTGCAACAGGATTGGCAAAGACGTATCCAGGACAAGGATTCGGCGTGGGGGATGCACCAACTGCACTGCTTAAGCCAGTTTTGACCTATAAAGTTAATCCCCAGGATAATGATCTTCACGCTTGCTTAAAAGCTCTGCAAACCTTGGAAGATGAAGATCCACAGCTGCATGTGACTTGGTCCGAACATTTGCAAGAAATCCACGTGCAAGTGATGGGAAAGATTCAATTAGAAATTTTAGAACAGTTAATGCAAGAACGTTTTGATTTGAATATTGTTTTTGAACAGGGAAGTATTCTTTATCAAGAAACAATCACTAAACCAATTGAAGCAGTAGGCCACTTTGAACCGCTACGTCACTACGCGGAAGTTCATCTTTTACTGGAGCCACTGCCACGTAATAGCGGTATTGTTTTTGAAAATAAATGCAGTTTAGAAGTTTTGACTAAAAATTGGCAACATCAAATCATGACGGCATTGAAGTCTAAAGAATATCTTGGTGTTTTGACAGCTTCGCCGATTACAGATATGAAGATTACCTTGATCGGTGGTAAAGGCTCAATTGTACATTCGGTTGGTGGCGATTTCCGTGAAGCAACTTATCGTGCAGTGCGGCAAGGTTTAATGGAAGAAAAGATACGCCAACAAACTATTTTGCTCGAACCGTGGTATGATTTCCGCTTAGAAATAGGAAAAGATCAGGTAGGGCGTGCTTTAAATGATATTCAGCGCATGAATGGAAAATTTAGTACGCCTGAAAATATTGGTGAACGAACAGTCATATCCGGTTCTGCACCGGTAGCTGAAATGCAAGATTATGCGACAGAAGTGCGCAATTATACGCATGGTGAAGGTAATCTTGAATGCGTAGTCAGTGGCTATTTGCCTTGTCACAATGCGGCAGAAATTATTGAGGAAAAGAATTATGATCCCGTTTCTGATCTGGAGAATACGCCTAACTCTGTCTTTTGTTCACATGGTGCAGGTCACACCGTCACTTGGGATAAGGTGCCAGAGACTGCACAATATCCTTATACTTATCCATTAGATTAGCATGATACCATGAATTGTTTATCTTGTTACATGTGAAACATTAAAAGTGCAACTTGAAATAAGCGAAATATTTGACTAGTTATGAAAGAAATTTCATTTTATTAGCAAAATACTGCTAGAAAATCTCTTGCATAGTAAGATAAAGGTACGATAGAAAGGTGATAAAACATGACACAAATACCTTTTAAAGCTGTAGCGGTTGATCTAGATGGCACTTTTTTGACCGAAAAAAAGACTTTTGATCATGCGCTATTTGCAAAAGTTTTACGAAAATTGCAAGCTAATCAAATACCGTTTATCTGTGCAACAGGGAACCAACTAATTCGTTCGCATGAATATTTTGACGAATTTACTAATGAAGTAGATTACGTGTCTGAAAATGGGGCAATTCTAGAAGCCGATGGCAAAGTATTCAAACGGATCGCAATTGATTATAAAATTGCACAAAAATTGCTCCATTTTATTCAAACAGAATACCCTGAAGCAATCATTATGGTTAGCGCACAGCATCATTGCTATATTTTGAAGAGTATGGATCAAGCGGATAAAGACGACATTAGAATTTATTATCGTGATGTTCAGGAAATCGATCAGTTTACTGACATTGATCCAACCGATGCGATCTTGAAGGTTTGTCTGACAGCTGATGATGAACTGGCACAGGTGATTCAGGATCGGTTTAATGAAAAATATGGCGACTGTATTCGCGGTACTAGCAGTGGTAATATGACAATTGACTTGGTGCATAAGGGGATTAATAAAGCTGCGGGGATCGCCGAGATGCTTAAGCATTATGGCATTGAACAAAAGGACTTAATTGCTTTTGGCGATGGCGAAAACGATATTGATATGCTTAAAGCTTGTGGTTATAGCTATGCAATGAAAAACGCCAATGCGAAGGCTAAGGCGGTAGCAAAATATGAAGCGCCAACGAATGATGAAAATGGTGTTTTGAAGGTTTTGGCTAAGTATTTAGATATTGATTAATTTAATACGCAAAAAAGACTTGAGAAGTAATTTTCCCAAGTCTTTTAGTTTGTCTTAATTTAGGTTAATTAAAACTTGTTCTTGTCCAAAGCAACTGGAGAATCTGGCTTTTCGCCGTTGATTAACTTCAAGTTGTTGTCAAATGCCTTAACAACCATGTTACGTACAGCGTGGGTGGTGTAGAAGGCGGTGTGTGGAGTTACCAAAACGTTTGGACGATCAATTAAGTCAGCTAAACGCTTGTCTGGGAATTCTTTACCTTCCCAATCTTCGTTAAATACACCAACTTCGTCTTCGTAAGTATCCATAACAAAGCCAAAGATCTTACCTGAGTCCAAACCGCGGATAACAGCGTCAGTGTCAACAAGTGGACCACGTGAGCAGTTTACAATTACAACGCCATCTTTCATCTTGGCAATTGATTCGTCATTGATCATGTGTACATTTGCTGGAACATCTGGTACGTGAAGTGAAATTACATCAGCTTGCTTGTACAAGTCGTCAAGTGAGTCAACGTAGTAACCCTTCTTTTCGAGTTCTGGGTTCTTGAAGATATCGTAAGCAATAACCTTTGCGCCGAAACCTTCCATAATTCTCATAAATACTTGACCAATGTGACCAGTACCTACAACACCAACAACTTGGTCACGAACTTCACGACCAATAGTAGGTGCCCAACGTAAGTCGCGCTTAGCCATCTTTTCGTCCATACGCTTGTCTTGACGTAATACACGTGCAGCTTGAATAGCAGCATGTTCAGCAATAGCGTCAGGAGAGTATACAGGAACGTTAGTAATTTCAAAGCCAAGTTCCTTAGCCTTGTCCATGTCGATGTTGTCGACACCAACGTTACGTAATGACATCTTAGTTACGCCAGCGTCTGCCAATGCTTGAAGAGTTTCTGGGGTGTAGTCTAATTGTTGGTAAACAACAGCACCGTCAGCACCCTTAGCTAACTTAGCAGTTTCAGGAGTCAAAAGCTTATCAGTGTAATCTACATCGATATCCTTGTGAGCATCCTTCCATTCGTTTAAGAATGGTTCTTCGTCTTTACGAATAGCGTAAGCAAAAATCTTTGTCATAAATTTAACCTCCGTAAAATTTATTAGTATGACCAGTCCTCATTATACGCTTTTACTTGCTCAACAAAACACAAAAGAACCATTTTTTTGTATAGATTTTAAGAAAAATAAAAGTCAAGTTTTACTCTGAGCAAAAAAGTTGCAATTTTTTCAAAAAAAGTTTATAGCCTAAAAATTGCAACTATTATTAACTGTTACCTAATCTCAATCCCATAGATATGAAAATTATTTTTGTATATAGCAATATTAGTGAAAGGTAGTATATGGATTTGTATAAGAGACGCATTTTCGTTATATAACCCAAGTTATATAATGGATTTTAAGTAGAGAAACAAACATAGCGGAGGAAAATTGAATATGCATTTTAAAGGAGAAAGCCAACAGCATTTCAGCCTAAGAAAGCTGACAATTGGTGTTGCTTCTGTAATAATCGGGACCACCTTTATGTTTTTTGGTGGTCATGCTGTTCATGCAGATGATTTAAGTAGAGATGCTGAGCAAACCAGCTCAGTTGTTCAAAAACAGAGTAGTGAGAAAATAGATGTAGATGCAGTCAAAGAAGCTGATAATGTTTCAAATCAAAGACAAGACTTACCCAGACGGTACTAAGAGTACCGCAACTGTTCCTGTAACTGTCATTGCACCAAATGTACCAGACGTTATCTACGTACCAAAGGGTGACAAGGTTCCAGACCCAAGTACTGTAGTTACTAACTCTAACGATATCAAGGACAAGATTCCTGACACGACTTACACTTGGAAAACTACTCCAGATACTCCAAATACTAAAGTAGTAATTAACTATAAGGCTAATAATCCTGGTACTCCAGATACCCCAGTTACTCCACCAGTGGATCCAGGCGATAATCGAGCAACCCCAGTTACCCCGCCTGTAAAGCCAGAGCAGAAGCCAACAACACCAACTTCAAATACTAATGATGATACTCCTGCACCAACTCCTCATGCTACTAAGACACCAGCAAAGGATAATGGTGGCAAGAAGACAGTAGCTAGTGAGCAAAAATCTACTTTGCCACAAACGGGGAAGAAGGATAACGTTGCTTTGACTGCTATCGGTGTAGCTATTGCAGCTGCTGGAAGCTTATTAGGATTAGCAGATAGCAAGAAGCATAGATCTTAATTTGTAATATCTAATTTCTGTTTACTAAGAAGCAAGTTTACTCAAATAGGAGCTAGCTTGCTTTTTTGTCTAAAAGTTTAAGGATTTCTAAAGACAAAAAGCAAATAGTGACACATTGTCATAAAGCTGATATTATATACTCATAACAAAAATACAACGCATCAAATAGAGATGAATTGTAAGAAGGTAACAAATCTTCTAATTCCTTATTAATACATCCTATTGGGCCTTTATTAATTCATACATTGGGTATTGCTTTTTGCTGGTTGTTCCCTATGCAACCGCGAAAGTTAAGATTGATAATAAGTCCATCCCCTTTTTGCGAAGGTAAAGAGTCAAGACCCCCTGCAACATCTCTTGCGTTGAATCTTTTGTTAATCTTGATAATTTATCTTCGCAACATTAGTGATGAGTAGGCTAATGTAAAAAAATCTCGTTATTCTCATTCAACACAACTCCCTTAAAAGGGCTGGTTTAGAAAAGTCATCTAAATCAGTCCTTTTTCTTTTTTTCGTTATAATTAAACTTGAGAACTAAAACAAAGGGGAAGAAAAATGATCTTAATTTCATGGAATATCGATTCATTAAATGCAGCTCTGACTAGTACTTCAGCTAGGGCGGAAGAAACGCGGCAAGTTTTAACTAAAATTCATGATGCCAATCCAGATATTATTGCGATTCAAGAAACTAAGCTGCGTGCAACTGGGCCAACTAAAAAACATAAAGAAGTGTTGGCTGAAAAGTTCCCTGAGTATGACTATGTTTGGCGCTCTTCAGAAGAACCAGCTAGAAAAGGCTATGCTGGTACAATGTATCTTTATAAGAAAGGATTAACTCCTGCAGTGTCTGAGCCGATTATTGGCGCCCCTGAGCCGATGGATCATGAGGGACGGATAATCACACTGGAATTTGATAAATGCTTTGTCACCCAGGTTTATACGCCAAATTCAGGCAGTGGTTTAAAGCGACTAGCTGAACGTCAAGTTTGGGACCAAAAGTATATTGAATATCTGCAAAAATTAGATGAAAAAAAGCCAGTTTTAGCTAGTGGCGATTATAATTGCGCTCACACAGAAATTGACTTAAAACATCCCGAAAATAATCATCACTCAGCTGGTTTTACTGATGAAGAAAGAGTCGACTTTACCAATTTGCTCAATGCTGGCTTTACCGATACCTTTAGAAAAGTTAATGGTGAGATTACTGGCGTATATTCTTGGTGGGCTCAACGTGTCAGAACCGCTAAGGCTAACAACTCTGGCTGGAGAATTGATTACTGGCTAGTAAGCAATCGCATTGCTGATCAGGTGGTCCGCTCAGAGATGATCGATACAGGCAAACGAGCAGACCACTGCCCAATTTTGCTTGAAATAAATCTTTAAATTGAAGCAAGCCCTAGTATAATTTCTTTTTGAAATGTTTTTATTTTGAAAAAGAAGTAGGGGTTGAAATTCTTTGAATAACGAGAAAAAAGAAGATTGGGCTTTGGAGCAGGATCTGAAGTACAATCGTCTGACAGCATTTAAGCTATTCGCGATGACTAGTTCAATGGTTATTTCCGTTGATGAACTCGCACCATTTGGTAAAACTGGAGCAACGGCACTGTTTTACTTGTTAATTGCTGGAATCGCTTGGTTTATCCCGATTACGCAAATGGCTGGAGAAATGGCCTCAATTGATGGCTGGGAAAAAGGCGGAATCTTCACTTGGGTGAAAGGATCTCTTGGAGACAAAACAGGCTGGACAGCAATGTTTTATCAATGGATTCATATTACTGTTGGTATGGATACGATGATGTATGTGATCATTGGGGCATTGTCTATCACATTTGGGACACCTTGGTTCAACACCACGCCAATCGTACGCTTCATTTTAATGATGGTTATTCTGTGGGGAGCAACAGCGATTCAGGTAATTGGTGTTAGAAAGATTGGTCGAATCGCTGAGTGGCTGTTTATTCTGGGGATTGCGACACCAGTAATTTTATTGATTATTTCATTCTTCGTATATGTGATTCAGGGGCATCCCTTGCATATGACGATTAACTGGAATACTGTAATTCCACATAAATTGAATGGTAATACATTAGTTGCCTTTGTCCCATTTATGTTGGCCTTTTGTGGTGGGGAAGCTTCTGCACCGCACGTTAAAAACTTGGACCACATCAAGTCATACTCAAAAGTTATGCTTGGCTTAGCCGTTACTGCAATCTGCTTCGACTTGCTAGGTAGTATGGCAATTGGAATGACTGTGCCTAAGGATCAAATAGAGAACAGTACAGGCTTTGTTTATACCTATGGCAAGCTGTTAACGTCAATCGGGCTACCTGGTGATCTGTTGCAAAAAATTGTGGGTATAATGTTAGCCTGCGGTATTATTGGTGAGCTAGGCAACTGGATTGCTGGTCCTAATCAGGGAATGTATGAAGCGGCTAAAGAGGGCTATATGCCTAAGTTTTTTGCTAAAACCACTAAGCACGGCGTGCCATTAAGAATTATGGTTTTACAATCAAGTATCGTTACCATTTCTGCATTATTGATTACTTTTACCAGTGGTGCCGATGCCGATTTTGCGTTTAACGTTTCATTGGCCGCAACGACGGCGCAATATCTCATGGTTTATATGATTATGTTGATTGCTTACATGGTTTTGAAAAGAAAGCATGAAGATTATCACCGTATGTATTATATGAGCAAGAACCCTAATTTGAGTATTGCAATTGCGGTGCTTGCATTAATCATCACGGTTATAGCTTTCTTTGTAACTTTTGTTCCAGCACAAGGCACGCCAAGCAATTTGCGTCACGTTTATGTTTGGACCTTAATCGGCATGTGTGCCATTGTGTCGATTTTGCCACTTATTTTGTATCGCTGGCATGAAAAATGGCAATCACAATAGAATTAAGAAGCATTCGTTTTTCAAGACGGATGCTTTTTTAGTAGAATTTGAGAGAGGTGAATAAAATGGCGGATGCGATGAGGGATGCAATATTAAATGGTTTTGTTGATCAAAATTATTTAGGAAGTGAAGAATTAGGTCCTAAAATATTAGCTAATAATCAGCAAGAGAGAATCTGGCAGACTTTGCGCCAGGAATTGTATAGTTGCAAGTCCTTTACTTGGGCGGTTGCGTTTATTACGCAAGACATGCTAGTTCCGTTTAAGGTGATAATGGCAGATTTAGCGAAAAATGGAATTAGTGGCACGATTATTACTGGTGATTACTTGGGTTTTAACAATCCGCGTGTTTTTACGGAATTACAAAAGATTCCTAATTTAGAAGTTCGTATTGCTAATAAGGCAGGTTTCCATACTAAAGGATATTTATTTGATCATGAAAACTATCAAACTGTGATTATTGGCAGTGCTAATTTTACACGTTCAGCTCTGCTGGCTAACTATGAGTGGGCTTTGAAAGTAAGTTCAAAAAAGCAAGCAGATTTAACAGCTCAATTAGTGGATAAAATTGCAGATTTGAAACAGGATAGTTTTGTTTTAAATTCAGCCTGGCTAACAGATTATCGTAAAAATTGGGTAAAGCCTGAGCGAGTTGCTACTGATCGGCATCAGACAAAAATTTTACCAAATAAAATGCAAAAAGCGGCTTTAAAACAGATAGAGGCACTAGTTGCAAGTGGTGAAAAACGAGGGCTAGTAGTGTCAGCCACAGGAACGGGGAAAACTTATTTAGGTGCTTTTGCTGTTAAGAAATATCAGCCGCGGCGTTTTTTATACATTGTGCATCGTGAGCAAATTGCTAAAAAGTCATTAGAAAGTTTTTATCGTGTAATCGGTGGACCAAGATCGGATTATGGCTTATTAACGGGAAATAGGCACAATTTACAGGCCAAGTATTTATTTGCGACGGTACAAACGATAAGTCAACCTGAGATGCTGGCTAATTTTAATAGCGACGAATTTGATTATATCTTGATTGATGAAGCACACAGGGCAGCTGCACCTTCGTATCAGCGCCTTTTACATTATTTTAAGCCCAATTTTTGGTTAGGAATGACGGCTACGCCTGAACGAATGGATGAGCAAAATGTTTATCAGATTTTTGACTACAATTTGGCATATAAAATTCGTTTGCGGGATGCACTGGAAGAAAAGATGCTGGCGCCATTTCATTATGTGGGTGTCCAGGATTATGAAGCAGACGGAGTAGCGATTGATGAAACAACAGATTTACGCTACCTAGCTTCTACATCTCGAGTAGACTATGTTTTAAAGGAATTAGACTATTACGGCTATTGTGGAACAAAGGCTAAAGGCTTGGTTTTCTGCAGTCGACAGGATGAAGCACGTGAATTAGCTCGGCTTTTTAGTCAAAAAGGACATCCCGCTGTAGCATTGACCAATGAGGATAATGAAAAAAGACGTAATGAAGTGGTTGCGTCTTTAGTTAAAGGTGAGATTGAGTATATTGTAGCGGTTGACTTGTTTAACGAAGGAATCGACATCCCTGCCTTGAATCAAATTGTAATGTTACGCAACACACAGTCGAGCATAGTGTTTATACAGCAGTTAGGCCGGGGGCTTCGTAAATATCCTGGCAAAGATTTTACCGTTGTGCTAGATTTTATCGGCAATTATAAAAACAATTACATGATTCCGTTGGCACTGAATCAGGATACTTCTCGAAGCAAAGATCAAGCTAAACGAGAAACGCGTCTGCCAAGCTTTATTGATGTTTCAACGATTAACTTTAGTAAAATTGCCAGTGAAAAAATTTTGGCTTCGCTTGATAGTGTCAAGCTTGATGGGATGCGTGAATTGCGGCAGAGTTACCATGATCTCAAGAACAAACTAGGGCGTGTACCGCTACTATTTGATTTTTATCAATATGGCTCAGTTGCACCGATTGTTTTTGCACAAAATCATGGCTTGGCAAGCTATGCTGACTTTTTGGGTAAAATGGGCGAAGACGTTAATTTATCAAAATATGAAAATGAAGTGCTGTCTTTTGTGACTAAGGAATTACTTAATGGTAAAAGAATTCACGAGTTACTTTTGTTAGAGATGCTACTTGAACAAGATATTGTTAAGCAAGAAGATTATCTAGCTCAATTGAAACGACACCATGCTTATGTAAATGATGAATTGTTAGCTTCTGTTGATGCGATTTTATCGCTAGATTTTTTTGATATTAAGCAGGGAAAGACTACCAAAAAAGCACAATATGGTAAATTGCCGTTAGTTGAACGTAGCAATTTATTTGACTATCAATTGAATGGTTCTCTACGTTCTGCCCTAGATCAACATCATTTTAAGAATTTATTTGTTGATGCTATTAAAACTGGTTTGGTCTTAAATCAGGAATATGATAATCAGCGTCAATTTACTTTATATCAGCAATATGATCGTAAGGACGCTTGTCGACTCTTGAACTGGCCTAAGGATGTTTCGGCCCCGATGTATGGCTATCGTGTTGGTGAGCAGGACACACCAATCTTCATCACTTATCATAAAGATGATCATGAAAAGCGGAATGCTCTGTATCGTAATACATTGGCTGATGGGCGCATTTTGCGCTGGTATACTCGGGTGCCACGGCATTTAGATTCTGATGAGGTACAGCGTTTGCTTAATACGCGAGGGATGAATTTGCATATATTTGTTAAAAGAAGCGATGCAGATGGTAAGCAGTTCTTTTATTTAGGCAAGGCAAAGATTCAAGCTGATTCTGTTCGCGAAGAATTGCTCGGTGTTAAGAAAAAGCCAGCTGTAGGGATGAACTTAATGTTGAAACATCCACTGAGTGAGTCAATGCATGAGTTATTATTTGAATAGACCAAAAAAGCCTTTCCGCTTAGGAAAAGCTTTTTTAATTGCCGCTAATATTAATTAGATCTTGGTCATCTTGGTTATTATCCTTATCAAACATTCTAGGCTTGATGTGATCTAGAATCTTAGTCCCGATATTTTTCTGAGCAGTTTCATCACCGCTAACCTGGTTTAAAAACATAATTATTCCATATCGATTATCTGTAGTCATTTTGATCCAATTACCAAAATGAGTGTTGCTTAAGCTACCATAAGCAGATTTAGTATGGTCATCATCTAAATGAAGCCCTCCAGAATAATTAGTGGTTGCACTTTTAAGATGAGTTAAGTAATAGAAATCGGATTTGCTTAAGATACTACCATTGGTTAAGCCAAGCTGGATCTTGTAATAATCCATTGGGGTAGTGAACATATTGCCTGCGCCTGGAAGCTGGGAGGCAAGAGTCTTTTTAACGTATTCAGCGTCTTGGTAATTTTTACCATTATTCCAGACGTAAGAGATAGGATCGGTTTTCCAACTAGGAATATCCTGATAAAGGAATGTATTAGCAAGCCCTAATTTGTTAATGATGCGATTATTGAAATTGTTTTCGTAGGATTGTCCGCTGATTTTAATAATAATTCCGGCTAATAAAAGATAGTTGGTATTATTGTAGAAGTAGGTTCCTGGTGTCCCTTGAGTGCCGTTATTAGTATTATCAATAGCCCAATTGATGGCGTCATTCTCACTTAAAACTTTTCCGCGATCCAATTCAGTATTGGTTGCTTGAATGCCAGAAGTATGGGTCATTAACTGTCCAATAGTAATATTATCGGCGTTTTTAAGATTAGGGTACCAACGTGAAATTTTGGTGTTTTGCGTAAATTTTTGACTAGTGTGCCAGTTTTCATTCATCAGCTGAATTATCATTGCTGCTGTAACAACTTTTTGCAAAGAAGCAGTTGGATAAACTACGTTGTCGTTCCCATTACCAACTTTTTTACCGTACCAAGCGTAGCCATAGCTGATTTGTTGCGGCTGACCGTTTTTGATAATGACGATACTACCGCGAGTATTGTTTTGAGCCAAAGTATTGCGGACAAAATTTCGCATTTCGGTTTTAGAGTATGAACTGGCTTGAACTTGTGGTGGTTCAGTGATCGCAAATGCAGGAACTGTCGTTAGCAGCGCAGCGGTAGCTAGTCCAATAATTGATTTTTTCAAAATTTAAAAGGCCTTCCTTAAAAAGTGGTTTGTTTACATTTTAGCGCGTTCTTTGCATCGGACAAACTATTATTTTGGTGAAAAGACGTATTTTTAGCTAGCTTGTTGAAAAAGTGCGGCTAATTTTGCTCTGAGTGCGGGATCATGAGCGTATAAATAGGTACCGCGGATTCCTCGCTTGAATAGAACGTTGAGTGAATTCATGACCATCTTATCTTCATATTCTATTTTTTCTTTTGAGTTGGTTAGATCATTACGCTTTTTGAACATCTCAACATCTGTAATTTTGTCTAAATTAACTTTAAGTTGATTGGTGCCGGGAATCAGGCTGATTGGTGGACCGATAATGATGCCAGCATAATTTAGGTCAAAACCTTGGCAAGTATAGATAGAACCAACTTCATTGATTGTTGTAGGAATTTCTGCCCAAGGAGTTGATGTGTAGTTGTATTGATCCCATGGCAGCATGAATTTCCCTTCTTTAATGTAATGTTTGCCCCCATCAAGAGTAGATGGATAGCCGGAAGTTGAAAGAATTCTTGCCAGGCCGTCTGTTTGATTTCTCTTGACGATTTCTTGCCGCATTTTTTCTGCATCATTAAAAATACGAAAGTCGTAGTTGTGCCACATTTCTTTTTTTAAGGGCATTAATTTATTATGTGTAAAAAAGTTAAACCATTCTATTAGACTATCTGGTGCCATCATTCTAAATTGATGATGTAGTTGATAGTCTTCGTGGGGATAATGATGAGTAATTGCTTCAAGTCGCTTACGTGTCCAGAAGCTTTTCATTCGTAAAACTTGGTTTTCATCAAATACCAAAATGACAACTTTTGACCGCTTAATAACCTCCTCTAATTGGTTATCGTGATAAAAGTTGTTGTAGTGATCAGGCTGAGATAAGAGCAAGTGTGCTTCATCAATGACGACAACATCAGCACTGGTTTGTTTTTTGTCCATCTGATTAATAAATGAAGTTGGCCGCATATAATTTTTCTTATATAGTTCTTTAATTGGCCCAGCAATCTGCTTATAGACTTTTAGCAGTTCAGGGTGATTTACTAAAAAGTAGTTTTGAGTTTTATACAGTTGGCTGCCTGTTTGGTGGTTTAATTTTTGCAACTGATCAAAAAGGGCAGAAAGCACTACACTTTTACCAGTACCTGCTTCACCATAAATAGTGAAAACAGCAGGATGATTTTTATTGCTGCAATGTGTAATCGAAAAATGTAAAATTTTTTGTACGAGAAGTGATTGCTCTTGGTTGAGCTGATGGTAAGGAGAGAGTTTAAAACTTGCTTGATTATTCAATATTTATTCACCTCGTTTTCAATTATAATGAATAGAAATAATAATGATAAAGGAAGAAAAAATGACTGCACAAAAAATAATTCACGATCAGCTATTTTTAAGACAAAAATCTGATTTAGCTGGCAAAAATGATTTACAAGTTGCGATAAACTTGCGTGATACGCTACTAGCTAATCGTGGGAAAGCTGCGGGGCTGGCTGCAAATATGATTGGTCAGACTAAACAAATTATTGCGTTTTATGCTGGCCCGCTTCCATTTGTAATGCTGAATCCGCGTATTATTCAAAAAAAGCAGATGTATCTTGCTAGTGAGGGATGTCTGTCACTAGAAGGCGAGCGTAATGTTCAGCGCTATGAAGAAATTACTGTTACTTATCAGAATATGGAGTTAGAAACAGTAACGCAAACTTTTGGTGACTTTATAGCTGAAACGATTCAGCATGAAATTGATCATTGCAATGGAATTTTGATTTGAATAGTAGAATATTTACGTGATTTTGCAAAAAAAGTAAAAAAATTTAAATTAATTTTGCATGGTTTCAGGGATGAAAACCCACAATTTTCGAATAATTAGATTTGAGAGAATAAAATACTTTTTAATTTAATGCAAAGATAAAGGAAAATATATTACAACACTACCTAGTGTATCGTGAAGAACCCGAACGAAGATCAAGACTTGCCAAAGCGGAGAAAATAAGGTAAATTAATAAAGTCGCTTCGAGAGATGCGACGAGAGCTTAAAAACAGACATGTAAGGAAAGAAAACAAATAAAAAGAAAAAAGTACTTGCAAAGAAGTAAATAAGCTGGTAATATATTTAAATGTCGTCAGGTGAAAGCAGAAAAAGCTTGAGCAAGACGAAAAAAACAAATCAAAAAAGTTCTTGACAAAGAAATGATGGTTTGATAAAATATAAAAGCTGTCTGCTTTACAAAAAGCAAGACAGAGGTAGTACTTTGAAAACTGAACAAAGTTTCGCTAAAAGTGTGCGGGTGTAAAAACCCAAACAAGAAGCGAAGTCAATTCGCAAGCAATAAATTTGAGACAAAGATCTTAAATAAGGAATGAGCAATCATTCAAACTTTTTAAAATGAGAGTTTGATCCTGGCTCAGGACGAACGCTGGCGGCGTGCCTAATACATGCAAGTCGAGCGAGCGGAACTAACAGATTTACTTCGGTAATGACGTTAGGAAAGCGAGCGGCGGATGGGTGAGTAACACGTGGGGAACCTGCCCCATAGTCTGGGATACCACTTGGAAACAGGTGCTAATACCGGATAAGAAAGCAGATCGCATGATCAGCTTTTAAAAGGCGGCGTAAGCTGTCGCTATGGGATGGCCCCGCGGTGCATTAGCTAGTTGGTAAGGTAAAGGCTTACCAAGGCGATGATGCATAGCCGAGTTGAGAGACTGATCGGCCACATTGGGACTGAGACACGGCCCAAACTCCTACGGGAGGCAGCAGTAGGGAATCTTCCACAATGGACGCAAGTCTGATGGAGCAACGCCGCGTGAGTGAAGAAGGTTTTCGGATCGTAAAGCTCTGTTGTTGGTGAAGAAGGATAGAGGTAGTAACTGGCCTTTATTTGACGGTAATCAACCAGAAAGTCACGGCTAACTACGTGCCAGCAGCCGCGGTAATACGTAGGTGGCAAGCGTTGTCCGGATTTATTGGGCGTAAAGCGAGCGCAGGCGGAAGAATAAGTCTGATGTGAAAGCCCTCGGCTTAACCGAGGAACTGCATCGGAAACTGTTTTTCTTGAGTGCAGAAGAGGAGAGTGGAACTCCATGTGTAGCGGTGGAATGCGTAGATATATGGAAGAACACCAGTGGCGAAGGCGGCTCTCTGGTCTGCAACTGACGCTGAGGCTCGAAAGCATGGGTAGCGAACAGGATTAGATACCCTGGTAGTCCATGCCGTAAACGATGAGTGCTAAGTGTTGGGAGGTTTCCGCCTCTCAGTGCTGCAGCTAACGCATTAAGCACTCCGCCTGGGGAGTACGACCGCAAGGTTGAAACTCAAAGGAATTGACGGGGGCCCGCACAAGCGGTGGAGCATGTGGTTTAATTCGAAGCAACGCGAAGAACCTTACCAGGTCTTGACATCTAGTGCCATTTGTAGAGATACAAAGTTCCCTTCGGGGACGCTAAGACAGGTGGTGCATGGCTGTCGTCAGCTCGTGTCGTGAGATGTTGGGTTAAGTCCCGCAACGAGCGCAACCCTTGTTATTAGTTGCCAGCATTAAGTTGGGCACTCTAATGAGACTGCCGGTGACAAACCGGAGGAAGGTGGGGATGACGTCAAGTCATCATGCCCCTTATGACCTGGGCTACACACGTGCTACAATGGGCAGTACAACGAGAAGCGAGCCTGCGAAGGCAAGCGAATCTCTGAAAGCTGTTCTCAGTTCGGACTGCAGTCTGCAACTCGACTGCACGAAGCTGGAATCGCTAGTAATCGCGGATCAGCACGCCGCGGTGAATACGTTCCCGGGCCTTGTACACACCGCCCGTCACACCATGGGAGTCTGCAATGCCCAAAGCCGGTGGCCTAACCTTCGGGAAGGAGCCGTCTAAGGCAGGGCAGATGACTGGGGTGAAGTCGTAACAAGGTAGCCGTAGGAGAACCTGCGGCTGGATCACCTCCTTTCTAAGGAAGCGAAGGATATGGAGAGCAGGAATGCTAAGAGAAGTATCCAGAGCAAGCGGAAGCACACTGAGAAACTTTGTTTAGTTTTGAGGGTAGTACCTCAAAAAGAGCTAGTACATTGAAAACTGAATATAATCCAAGCAAAAAACCGAGACAATCAAAGAGAACAGATTGTAGAGCGACCGAGAAGAGAATTCTTGAGTAAGGTCAAGTAGAAAAGGGCGCACGGTGAATGCCTAGGCACTAACAGCCGAAGAAGGACGTGACGAACTACGAAAAGCTTCGGGGAGCGGTAAGTACGCAGTGATCCGGAGATATCCGAATGGGGGAACCCAATGCAGAGATGCATTATTGATTAGTGAATAGATAGCTAATCAAAGGAAGACGCAGTGAACTGAAACATCTAAGTAGCTGCAGGAAGAGAAAGAAAGATCGATTTCCTTAGTAGCGGCGAGCGAAGAGGAAAGAGCCCAAACCAAGTGATTTATCATTTGGGGTTGTAGGACTGCGACGTGGCAGTGTAAGAGATAGTTGAATTATCTGGGAAGGTAAGCCAGAGAGGGTGAGAGCCCCGTAAGCGAAATCTCAAGCACGCCTAGCAGAATCCTGAGTAGGCCGGGACACGAGGAATCCCGGTTGAAACCGCGAGGACCATCTCGCAAGGCTAAATACTAGTTAGTGACCGATAGTGAACCAGTACCGTGAGGGAAAGGTGAAAAGAACCCCGGAAGGGGAGTGAAAAAGAACCTGAAACCGTGTGTCTACAAGTAGTCAAAGCACATTAAAGTGCAATGGCGTGCCTTTTGTAGAATGAACCGGCGAGTTACGTTATCTAGCGAGGTTAAGTCAGAAAAGACGGAGCCGGAGCGAAAGCGAGTCTTAATAGGGCGAAAAGTTAGGTGACGTAGACCCGAAACCAAGTGACCTACCCATGACCAGGCTGAAGGTGTGGTAAAACGCACTGGAGGGCCGAACCCACGTAAGTTAAAAGTTGCGGGGATGAGTTGTGGGTAGCGGTGAAATTCCAAACGAACTTGGAGATAGCTGGTTCTCTCCGAAATAGCTTTAGGGCTAGCCTCGTGGAGAGGATAATGGAGGTAGAGCTCTGTTTGGACTAGGGGCCCGTCAGGGGTTACTGAATCCAGATAAACTACGAATTCCAGATATCCATACACGGGAGTCAGACTGCGAGTGATAAGATCCGTAGTCGAAAGGGAAACAGCCCAGATCACCAGTTAAGGTCCCCAAATCTATGCTAAGTGGAAAAGGATGTGGAGTTGCGTAGACAACTAGGACGTTGGCTCAGAAGCAGCCATCATTCAAAGAGTGCGTAATAGCTCACTAGTCGAGTGGCGCTGCGCCGAAAATTTACCGGGGCTAAGCATAGTACCGAAACTGTGGATGTGTTTTAAAGAGCACGTGGTAGGAGAGCGTTCTAAGGGCGGAGAAGTTGAATCGAGAGGATCAATGGAGCGCTTAGAAGTGAGAATGCCGGTATGAGTAGCGAAAGATAGGTGAGAATCCTATCCGCCGAAAGACTAAGGTTTCCTGGGGCAGGCTCGTCCGCCCAGGGTAAGTCGGGACCTAAGGCAAGGCCGAGAGGCGTAGTCGATGGATAACAGGTAGAGATTCCTGTACTGTGTCAAATCGTTAAGAGCGAAGGAGGGACGCAGGAGGTGAAGCACGCATCGCGATGGAACGATGTTCAAGCAACAAGTGCGGTTAAGAGTCAAATGCTTCTAACCAGCAACACGAGTTGTGAAGAGGAGTGAATTAAAAGTAGCGAAGGTGTGGTAATCACACTGCCAAGAAAAGCTTCTAGCCAGAGATGACATACCCGTACCGCAAACCGACACAGGTAGTCGAGTGGAGAACACTAAGGTGAGCGAGAGAACTCTCGTTAAGGAACTCGGCAAAATGACCCCGTAACTTCGGAAGAAGGGGTGCTAGCCAAGAGATTGGTTAGCCGCAGTGAATAGGCCCAAACAACTGTTTATCAAAAACACAGGTCTCTGCAAAATCGTAAGATGACGTATAGAGGCTGACACCTGCCCGGTGCTGGAAGGTTAAGAGGAGAGCTTAGCGTAAGCGAAGGTTTGAATTGAAGCCCCAGTAAACGGCGGCCGTAACTATAACGGTCCTAAGGTAGCGAAATTCCTTGTCGGGTAAGTTCCGACCTGCACGAAAGGTGTAATGATTTGGGCACTGTCTCAACGAGAGACTCGGTGAAATTATAATACCCGTGAAGATGCGGGTTACCCGCGACAGGACGGAAAGACCCCATGGAGCTTCACTGTAGCTTGATATTGAGTATCTTTTAAACATGTACAGGATAGGTAGGAGCCAGAGAAGATAGGACGCTAGTCTTATTGGAGGCAATGTTGGGATACTACCCTTGTTTGAAGGATGCTCTAACCTCGACCTGTAAGCCAGGCCAGGGACAGTGTCAGGTGGGCAGTTTGACTGGGGCGGTCGCCTCCTAAAGTGTAACGGAGGCGCTCAAAGGTTCCCTCAGAATGGTTGGAAATCATTCGCAGAGTGTAAAGGTATAAGGGAGCTTGACTGCGAGAGAGACAACTCGAGCAGGTAGGAAACTAGGACTTAGTGATCTGGTGGTACCGTATGGAAGGGCCATCACTCAACGGATAAAAGCTACCCTGGGGATAACAGGCTTATCTCCCCCAAGAGTTCACATCGACGGGGAGGTTTGGCACCTCGATGTCGGCTCGTCGCATCCTGGGGCTGAAGTCGGTCCCAAGGGTTGGGCTGTTCGCCCATTAAAGCGGCACGCGAGCTGGGTTCAGAACGTCGTGAGACAGTTCGGTCCCTATCCGTCGTGGGCGTAGGAAATTTGAGAGGAGCTGTCCTTAGTACGAGAGGACCGGGATGGACGCACCGCTGGTGTACCAGTTGTTCCGCCAGGAGCATCGCTGGGTAGCTATGTGCGGAAGGGATAAGCGCTGAAAGCATCTAAGTGCGAAGCCCCCCTCAAGATGAGATTTCCTTTGCGTAAGCAGTAAGACACCTCAGAGACGATGAGGTAGATAGGCTGGGAGTGGAAGTCCTGTGAAGGATGGAGCGGACCAGTACTAATCAGTCGAGGACTTGACCAAAGCGAAGCAAACTGGAAGGTTTTTTGCGAGAAGGATTATGTTTAGTTTTGAGTGTAAAAGCTCAAAAGAGTACGGTGGCGAAAGCAAGAAGGATACACCTGTTCCCATGCCGAACACAGAAGTTAAGCTTCTTAACGCCGAAAGTAGTTGGTGGGCAACTGCCTGCGAGGAAAGGAAGCTGCCGTGCTCAATATGGAGGATTAGCTCAGCTGGGAGAGCATCTGCCTTACAAGCAGGAGGTCACAGGTTCGAGCCCTGTATCCTCCATATCGAGTCGTTAGCTCAGTTGGTAGAGCAACGGACTTTTAATCCGTGGGTCGAGGGTTCAAGTCCCTCACGGCTCATGACCCTATATATGCGGGTGTGGCGGAATTGGCAGACGCGCTAGATTTAGGTTCTAGTGTTTTCGGACGTGTGGGTTCAAGTCCCACCACCCGTATTGCCAACCACATATTGACAATATGCCGATTTAGCTCAGTTGGTAGAGCATCTGTCTTGTAAACAGGGGGTCGTACGTTCAAGTCGTATAATCGGCATTTATATTACGCGGAAGTAGTTCAGTGGTAGAACATCACCTTGCCATGGTGGGGGTCGCGGGTTCGAATCCCGTCTTCCGCTTTCATCAACACGCCGGAGTGGCGGAATTGGTAGACGCACGGGACTTAAAATCCCGCGGTTGGTTTCAACCGTATCGGTTCGACTCCGATCCCCGGCATTGATGATGCGCCCTTAGCGCAACTGGATAGAGTGTCTGACTACGAATCAGAAGGTTGAAGGTTCAAATCCTTCAGGGCGCATATAACGGGAAATGGCTCAGTTTGGTAGAGCACCTGGTTTGGGACCAGGGGGTCGCAGGTTCGAATCCTGTTTTCCCGATTGTAATCTAATGGTGATTGGTTACATTTTGGCGGTGTAGCTCAGCTGGCTAGAGCGTCCGGTTCATACCCGGGAGGTCGAGGGTTCGATCCCCCCCGCCGCTATAATTGTAAGCTTGGACCTTTAGCTCAGTTGGTTAGAGCAGACGGCTCATAACCGTCCTGTCGTAGGTTCGAGTCCTACAAGGTCCATAATATGGCTTTTATATTAATATCGCGGGATGGAGCAGTCTGGTAGCTCGTCGGGCTCATAACCCGAAGGTCGTTGGTTCAAATCCAGCTCCCGCAATTTGGTCCATTGGAGCAGTGGTTTATCTCGCCTCCCTGTCACGGAGGAGATCATGGGTTCAAATCCCATATGGACCGTAAGATGGCTCGGTAGCTCAGTTGGTAGAGCAAAGGATTGAAGCTCCTTGTGTCGGCGGTTCGATTCCGTCCCGCGCCATCATCTGGAGGAGTAGCGAAGTGGCTAAACGCGGCGGTCTGTAAAACCGCTCTCTCTGAGTTCGGCGGTTCGAATCCACCCTCCTCCATAATAGGGATATCGTATAAAGGTAGTACATCGGTCTCCAAAACCGCTAGTGTGGGTTCAATTCCTACTATCCCTGTTTACCTTCATGGCGGAATTGGTGAAGGGGTTAACACACTGGTTTGTGGATCCAGCATGCGTGGGTTCGATTCCCACATTCCGCCCTAGTATTGGGATATAGCCAAGTGGTAAGGCATTAGACTTTGACTCTAACATGCGCTGGTTCGAATCCAGCTATCCCAATTCTAAATAATTTCATAACTTATGGCGGTGTAGCCAAGTGGTAAGGCAGAGGTCTGCAAAACCTTAATCGTCGGTTCAAATCCGACCTCCGCCTTATCAACCGAATAAGTTGATTATTTTAAAATTTAATATTATGGCGGTGTGGCGGAATTGGCAGACGCGTCAGACTCAAAATCTGGTGTCCATTACGGACGTATCGGTTCGACCCCGATCACCGCTATTATTATGAAGCGATCCAATTATTGGATCGCTTTTTTTATTTTAAAATGTTAGCATTTTATTATATAAATTGCACATGAATACAGGAATCTTTATAATGCTACATATGGAGGTACTCAAATGAATATTGGTCTTTATACCGATACATATTTTCCCCAGATAAGTGGCGTAGCTACTTCAATTAAAACGTTAAAAGAAGCGTTGGAAAAGCAGGGACATAATGTATTTATTTTTACTACTACTGATCCGAACGTGAAAAAAGGAACTGTAGAACCGAATGTATTTCGTTTTAGCAGTATTCCTTTTGTCTCATTTACCGATCGGCGAATAGCATTTAGAGGACTATTTGAAGCAACCAAAGTAGCTAAAGAAGTCAATCTTGATATAGTTCATACTCAAACTGAATTTGCATTAGGTACTATTGGCAAATATGTAGCTCATCAATTAGATATTCCTGCTATCCACACTTACCATACGATGTATGAAGATTACTTGCACTATATTTTAAATGGGCATTTGCTTCGTCCATATCATGTTAGACAATTTGTTAAAAGCTATTTGAAAAATATGGATGGATGTATTGCTCCTAGTGGCCGAGTTGAAGAATTATTACGGCGCTATGGCGTTCAAATACCAATTAGGGTGATTCCTACTGGAGTAGATTTGCAGGGCATGAACAACGATATTCAACGTGATGTGCGGCAAGAACTTGGAATTGATCAAGATGCGCCTGTAATTTTAACCTTAAGTAGAATTGCAGCCGAAAAAAAGATTAATCATATTTTGAACGTAATGCCTGAAATTATTGATGAATTTCCTAATGTGAAATTTGTTATCGCAGGTGATGGCCCTGATGTTGATGTGTTAAAGGATCAGGTAGAGCGATTAACACTAGAGAATTACGTTATTTTTGTCGGTAATGTAGAGCATGGCGATGTTGGTAATTATTATCGAATGGCTGATCTTTTTGTTTCAGCTAGTGATACAGAAACACAGGGGTTGACTTATATTGAGGCTCTAGCTGCAGGTACGCCATGTGTGGTTTATGACACAGACTATACCGAAAACATTTTTGATCAAGATATTTTTGGGCTGACATTTACTACACAACAAGAAATGTTAGAAGAGATTATTACTTTGCTTAAGCAAGGGACGAAAAGAATCCCGCAGGAACTTTTGCAAAATAAATTACAGAAGATTTCAGCTGATCAATTTGCTAAAAATGTGTCTGATTTTTATCAGTATGCAATTGATCACTATCAAACTAAGCATGATGAGGAGACTAAAAAGAGGAACTAAATGATTAGAATTAATATGTTCTCGCAAGCTGATTCTGTTAAAGGACAGGGTGTAGGTTCAGCTTATAATGAATTGATTAAACTTCTGAGGACGCACTTAGTAGACGAATTTTATGTAACGATTAACAAATATGGCAATAGCGATTTAACGCATTATCACACGATTAATCCAACCTATTACGCAAATAGTTTTTCACCAGCACGTGGCAGGAAGATTGGCTATGTTCACTTTTTACCAGATACATTAGAAGGCTCAATTAAGTTGCCAGGCGTAGCTAAAAAAGTTTTTTATCAATATGTAATTGATTTTTATAAACGCATGGATCAAATTGTTGTAGTTAATCCAATCTTTATTGATAAGTTGGTTAACTATGGAATTGATCGGAACAAGGTTAGATATATTCCTAATTTTGTTTCAAAAACAGAATTTTATGAAGAATCATTGGCCAGCAAAAACGCATTTCGTCATGAATTAGGAATTCCACTTGATAAATTTGTTGTTTTTGGTGATGGTCAAGTACAGGAACGCAAGGGGATCGATGACTTTGTTAAGATGGCACAAGCTAATCCTGATATTCAATTTATCTGGGCAGGCGGTTTTTCGTTTGGCAAAATCACTGATGGCTATGATCATTACAAAGAAATGGTTGACAATCCACCTAAGAATATGACGTTTGCGGGAATTGTAGAGCGAGAGAAGTTAGTTAAGTATTTAAATATTGCAGACTTATTTGTTCTTCCATCATATGATGAATTGTTCCCAATGTCAGTTTTGGAAGCATTCAGTTGTGGAACACCAGTATTATTGCGTGACCTTGATCTTTATAAGGCAATTATCGATGGCTATTATCTAAGCGGGAAAGATTTTGGCGAAATGAATCAAGTATTGCAAAAAGTAGTTGCCAATCCACAAACTTTGCAGAAATACAGCGAATTATCGCGTAAGGCAAGTCAACAGTATTCAGAAGATCATTTAGCTAAAATTTGGGACGAATTTTATCATGAGCAATATGAATTAGGAAAAGAGCTAGGCCAAATACATTAATGAATAAAAAACATTTGTGGGGCATTCTGGTTGTTTTAGCAATCAGTGCCTTTGTGCTATATGCAGATTTAAAAGCTACACCGATATCGGAAATATTACGGGCAGCTCATGGCCTGAATATTTTTGCATTAATCATGGTTTTTGCTTTAATGCTTTTGTCCTATGTATGTGAAGCCGGTATCTTAGCTACTTTAGCTCATCGAAAGAAAGAGCCTAAAAGGTCAGCTTGGTCGTTTTTGCGAATTCCAATTATTCAAGCTCTATTTAATGCAATTACACCAATGTCCACGGGTGGACAACCATCACAGCTAGCCGCAATGATTCAAATGGGCATGGAAGGTGGCCGTTCCACCTCAATTTTGCTGATGAAATTTATTATTTATCAGATCGTTGTTTTGTTTGCCTATGTATTTACAATTATTTTTGGCTTTCACATGGTAATGACTAAGTTCGCTGGTTTAGCAATTTTTATTGCAATTGGCTTTTTGATTCATGTTAGTTCAATTATCTTTTTGCTGGCAATTATGTTTGCTTATCGTTTTACTAAAAAGGCAACTAATCAGTTAATGGACTTGTTGGCAAAAATGATGAAAAAGGAACGAGTTGAGAAGTGGCGTAAGGCTACTTTAGAAAAGATTGATACTTTTTATGCAGAGAGTCAGAAACTAAAAAAAGAAAAGAAGAAATTATTTGTTGCCTCGCTTTTAACAGTATTGCAGCTACTTTTCTTTTACTCCATTCCATTTATGGTATTAACAGCGCTAAATGTACCTTGTTCTTGGTATCAAGTTACGCAAATGAATATAATGATTATCATGTTTATGGCGATCATTCCTATTCCAGGTGCGTCAGGAGGGGCAGAATATAGTTTCCAAACGTTATTCTCCACCTTCATTTCTTCACATGGTGCGTTAATTTTGGCTATGTTTATTTGGCGCTTTTCAACATATTTTTTCGGTATGCTTCTCGGCATCTTAGGCTGGATTTTTAAGCCGAAAAAGATAAAAAGCACAAAAAATGATTAATTTTTATTAAAACAACGGTGTCTTACTAAATTTCGTAGTAAGATAAATTACCGTAATGAGAGGAGCAGAAGCGCGTGGAACACACTAAATCTTTTTTTAGGTGGCTGACACAGACTAAGTTAGGCTTTTTTACGATTGTTTTAGTCTTGTTTTGGCTTAAAACTTATTTTATCTATTTAACTAAGTTTAATTTAGGAGCAGTTGGTCCAATGCAGCAATTTTTATTGCTGATTAATCCGATTCCTTCAGGGATGCTTTTGCTGGGAATTGGGCTATTTTTTAAAGGACGTAAATCCTATTGGATTATTTTAGTTATCGATTTTTTGCTAACACTGTGGTTATTTGCCAATATTTTATATTATCGTGAATTTTCAAACTTTTTGTCATTTTCAATTATTAAGACATCAGGCTCGACTTCCGATAATTTGGGTAAAAGTATTGCAGGAATTACACTAGCTAGCGATTTTTTAGCTTTTGCTGATATTGCTGTAATTATCGTGTTATTGGCGACCAAAGTAATTAAGATGGATGTTCGTCCACTGAAGCTAAAAGTTAATTTGTTAATTGAGGCTTTGGCTGTCAGCTTAATGGGACTGAATTTATTGATGGCCCAAAATGATCGTTCTGGACTTTTGACGAGAACTTTTGATAATAATTACATCGTCAAATATCTGGGAATCAATGAATATGCTATTTATGATGGCTATAAGACAGCACAAACTAGTGCACAGATGGCCAAAGCTAATGTTTCTGATTTGAAGTCTGTTAGAAACTATTTAAAAGAAAATTACGTTAAACCTAATCCCGCTTACACCGGCGTGGCTAAAGGAAAAAATGTGTTAATCATCCATTTGGAAAGTTTTCAACAATTTCTGATTGGCTACAAATGGAAAGGTAAAGAGGTAACGCCAAATCTGAATAAGATTTATCATCAAAAAGACACCATTAGTTTTGATAATTTCTTTAATCAAGTAGGACAAGGCAAGACTTCTGATGCCGAAATGATGCTTGAAAATTCTTTATACGGACTACAATCAGGTAGTGCAATGTCTACGTATGGTACTTCTAATACTTTTGAAAGTGCTCCAGCCATTTTGCATCAACAAGCTGGTTATACTACTGCTGTAATGCATGGTGGTGCTGGCTCCTTCTGGAATAGAAATAATGCTTATAAGTCATTTGGCTACCAATACTTTATGCCACTGTCTTTCTATCAGAACAAACCAAGCTACTATATCGGATATGGCTTAAAAGATAAAATTTTCTTTGATCAGTCAATCAAGTACATTGAGCGTTTACCACAACCATTTTATTTAAAGATGATTACTGTAACGAACCACTATCCGTATAATATCGATAAAAAGAATCAGACGATTGATAAAACGAATACTGGGGATGAAACAGTTGATGGTTATGTGCAGACCGCGCATTATTTAGACCAAGCAATTGGTGAATTTATGCGTTGGATGAAGAAGACGGGCCTAGATAAGAAGACACTAGTAGTATTTTATGGTGATCACTATGGGATTTCAGGTAATCACCATAAGGCTAGTGCAGAATTGCTTAAGAAAGATTCGTTTAATGACTTTGATAATTTGCAGTTCCAGCGAGTTCCTTTGATGTTCCATATGAAAGGACTAAAGGGTGGCATTAATCACACCTACGGCGGTGAAATCGATGTTTTACCAACCTTACTGAACTTGCTGGGGATCAAAGACAAAGATACGATCCAATTTGGCTATGACTTGCTAAGCAAAAATGCACCGCAAATTGTAGCACAAAGAAATGGTGACTTTATCACTCCGGAATATTCTAAGGTGGGTAGCGATTATTATGACACCAAGACGGGCGAAAGGATCAAACCTAATAAGAAATTAAAAGAAAAATTAACTGCAATTTCTAACACCGTAACTACACAGCTGTCTTTGTCAGATCGTGTAATTAATGGCAATCTGCTCCGATTCTATAAACCAAAATGGTTTACTAGAGTCAAGCCGAAGGATTACGACTATAACAAGGCGCCATCTTTAAAACGTTTGTTTGATGATCCAAGCAAAACTTCACTGTGGTATCAAAATCATCGTAAAACGACGCAAAAAGATTTCAAGACAGATGCGCCTGAACTAAAAAAATAACTGCAAAAACTAGTAATTTGTGATAAACTTGGTAAGTAAATCGTATGTGTGTATTGGAGGCAGCGCATTGTATAATTTAGTTATGACGCTACTAATCATTGTTTCAATCTTAATTGTCATTGCAACAATGATGCAGCCACAAAAACAACAAGATGCATTGAACGCCTTATCTGGCGGTGCCGTTTTTAGTGGGCAAACCAAAAAACGTGGTTTTGAAGCATTTATGGAAAAAGTAACCTCAGTTTTATTGGTACTCTTTTTCGTCTTTGCTATTATCTTAGCTTATATGTCTTCAAAATAAATTTTGTACCTCCCGATCAAAATATGATGGGGAGGCTTTTTTTATTAAATTTAAAGATCGGAGAATAACTGCATGGCACAAAACGAAAAAATTTTGGCCGGCGTTTTAGAAATTTTTCGCCATAATCCACAAAAACAATTTCGTGTAGATCAAATTGAACGTGAAGCACGTCGTGATAGATTAGGTAATTTTACTGAATTAATTAAGGCTCTTTCTTTTTTAGAGCACGATAAAAAGATTATTACAGATGGCAAAGGACAATACCAATTAGCTCAAGAAAATACTGAAGTTGAAGGTGAATTCAGAGCTAATGATAAAGGCTTTGGCTTTGTTAGATTAGATGATGAAAATGCGGACGACGTCTTTGTTGCCGCAGATTATACCAAGTATGCCGTTAATGGTGACCGAGTAAAAGTAAAGATCACTGCTGGTGGTAATCCTTGGAATGGTAAAGGACCAGAAGGTCAAGTTGAAGAGATCCTTGAACATGGTTTGGAAACGTTAGTTGGTGAATTTCATCCGCTAACTGATGAGCAAAGAAAAATCAGTCATTTTATCGGCTATGCTTTGAGTAACGATAAAAAGTTGCATAAATACCGAGTTTATTTGTCTGAAAATGGCTTGATCCCTCAAATGGGCGATATGGTTAAGGTCTCAATTAAGGATTATCCAGATGAGGAAAATCCTGAGTCAATGACTGGTGCAGTAGTCAACATTATTGGTAATAAAAATGACCCTGGTGTTGACATTATGTCAATTGTGGCAGCACATGATGTAAGAACTGAATGGCCTGAAGATGCAATGGCGCAAGCTAATGCTATTCCTGATCATGTTACTGAAGAGGAAAAAAAGGGTAGAGTAGATATTACTGACCAACCTGCAGTCACTATCGATGGGGATGATTCTAAGGACTTTGACGATGCTGTAGTTTTATGGAAAAAGCCTAACGGCAATTATCACCTTGGTGTTCACATTGCGGACGTTTCTCACTATGTGACAGAAAATACGCCGTTGAACGAAGAGGCATTTGCTCGTGGCAACAGTACTTACTTAGTTGATCGGGTAATTCCAATGCTGCCATTTAGACTTTCCAATGGAATTTGTTCCTTAAATGAAGGCGTAGACCGGCTTGTTTTGTCATGTGACATGGAAATTACGCCAGAAGGTAAAAGAGTAGGTTATAAAATTTATCCTTCTGTCATGCGCTCACATGGTCGAATGACCTACAACAAGGTTAACAAAACTCTTAAGGGCGAAATGAATGGTTTGGAGGATAAGTATGTTAAACTCCGACCAATGCTTGAAGAAATGGCAGATTTGCATGCTGCTTTGTATAAACAACGTCATGAACGTGGTGCTATTGACTTTGAAGAACCAGAAGCAAAGATTATTGTTGATGATCAAGGCAAGCCAACAGATATTATTTTGCATGAACGTGGTACTGCCGAAAAGATGATCGAATCATTTATGTTAATGGCTAATGAAACCGTGGCCGAAGATTTCTTCAAAAAGCATGTTCCATTCTTGTACCGTGTTCACGAAACACCAGATGCCGAAAGAATCAAGACTTTCTTTGAATTTTGTAGTGCATTTGGCTTGAATATTCATGCGGATCCAAATAACGTTAAGCCAATTGATTTACAAAAAGTAGTTTCTAAAACTACAGATACTCCAGAGGAAGCTGTAGTACAAATGATGATGCTACGTAGCTTAAAGCAAGCGCATTATTCAGAAGAAGCACTGGGACACTTTGGCTTAGCTGCAGAATACTATACTCACTTTACTTCACCAATTAGACGTTATTCTGACTTGATGGTGCACCGGATGATCCATGCATATCAAGACCAGGGGACTAATGAAGAAGTGCAAAAGCATTTTGCTAGTTACTTGCCAGATGTTGCAGAACAAACTTCAACGCAAGAAAGACGTTCAATTGATACTGAACGTGAAGTAAATGACTTGAAGATGACAGAATATATGGCCGATCAAGTGGGGCAACACTTTGACGCGGTAGTATCTTCGGTAACTAGTTTTGGGATGTTTATTCAATTACCAAATACGATTGAGGGATTAATCCATATTTCGAATTTGACTGATGATTTTTACAGTTTTAATGAAAAATCATTGACGCTAACTGGTCGAGGTACTCATAAGCAATATAAGGTAGGGATGCCAATTAAGGTAACCTTGATTAATGCTAACGTTGAACAACATCAGTTAGACTTTGAAATATATGATCCTAATGCGCCTAAGCATGAGCATAACGATCGCGGAATGAATAATCGTCGTCGTGGAAACCGTGGCTTTCGCAATAATCACGGACGCCGTGGTGGTCAGTTTAATAATCACAGCGATCATGGCCGTGGCCGAGGTAATGGAAACCGTGGAGGTCGGAGAAATTTTAAACATTAGGGATTGATCTTAATGAAAAAAGAAAAAGAAGATAATTTAATTGCACAAAATAAAAAAGCACGACACGACTATTTTATTAAGGAAACATTGGAAGCAGGAATTGCTTTAACTGGAACCGAAATTAAGTCTGTACGAGCTAGAAGAATCAACTTGCGGGATGGTTATGTGCAGATCGTCAACGGACAAGCCTGGCTAGAAAATGTTCATATTAGTGAATATAAGCAAGGCAATCGGTACAATCATGAACCACTACGTAGTCGGCGCCTTCTTTTGCATAAAAAAGAAATTGCACGTTTGGCCAAAGCACAATCAGAGCGTGGTATTGCAATTATTCCACTTAAAGTGTATTTAAAACATGGCTTTGCCAAGGTATTGATTGGTGTTGGCCAAGGTAAAAAGGAATATGACAAACGGCAAACAATTAAAGAAAGAGACCAGAAGCGCGATATTCGACGCAAGTATGGTGTCTAAAATGAGTCTGAGAAGAATCTCAGACTTTTTTTGTTGAAAAATTTAAAAAAAGTTTTTTTAATTTTCACAAAGTAATGTTCGAACAATTTGAAGAATGCAGAGAAAATCAAGTTAAATGTTTTTTAAATTATTATAGATACGAATAATAGTATTAAGATACGTTTGATATTGAAATATTCATATTAAAAATCCGAACGAAGAGCAAGACTTGCCAAAGCGAAGAAAATAAGGTAAATTAATAAAGTCGCTTCGAGAGATGCGACGAGAGCTTAAAAACAGACATGTAAGGAAAGAAAACAAATAAA
>SKEL01000450.1_pt1 | contig 44741 bp, 37 predicted proteins | sample 4826741 | NCBI WGS metagenome assembly SKEL01 (sample SAMN11008810, study PRJNA524170) | human gut metagenome | biome: Human fecal sample; material: Feces; isolation source: fecal sample from pouch patient p33 | host: Homo sapiens | place: Israel: Tel-Aviv | collected 2016-03-22
GCAATACTGTAAGTACAAAGATATATTCGACAGCCGCATAATCATTAATTCGACAGCAAAATTTTACATATCTATTTCTTATCAGAAAGATTTACTTTCCATAGACACAAGAATTTTTACACCCTCGACAGCAGTTAGAATTGAACGAGATGTCACCTCATAAAAAATAAAAAGAAACAGTCACATACATCTGATGAATATCAATATATTCTTTCAGTTATGTGACTGTTTTCTTTTAATTTATCAATTCTCCAAAAGAACCTGGTTTTGCCGGAACAAAATTTCGACCTTCATCAGTTGTTCCAAATTTTTCTTCATATTCTCCTTCAGTACACGAAATTTTAGGTTTTTATTCACTTTAGTAGATTCTACTCATGGGGAGAACATACTCATACCCATTGTATCCATGGAAGCCATACTTACGCTGTAGGGCTTTCTATCCTCCCCATAGAAACGCTTCTCCGAAGAAGTGGGCTAACATACTTACTTAATTCCGTTAAAAATTAATACGTATTCCATGCAGGAACATCGGAATCACCTCCAAACATAATAGGATTATCTTTTTCAATCATCTTCAATCATTTTGTTCAGCATCAAAATATCTATTTTCCTCCATACCTCGTTTCCAGCTATTCCATCAATTGTTAATCCTTCTTCTTTCTGAAAGTTCTTTATTGCTTCCGTTAGTTCTTCATTTGATTTTGTAACAGAGTTTCCATTGTAATATTGTAATTTTTCCAAACATTTTTTTAACAACTTCATATCATCATTTTCTGTTACAAAATATGTCTCATTATTTTCTGTATTTATCACAGCAACAACTTCCGTAAATAATGAATCACCCTCCCTGATATTTTCCGGGTCAAAAGGCAAAATCGGAATATTTTCTAAAGATCCATATTCAAAATATAATTCATTCAATAAATGAATACTTTTCTGAAATTTCTCCTGCTGTTTCAATTCTTCTTCCGTATAGTTTTCAAAAAATAAAGTATTATAATAATATAATACTTTATTCATTTTATCTACATCATCCAGATTCTCCCTTTCCAGTTGATCTATTGTCCCTGTTTCACGAGCCCACACATTATTCGAACAAATACTACAAATAAAGATAATCATCAATAACACTGCGTTTTTGCTTCTGTTATGTTTCATTTGATACTTCTCCTTTCTTCAGATACATTTCAGTTCTTCTTACTTATATTTAAATGATAACACATTCGTCGCAAAATTTTATGAAACAGCGAAATTCATATATAAATTGGCGAAATTCGTTTTTTCAAAACATAGTGTGTTTTTTTAAGGTTTTTTGCCACAATTCCTCTCCAATATTTCTGTAATGTTGCACAAACAGTAAAAGATATTGAACCCGCTTTTATCTGCATGATCAGATATGACTGTTTTCTTTTTGAAATCTGTTTTATTACAGCTTCACAATCATTGTATTTTCCTCTTTAAAAACTATTTCTCCCAATGAACTTAAAAGTGCTACATTAACCCCTTCATATTTTTGATATTCACAGCTTCCAATAAAAATATAATTCACCTCATATTTTTCAAGCAGTTCCTGTACTTCTTTTTTATCTGTTGAAGTATAAATAGTTTCCACGTCTGTTCTTCTTTTGTTTTCTTCATCAAGATTATTTCGCCATAACCATTCATGAACATACCATCCCAATACCGTCGGCAATCCTGTCATAGCAGAAACCCGGTTGTCATAGTCTTTATAACTGTCGCCGCAAGCTTCAAGAACGGTTGGCTGACCTGTAATATTTTTATTCAGCCATCGTATTGCTGCCGCATCTTCAGGAATGGCATTTTCTATATAAGCAGTTGCATTGAGAGTTTGGTATTTATTTTTCAGAGGAAAACCTGTAAACCAATTTGTTGTAGCATTTACGAAATATCCACAGGTAGATATAAGAAGTATTATTGCCATTCCCCCAACGGTTATCTGCACTTTTGATAATCTTACCTTTTTCTCATATCTATTATCCAATTTAGTTTCTTGCAAAATTTTTATTCTGTCTGCCACAAAAAATACCAGAATATACGACATCATAAGCGCAAAAAGTATATATGCCTGATAAGTCAGCTTAAACATAGTATTTGCTCTTGGTGCTGTTTTTTCATAGATATCTCTTACATAAACGATTTCCGGAATCAATATTAGTCCCATTGCACAAAGAGAAAGTACAACTCCGTATAAATCAGAAACATTAATTTTGTAAAATAAATTCCTGTTTTTTTTATTTGTAAAATTCCTGTTTTTTATCAGCGTAGATACGACAAATAATCCACATATAAGCAATGGAAAAGCCCATAATACACAAAACTGATAAAACGCCGTATGAATTTTCACTATTCCGATTCCCTGTACCATAACACTTTTAAACTGTAAATGGAATGGTAACGAAATCAACACAGCAGTCAGCAGAAGTTCTATCCATTGCACAACGCTCCATTTTATACCGGTTCTCATATCTGAAGGTTTCATATCTGTAGAATTAAGATATCTCTTCAAATTTCCAAAAAACAGTGTTCCACATATTACAACATAATAAATCATAAAATCCCATGTATTTGAAAACAGGAAAATTCCAAGGAACAGTCCCAGCAGAAATATCTCTTTCTGTTTCCAGCTTTTACCGAAATTTCTTTTTATCCATGCATATAAAATCCCCAATACTGCCAAAACAAAAAACACATTAATCACATGCGCATGTAAATCCCCAAGAACAAAAGAATATGAAGGAAATTCATGAATTGTCTCGTCCCCTGTCACAGGTGGATCAAATCCTATAAATCGTGTTGTGCTTGGAAACCAGTAATCTTCTCTTATCCCCAGTAATGTAAAAATTTTTCCATATATAATATAATGAAGGTTTCCACTCATGGATACAGATAAACCTGCTAAAATACCTCCAAAATCTGTTATCCATGCTCTTCCCCTTTTACCTAATTTATCCTTAAGCATCTGGCGCACAAGACTAAATGGCAATACAAACGCAAATGCAGCTATCATGGTACGCATAAGATTGTATGTAATCTCTACCTTTGTTCCTGTAAGTTTCGTAAGAAACACCGCAAAATATTGACCACCATAATAGTAGTTAAAAGCTTTGCCAGCATACCACATATCTTCTGACGGAAGTGTTGTGCTACGCATCATAGACTTCATAAAACCAAAATCCATATATTTTTCAGTTCCATGAGCTGCCGGATGAAATCCTGCCATATATGTCCATAAAAGAAATACAACAAAGAAAATCACTTCTTCCCAATAAACAAGTTCCATATGTTTCCACGGAAAAATCTTTCTTTGTTTTCCATATATTCCATAAGCAATACTGCTCCCCCCACATAAGGTAGTAATTACGATAGAACTCAATGTGGTAAAGTGAACCACTTTTATAGAAGTCAAAATCCATACTCCATATCCGCATATCACTATTGCTATAACCTTTGAATACATCCATCCATTATCATCAAAACCTTTGAATATCTGAGCCGTTATCGGCATAAATACCAATCCAAGAATCCATAAAATTTCCCACCATATCATGAATGTAAAGAAATCGGATCCTAACAGCCAAAAAGCAACTCCTATCAATAGCCCTGCTGCCAGTAATTTAAATTTATTTACTTTTTTCATAATAATATATTTCTCCATGACTTTTTTTAATTCTTTTCTCATTCTCCTTTTACATATATTTCATTTCTTCTTACTTTGTATTTGAATAATATCATATTTATTGCAAAATTTTCTAAAATGGCGGAATTCATATATAAATTGGCGAAATTCGTTTTTCGAAAACATATTGTGGTTTTTTATGAGGTTTTCTGTCACAATATTTTCCCTCTTGACTAATTTTCTGCAAAATAAAAGACAGCGCAGGCCTACCACTACACTATCTTTCATAGATTCTATATAATTTATAAGTATAACATTACCCTTACCGTAAAAATCTGATTTGTATTCGAAACATCCATAAATCCCTGATATTTTTCTACCATCTTCCTGACATTTGCAAGACCAATGCCATGTCCTTTTTCTTCCTTCGTTGACAATAATTTATTTTTCTTTACAGCCAATTCATGTTGAAAGCTGTTTTTTATTTCCATGGAAAGCATGCCCTTTTCATAGTATATATCCACTGACATCCATTTATCTTTCGTCTGTTCTGCTGCTTCTATTGCGTTCTCTGTCAGGTTTCCCAAAATCACATTCAGATCAAATGCTGATATACACAAATCAGATGGTACTCGTACCTCATACTCTACATGATTCAGTTTCTTTTTTGCCTGTCCCAGAAGATAATTCAGCAGACTGTCAAGATTCCTATTCCCACAACTGACCAGTTCAGACTGATTCTGCATATACTCCCCCATGTCCTGTATATATTTCCGAATTTCTTCATTATTCTGATTTGCAGCCATAAGTGCAAGTTCTCCCAGATGATTTTTCATATCATGGCGTAGAGCTTTTACTTTCTCTTCCGATTGCATCAACACATCCAACTGGTGAGAATAAATGAGCATTTGTTTTTCCATAAGAGATTGTTCTTCCAGTTTCTTATACGCACTTATCAGAACATCATATAAATAGAAAATCAATAATACAACTGCCAAAACACAACATCCAAATAACACCAGCAGGATACGATTTTTTAGTTCCTGTTCAACAATAAGCAATTCTGCCAGACAAAGTGCTGAAATAACCGCCAGTATCATCCCATGCGGAGTTTTATCTTCTCCTTTATTCTTAATCAAGATTTTTTCTGAAATAACATCGCAAATCAGCAATAATAGTACAGTTATATACGCAGCACATTCACCGACTTTCCCTGTTATTGAATAATCTGTCAATAAATGAACAGATACTAAATCACATCCCATATTAGTTCCATATACAAGTAGTGTCACAAATATTTTCTTTTTCAATGCTCCTTCATAACACACTGTAATCAAAAAAATCAGCACTATATTTGTTATCACACTCATACCTGGCGAACAAAATATCAGATGCACTCCTGCTGTCAAAACAAAAAACAATACATAACAGGCTCTTTCTTTTTTCTTTTCCTCAATATCTGTCCAAAAGAACAACCTCATAAAGCGATAGATTATATATGTACGCAAAAGATTCGTGCTTAATGTAGTTATCAACGCAAACATTTACTCTCTGTCCCTCCACACACGTTCCGCCAGTTGCTTTCTCACTGATTTCCGATATGGCTGGCTGATTGGAATTGTATCTCCGTTTTTCATTTTCACAGATTCATAAGAACATTCTTCGATATAATCAAAATTGATCAGATACGACTGATGAATCTGAATGAAATTTCCCGGAATTTTCTTTGCTATTTCTTTCAGTCTGCCATTAAATTCTTTCTGTCCGTCTTTTAAAACCAGATACACTTTTTTATTCTGACTGCTGAAATACAGAATATCTTTATACAGCACCTTGAAATAATATCCACTGCCAAAGTACTCGAAAATACCTTTTCTGACTTCCGAAATTTTCTGAATCCTGTTCATGACATTCCCAACTTTTATTTTGTCTAAAGGTTTGATCAGAAAATCTGTAGGTTGTACACGAAATAGATCCATCGCATAACTGCTGTTCGCTGAAATGTAAACAATTGCAGTTTCCATGTTTTCCTGTTCTTCTCTTATAAAACGTCCCACTTCAATTCCATTTGTTGTCAGTAATTCTATATCCAGAAATAACACATCAAGAATCTTCTTGTTTTCTCTCAGAAACCGGCACAGGCTTTCTCCCTGATACCAGATATCAATATTCATCTGAAGTTTATTCTCTTTTCCATAATCATAAAGCATTTTTTCCAGTTCCCCGCAGAGACCCTCATCATCATCGCAAATGCCAATGCAAAACATTCCTTTTCTCCCTTCATACTACATGCAGTATACAGCTCTTACAACTCTATTTCAAGACAAAAGTACCCTTTGATTTCGCGTGGAGTACTCTCAGGGAAACCAAAGGGTTCACATATGAAAGTTATTATTTTTCTTTATTTGCCAAAACAATATAACGGTAAATTTCTGCAAATGGAATTTCTTTTTCTCTGCTCAACTGTGCAACGCTCTCATATTCCGGGTAAATCTGCTCTTTTCCATTCAAAGTGCATACCTTTGCCAAAACTTCTCCCCATGGAGTCGGAAGGGTTCTCGTTTCTCTGGGAAGAATCGTACGTTCCATTCTGCTATAACGAATTCCAATCGTAGTAGTTTCTTCAAAAATAATATTCTGAAGCGTTTCCATATCTTCTTCCTTACAGATCACATTCAGAACCCATGCAGGTCTGTTCTTTTTCATAAAAACAGGCACATAATGCACATCTCTGGCACCGGCTTTCATCAGACGTTCCATGACAAATCCCAGAACTTCTCCGCTGCAGTCGTCAATGTTTGTCTCCATCTTGATAATCGTATCTTTGGTTTCCTGATTTTCAGCTTTCGGATTATTTCCGATTTCCGGGTTTTTGAATTCTTCTGACTGAGCCTTTGCCTCATCTGTTTCTGCACTCTGCGAGATAATCATTGCCCTTAGGATTCCCGGGCATTCATACTGGCGTTTACCTGCACCGATTCCAATCTTCCGGATTTCAAATGTTTCCGGAAGTTTATCCTTTGTTTTCACTGCTGCCACGATTGCTGCACCTGTAGGCGTTACAAGTTCACCTTCTACCTCTGTCATTTTCAGATATAAATGATTGGCACTTACTATATTCGCAACTGCCGGAACCGGGATTGGCAGGATGCCATGCTGACAACGGACAGTTCCACGTCCCTCGCAGAGAACAGGAACGATAACCTCTGTAACATCCAGATTATCCAGACAGACTGCCACAGAGACAATATCCACAATAGAGTCCACTGCTCCCACCTCATGAAAATGCACCTGATCTACAGGAACATTGTGTGCTTTACTCTCTGCCTCTGCAAGAATTTCAAATATACGCAATGCGATCTTCTTTGCATTCTCAGTCATTGCGCTATGCTCTATAATATAAGTAATTTCCTTTATTCCACGGTGTTCGTGATGGTGATGGTCTTTCGCTGTTCCTGTACCATGGACGTGATTGCGCTCCTGACCTTCATGATGATGTCCATGCAGATATTCCATATCATGGTCATGATTTTCATGCTCTTTATCCAGCACAACATTAAAATCACATGCATCTATTCCGGACTTCACAACTCTGCTGATCTTTGTCTCAAATCCTGATACCTTAAGACTCTTCAGCACCCTGTCCAGCACTGCGCGGTCAGCCCCCAGATCAAGAAGTGCGGCTACTGTCATATCACCACTTATCCCTGAATAACATTCCAGATATAATGTTTTTCCCATAATCAATTTCCTTTCTCATCTGCACCTGACGCCAGACGGTTGATCTGCGTTGCCAGATAGCCGGCACCGTATCCATTATCAATATTCACCACCGCAATACCGTTCGCACAGGAATTGATCATAGTAAGAAGTGCAGAAAGACCATGCATACTTGCACCATACCCCACAGATGTGGGGACTGCGATCACAGGTCTGCTCACCAGACCGCCCATCACACTGGCAAGAGCTCCCTCCATTCCCGCAACTGCAACTACACAGTTCGCACTCTGAATCGTCTCCAGTCTGGAAAACAGACGATGCATTCCGCTGACTCCCACATCATAAATCCGTTCAACATTTGTACCAAAATATTCCGCTGTCTGTGCAGCTTCCTCAGCAACCGGAATATCTGCTGTTCCCGCCGAACACACTGCGATCTTACCAATACGCTTCTTATCTTTCTTCTCAATCTTTAAAATACGTGAAATCGGATCATATTCCACTTCCGGAAACTTCTCCTTCACCAGTTCATACTGAGATTGGGAAGCTCTGGTCCCGAATACCTCACCGTCTTCTCTGTATAATCTTTCAAAAATATTCAGAAGATGTTCATCTGCCTTATTACTGCAGTAGATTACTTCTGCAAAACCGGTTCTTGCCTTTCGGCTTGTATCCAGCTTCGCATATCCCATTTCTTCATAACTTTCTTTCTTAAGGATTCTCTCTGCCTCTTCCACAGATACAGAACCACTTTTTACACTTTCAAGAATCTCCTGTAAGGTCATGGACCCCTCCTTTTAGAACACCACCTGCACCAGAAACATACAGACAACCGTTTCCACTATAATACTGAGTGCTGTATTTCTCTTCCACAAATGAAGATTTTTCCGTCATCATTCTTTGTCCTTATCAGTGCCCTTATTTCCACGCTGATCATAGTCATCCAGGAAATTATAGTATTCTCCATCTTTATGATATCCCATAACAGTACGAAGATTAATATCACGCACACTGTTAAAGATATTCGTCTCGATCACACTGCTTGTATTTCTAAACTGCGCAACCAGCTCTTTCATCTCATCACGCTTGGAACCACGTCCGCCACCGCAGCTTACACAGTTCTCAGTAAAACGGCATGCACACTGAATGAAATGCAGCCCATTGGTATCTCTCCATGCCTTGATTGCAGATTCCTTGATCAGATACATAGGACGGATCAATTCCATCCCCTCAAAATTCTGACTGTGCAGCTTTGGCATCATAGTCTCCACCTTACCACTATACAGCATACCCATCAGAATTGTCTCAATCACATCATCAAAATGATGTCCCAGCGCAATCTTATTACATCCCAGCTCCCTGGCATGAGAATACAGATAACCACGTCTCATTCTCGCACACAGGTAACAGGGATTATTCTCAATTTCTGCCACTGTATCAAAAATATCACTTTCAAAAACCGTAAGAGGAATTCCCAGAAGCTCTGCATTATCCTGAATAATCTTCCAGTTATCCGCATTATAACCCGGATTCATTACCAAAAACACCAGTTCAAAATGAATCTTCCCATGACGCTTCAGCTCCTGAAGCAGCTTCGCCATCAGCATAGAGTCCTTACCACCTGAAATACAGACAGCAATCTTATCCCCCTCCTGGATCAGCTGATACTCGTTCAACGCCTTGGTAAACGGTCTCCAGACCGTCTTTCTGAAAGTCTTGATAATACTGTGCTCAATCTCTTTCGTTTTCAGTTCTTTCTGCTCCTTAGCATCATTCTCCATAAAACGACTCAGAGAAAGTCTCAGATACGCACGATATCCTCCCTCAATATTCACAGCCTCATAGCCAGCCTCACTCAACTTCTCCACACAGTCCCGGCTCCTGTCCCCCGTATGACAAAGAACATACACTGTTTTATCTTTATCAACAGCCTCCATCTTCTCTTCAAACTCATCCAGCGGAATATTCACCGCCCCAGGAAAAGACCCCCTACTATACTGATCCGCCGGCCGCACATCCACGATCGTAATCTCAGAAGCATCAATCTTCTCCAACTCTTCCACACTAATTGTATTCATATATAACCTGCCTTTATCTCTTAAAAATCAATCGCCTACATCTGATGAATCACCCTGTATTTCCGCCCAATTCACCAGCCATCATTATACTTTGAAACCCCATGATAGTCAACACATTCCCACCCCATCTCAACATCCCGCAAAAATTTTGTGTGCACACAAAATGAATTGTTTTTCTGCGTGTTCCCTGCCCCCAAACAAAAAAAGATGTGCACCATACCATCTCTGATACAATACACATCCACATAAACATTTTTTATCTTCTGTACTCCGCAGTCAAGTCCTTAACAACCTCTCCCGCAATAATCAATCCCACCACAGACGGCACAAACGCCACACTGCCGGGAATATCCCTGCGCTCCGTACACTTATGCTTCGCCCCCGGAGGACAAATACAATGCGATCTGCAGCTGATTGCCATATCCTCAACAGGTCTGATCGGCTGCTCTTCTGAATAAACAACCTTCAGCTTCTTCACACCACGCTTCTTCAGCTCCCTGCGCATAACCTTCGCCAGCGGACAAACCTTCGTCTTATAAATATCCGCCACCCGAAACGCACTGGCATCCAGTTTATTACCGGCACCCATACTGCTGATGATCGGAGTACCAGACTCCTTCGCACGCATGATCAACTCAATCTTCGCAGTCACAGTATCCACTGCATCCACTACATAATCATACTCATTAAAATCAAAATCAGCTGCATTTTCCGGAAGATAAAAGCACTTATGGATTCTCACATCTGCCTTCGGATTAATTTCCAGGATTCTGTCTCTCATCACTTCAGCCTTATACTGGCCTACCGTCTTTCTGGTAGCAATGATCTGTCTGTTAAGATTAGTCAGGCATACTTTATCATCATCGATCAGGTCAAAAGAATACACACCACTTCTTGCAAGTGCTTCGCATACATATCCTCCAACTCCGCCGATTCCAAATACTGCCACACGGGAGTTCTCCAGTTTATTCATTGCCTCTTTTCCCAGAAGAAGCTCTGTTCTTGAAAATTGATTCAGCATAATTTCTCCATTTCATCCTGTATTGCTTCATTCTTTACCTGTTCTTCTTTTACTTCATCATCTCTTGTCTGTCCTGCTCCATTGCCCGTAACATAAGCAGCCCTGCAGGCCAATATCAAAAAAATGATAAGCAAAAACCAACACCATATTTTTCTTTTGTTTTTTATGATCAGCCGTTTCATAATTATATGCCATTACCTTCTTAAATCAATATTTTTTATACCAGTTATTTTGAAAAAGCCAGATACGCAGCTCCGATCAGACCTGAATCTTCATTTAATGTAGATTTTCTTACCTTAATAAATTCTTTCTGTGCTTCATAAACCTTGCTCTTTACAAGCTCCTCTACTTCCTGAACAAAACCATCTACCTTAATTGCCACAGAACCACCCAAAATCACGATATCCGGATCAACAAGATTATAAATAGCGGCAATAAAATTAGCAAGATGCTGTTTTGCATCTGTCATAATCTTCTTCGCCGTCTCATCTCCGGCAACAGCCAGATCATTGACTTCTCCTGCGTGTTTTACATCAAGCCCTGCTTTCTTCGCTCTTAATGTAATAGCTGTTCCGCTGCTGATTGCTTCAATACCACCCGGAACGATCGTACCATGTGACGGACCATCCTGCATCATGATCGTATTCTCTACTTCATTTGCCCAGCCATGAGCGCCCTGGAAAATTTTCTTATCTATTACAAATCCTGAACCCACCCCTGTAGATATCGTCAGAAATTGAACAAATCTGTAATCCTTTCCTTCTCCTGCAACTGCCTCGGCAAGTGCTGCAAGATTTCCATCATTATTTAAATATACCGGAATATGAATCATGCTCTGCAGTTTCTCTGCAACTGCCAGATGGTGCCAGTCTCCTCTTAAATTTGGAGGAGTAATAATTCTGGCATTCACCAGATCAAGAGGTCCCGGGCAGGACATTCCCACGCCTACGATCTCATGATTATATCCTTTGATCACCTCTGCAATCTTTCCAAGCGTTTCCTCCGGATTTTCCGGATTTGTAGAAAACTGCTGCCTGTCTGTAATCTCCAGTTTCTCATTAACGAGTGCAACTCTTGTATTTGTTCCGCCTATATCAATCGCTACCGCATATTTCATAATAAATTTCCTGGCTGTATTCTTTCACCGAAATACAACTTTCCTTTCCTTATATAGTATTGCGCTTATCCCCTGATTTCGATTTAGTATATCACAAAAGAAATCCTCTCTCAAGACCGCGCATTATAAAATTCCTCTTCCAGTTTTCTGGCAACAGACCAGGAATTTACCAATGGATTCATGGCCAGTGCCCATACTGCTTTTTCTCTGTCATTTGTTACAATTGCTTCTATGCTGCATTTTTCATATGATTTTACCGTTCGGATCAGATTTTCACAATAAAGAGGAATTTTTCCAAACTTCACAGGCTCAATTCCTCTGCTTGAAACCTTACAGGTAACTTCAACAATATCGTCATTATCCAGGAAGTTCAGACTGCCCTGATTTTTAATACACAAAACCAGGTATTTTCCCTCTTCGCTCTGCATTCCTTCTATACAGTCCAGCATAACACCGGCATATCCCATTCCTTCCGGAACCGGAAGCTTTCCTTTTTCAAGCAGAGGTCTGACACTTACTCCGGACTCAACACTCATATAGGAGTTTTCTCTGACCTGCATATAGTACAGAAATGTCTGAAGCGCCTCTTCCGGATCTGCATTGATATCCATTCCCGAAAGTTCCTTCATCATCTGCTGATTGATTTTCTCTATCGCTTCTCCTCTGGTATTTTCGCTGTTTAAAATATGTTCCAAAGCCTTTTCTCTGTGATAATAATAGTACAGATACTCATTTGGCAACATTTTACTGCTTCTGATAGCTTCCGGATCCATCGTCTTAAACTCCTGCATGGAATCCAGAAAAATTTCATCATTTACCAGTTCAGAAAGAATTTCCTTTCCCTTCTTCTTCACACTGGAAATCCAGGACAAATGATTTAGTCCAAAAAACTCCACATATAGTTCATCTTCCTCCACACCAAGCCTCTCTGCCATTCTGAATTTCGTCGCACTGGGCGCATCACAGATTCCTATCACTTTATCATACCCTGCCTGCGTAAGTGCCTGAGTTACAAGCCCGGAAGGATTAGAAAAATTAAAAATCCAAGCATCCGGCGCATATTTTTGAAAAATCCTGCAATAATCCAATAATACCGGAATTGTTCTTGCTGCCATAGAAAATCCGCCTGCACCGGTAGTTTCCTGACCGATCACTCCCGCATTTAATGCTGCCCGTTCATCCTGTACCCTGGAATGGTCGCCGCCTACACGCAGCGTAGTTACAATATAATCAGTGCCTGCCACAGCCCCTTCACATGTATCACAAAGAGTAATTCTTAGGTCTTTTTTCTCCCTTTCCACCACATACATACAAAGTTTTCCAATAATGTCAAGTTTTTCTTTATTAATATCAAACAGAGAAACTTCATCAATATTGAGCTTTTTATATCTCCTCAAAAGACCATTAATAAAAATAACCGTGCGCACTCCTGCGCCACCTATTACTGCAATTTTCATCTTTCGCTGCCCCTTTCTTTATTATTCCGCACTCAGAAAGTCATCCAGATATTTTCTAGCCGGAAACGCACTGTTCCCGCCAAGTGCAGTCACACTTAATGCTCCGCATGCATTTCCCAGTCTCAGACATTCCTCTGTGTCTTTATCCATAAGAAATCCATACACAAACCCAGCATTAAAAGAATCTCCTGCTCCGGTAGTATCCCGAACCTGTACCGCAAAAGGATTCACCTGATACAACTTTCCATTTTTTACCGCCAGGGAACCATTTTTTCCAAGTTTTACCACTGCGGTTCCACACATAGACGCAAATTTCTCCGCCGCCTTTTTTACATTTTCAAGTCCACTGTAACGGACAGCTTCTGTCTCATTCATAAACAGCACATCTATATAAGGAAACAATTCATATATTTTGCGATCCCAGATTTCTTCCGGATCCCATCCCAGATCAAAAGAAATCGTAACATCCTGCCTCTGCTTCAGAGTTTTCATAAATTGCAGATATTCCCGATGATTTCTGTTTCCTTCGTATCCTGTTATATGGATGTGTCTGGCTTTAGACACTTCTTCCAGGTTTATATTTTGAATATTTACCTTTGCATTTCCACCCTGATAAGTCAGAAATCCTCTATCCTGTTCATTTGTGAAACTCAGCGAAATTCCTGTTCCTGTTTCTTTACTTTTGCTTACAAATCTGGTGTCGATATTTTTTTCTTTAAATTCCTGCAATATAAATTCACCGTACAAATCGTCTCCGATTACGCCCTGAAATGCGCAATGCATTCCAAGTCTGCCAAGTCCAAGTGTGAAAAGAGCTGCGCCGCCTCCCACAAAAGTTTTCATCGTATCAACAAGTTCTTCCTGTCCCGCACATGGTAAATGATTCACATTTGGAATGATCAGGTCAATATTCGCATCTCCAAAAACAAAAACATCCCACTCTTTTTTTCTAATTTTTATTCCTGTTTCATATCCCATATCATCGTATCCTTTTAGTTATAAAAAGGAGGGAACATCGTCCCTCCTCTTATTTTTATCCTGTTTGATTTATTTTCGTCTGATCTTTAATGTTTTAATCTCATATGGCTTGATAGCAAAGGAAACCGTATGCTCTGTGCAAGATACCGGCTGTTCTTCTTCTTCCAGAAGATTACATTCAGTCACATCTGCAATTTTCTCCCCACAGGTGAGAACTACATTTGTCCTTCTGTTGTAACACTCATACATACGAACGATCAGGTCTTCTCCGTTTTCTGCTTTTTTAACCGTTTCGATTATCACATTATTCTGATCAACCTTGAATAATGAATATTCTCCTGCAAGTTTTCCGCCCTCATTTTCTTTGACAACAGCGGTCATCGGGTTATTTAATTCATATGCCTGGGCAACTGTGTTTGCATCCGTCCAGTTTTCTGCATGAGGATAGATAGAATATGTAAATTCATGGTGCTCCTTATCGGCATCCGGATTTGGATAGATTGCAGATTTCAACATGGAAAGTCCGACTTCACTTCCATGTACACCAACACCAAATTTACAGTCATTCAGGAAACTTACACCGTATCCTTCTTCGCTCACATCCATCCACTTATGATGGCATACTTCAAATTTAGCAAAATCCCATGAAGTGTTTGCGTGAGTCGGACGTTTTACATTACCATACTGAATGTCAAATGTTGCTTCATTGGTATGTACGTCTACAGGGAAATAATCCTTAACAAAAATCTGATGTTCTTTCCAGTCAATTATATTTTTAATATCAATTCTCGGAATATCATGATACAGATAGATTTTCTGAACGATCACAGAATCCAGATATTTTCTCTCAATTCTGACACACGCTCTTACCGGTCCGTTTTCTGTTACTTCCATAGAAGAAACATCATCGATTTCCCATGATTTCTCTGTATAATAATTATTTACATCCCACGCATCGTAATTATGCGGACGATCCTCATAGCTGATGATCACATTGCCGGCTTTTCCTTCTTTAAGTATCTGTCTCTTCGCTGATTTATCGTAAATCTTTGCGAACTGGCCTTTTTCGTTATAATCAACTGCAAACCAGTCATTCTCCATATGTTTTACAGAGACATCCATGGAAATCTCTTCTTCATTCTCTTCTCCGTCTTCGAGAACATAAGTTTTATATCCTTTAGATGGTACACCCGCAGCAGTAAAGATATATGTATCTCCCGCTTTCTGAATTGCAACTGTATTTCCATTATCTTTCAATACCGGATTCTTAATCTCCTCTGGACAAATAAAGGAAACAATTCCCGGAACTTCGCTACTGTTTGGATTAAATACAACAACCGCATGTAAAGGTGCATCTACATTTCTTACAAGACTTCCAAGAGAAGCAGTTTTTAACTCTTTGTTTTCTGCAAATATCTTTTCATATTCTTCTTTGGAATCCTCATATACTTCTTTAATCGAAGATCCCGGTAAAATATCATGGAACTGATTTCTGAGGATTACTTCCCAGCCTTCATAAAGCGCATCTTTCGGATATGTGTTTCCTGTCAGAACTTCATCCATTGCCGCATAGGTTTCTTCATCCTGATAAGCCAGCTCTGCTTTCCGGTTGTATTTCTTATTTCTTGCCATAGAAGTATATGTCCCTCTATGATATTCCAGATACAATTCTCCAACCCATGACGGAAGATATTTGCTGCCTTTTGTCTCTTCGTCCAGCCTCTTGAAGAAATCAAGTGCCGTAGACATTTTTGTTCTCGGGCAGCCCGGAATTCCCTGACTCATACGTCTCTGGTTTTCAAGCTGTTCTTTTGTAGGGCCACCGCCGCCATCGCCAAATCCGAAACTGCAAAGAACCTCTTCGTTCAATTCCTTCTGGCTATAACGGGCCCATCCGCCTTTCATCTGACTTGGGTTCAGGAAACCATTATACGTTGTAAAATGCTCTGTTTCCGTGCCACCTTCCACAGCAGCCTTATTGTAATCCCTTGTCGGTATAAAATGAGTCAGAACTCTGCTACCATCGATTCCTTCCCATTCAAAAGTATCATACGGCATTTTATTTAGCTCATTCCAGCTGATCTTTGTTGTCATGAAATATGGAATACCGCATTTCTGCATGATCTGAGGAAGCGCCGCTGAATATCCAAAGACGTCCGGAAGCCACAGAATCTTATTATCTGTTTCAAACTCATCTTTAAAGAACTTTTTCCCATGCATGAACTGACGGACAAGAGCTTCACCTGATGCCAGATTACAGTCTGCTTCTACAAACATACCACCCTCTGTCTCCCAGCGTCCTTCTTTTACACGCTCTTTGATTTGTTCATAAACCTGTGGTGCATTTTTCTTTACATATTTATACAGCTGAGGCTGGCTGGACATGAAAATATATTCCGGATATTCTTTCATCAGATTTAATACCGTTGAAAAACTTCTCACGGATTTGTCTTCTGTTACCTTTAATGTCCATAACCATGCACAGTCAATATGTGTATGACCTACGCAGCAGACAACCGGTTCCTGTTCTTTGTCACAATGTTTCTCATAAAATTCTTTTGTAATAAATTCCTGTGCGCTTTCCAGGCTCTCGTAATATTCCGTTGAGCCTTCTTTTCTCATATCCAGAAGATTCAGAGAATCATTTAAAGCCTGAATAATAGTAATATACGCTTTGTCATCTGGATTTAACAGACGTGCTGTTTCGTATGGAACAGAAAGATCATAGAAATACTTCTCTGTTTTTCTGTCCAGAACTTTTAATTTTGAATCCAGCTTCAGGCTGAAATTCTGGTCTCCTGTAAAAGCAGAGAGAATAATTCTGTACTGTGTTCCGGCTTTTGCCTGTTCTGCAAGGATAATTTCTCTGTGATTTACATCCAGTCCCTGTACAAGCGTACCATTTACATAGATCGTAAACTGTGGATTGGTCGCATCCCACTCTGCTTCTCTTCCTGTCAGAAGTTCATATACGACACATTTTCCATCAAATTTTTCCGGAACAGTTACAAAAGTCTCAAACCAGTAATACTCTCTGTGACCGCCCCAAAGCTCTGTATTTGTAAATTCTTCCCAGCCAGAAGTATCAAGTTCTGACACATTCTCAAATCTTTTATCTGTTTTGATCATTCGATACTTCTGAATCGGCATACTTTCCGGATAAATCTGTTCTTTTAAATATTCCAGCATTTTGCCAATGCGTTCTTTAATGAAAACCATTTTTTCTACCTCCCAGTCATTGTAATTTAAAAGTATCAACCTTTTGCAGCACCTGACATTGTGAATCCTTTTGACATGTAATTCTGTGACAGAATGTACAGTATGATAGATGGCAATGCATAAATTACAGAAAATGCTGCCAGTGGTCCATAACTGATAGAACCATGCTGTCCAAAGAACTGATACAGAAGAACTGCTGCCGGCTGTTTATCCGCACTGCTTAACAAAATGTACGGAATAAAGAAGTTACCCCAGCTTCCCGAAAATGTATAGATAAATACTACGCAGATTCCAGGGAACATCAGCGGAGATACAATCTTTCTGATGGACTGCATGGTGGTTGCACCATCCACCCATGCCGCTTCTTCCAGTTCTACCGGAATCGCATCCATAAAGTTCTTCATCAGCCAGATTCCATATGGTAATGCAGAAGCTGATAAATACAGGATAACACCTGGAATGCTGTCAAGTAACCCTATTTTCAGAAACATTTTATATACAGGAACGATTACAGCAATCATTGGAAGTGCTGTCATAAACAGAATTCCGTACATAAGGCCTTTTTTATAACATAAGTTATATCTGGAAAGAGGATATGCTGCCAGTACTGAAATCACACATACAACCAGTGCCTGTACCCCGGCAATTACAAGACCTATTCCAAATCCCTTTAAATTGCTTGCATTTGTAAGAACATTTGCATAGTTACTGAACGTCCACTGATCCGGCCATTTCAAAGACTGATTTGCTCCCATATCAAATGATGCGACAACCAGCCAGATAAGAGGAAGCACAAATACAAGTGCTATAATGGCCAGCAATATATAATGAAGTGCTTTTACAGATCTTTCACTCATTGCTTTTCCTCCTAATCATCTGATTTTAATAATCTGGTATAAATAATACTGCACACAGCACCTACAAACAGAAGGATCATACCTACTGCTGTTCCCTGTCCTAACTGGAAGTTCTTCAGTCCCTGATTGTACATATAGATTGGAAGTGTTGTGGTAGACATGCCAGGACCGCCTCCTGTCAGCGCCCAGATCAGACCAAATACACCTAAAGTAGAAAGGGTGTTCAACATCGTGTTCGTAGCAATTGTATCTTTGATACACGGAACAATAATACGAACCAGTGTCTGAATTCTGTTAGCTCCGTCTACACGGGCAGCTTCTTCTATATCTCCGGATACGTTATCCAGTGCAGACTGGAAGTTCAGCATTGAGAATGCGGTACCATGCCATACGTTAGCAATAATGATCGTCATCATCGGATGACCATAAATAAAGTCAACTCCCGGAATATGAAGTGTTCCGATAATCTTGTTAAATGTACCTGAAACATCAAAGAATGCCAGACAGCAAAGGGAAACAACGATCTCCGGCATAACCCATCCTGCCAGGATACATGGACCAACAACGCTTCTGAAAGCTTTTGCCTTTCCCTTCATGAAATATGCAATCAAAAAGCCTAGAACAGACTGGCCTACAAGGCTTCCAATCAGGAAGATAAATGTGTTTCTGATACTTACAAGTGTATTTGGATCAGAAAGAATTCTTTTATAATTTTCAAGACCAATAAACTGAAAGTTCTGCGCTGCTGCTCCTGTAAGAGCCATATTTGTAAAAGAATAGTATACCGTCAGAACAATAGGAATAATGAAAAATGCCAGCAGTAACACCAGTGCCGGAATCAGAAGAACTGATTTCTTAGCCTGGTCTGCCCAGTATTTCTTTTTCAAGGAACGCTCCATTACGACTTCCTCCTTTTAATCTGTATTTTTTTCAAAAACAAAGGCGCTGCCTGTACAAGACAGCACCTTTGTGACATCCGCCTGAAACTTCAGGCGTTTATTACTGTTCTGCTACGTTGTCTTCGCCTACAGTTCTTGATACATCTGTATTATACTGTTTCATTGCATCTTCAACACTTGTTCCGGATACTACGGATTCAACCATAGACTGAATGTATGTTGATACAGAAGAGTACTGATCATTCTGTGGTCTGAAATATGCAGTATCAAGGAATGAAGTTGCCTTTTCAAAGAATGGCTGTGCAACATAATCTGCTTCTTCCGCTACATCTGTTCTTGTACAGATATTTCCCTGATCCAGGATTGCTTTCAGATAAACTTCAGGGCTCATCATGTGTTCCATGAAATCGAATGTAATATCTTTGTTGTCAGCATTTTCCGGAATAGAAAGTGCCCAGCCGCCTGACATTGTAACAGTTCCAGGATCCTGTCCTTCGTTTGTAGGCATTGCTGCAAGACCTACTTTGTCCTGATAATCTTCCCATGGAGAAGCTCCTGTGTCTTTCCAGTTACCTGTAACCCAGATACCATCAATGCTCATACCAAGTTTGCCCTGCGGCATATACTCTCTTGCAGATGTATTTCCAGCCTGTCCGTTTAATACGAGAGATAAGGATGGTCCATATCCATTAGAATAAATGTCATTCAGGAAATTCAGAGAATTTTTGATTCCGTCACTGCCTGTGATCCATTTATTGTCATCATTGAGCAGTTTCTCACCTGTTCCATAGAGAAGCATTTCATAAGTCTGCATGGAAGTAGCTTCACCTGTAGCTTTACCGGAGTTGCACCAGAATGGAACTACATCTGGGCATTTCTCTTTGATTGCCGCACATGCATCCAGAATATCCTGCCATGTTTTTGGTTGCCACTCATTGTTTTCATCAAGAAGACCTGCTTTTTCATATACTTCTTTGTTATACCAAATGCCTCGTGTATCTGTGCAGTATGGAAGTGCATACGGTACTCCATCAACACTTACCATATCTTTCATAGAATCATAATATTTTCCGTCGTTCCAGTCATCGTAATCTTTTACATAGTCTGTAAGATCTGTAAGATATCCTGCCGCAACATCGTTTGGAAGCTGGAATGTATCCTCGCATACCAGATCCGGGCATGTTCCCTTGTCAGCAAGCTGTAATGCAATCTTTGTGAAATAATCACCTTCTGATGCTGTGATCGGAGCTACGTCCAATTCTACTTCATCTTTTTTATCCCAGCTGTCATATGCTGCCGTAACCCACTGATATAACGGTGCAACAGACTGATCTGATCCATCATCACGATATGTAAATGTAATTTTTGTTTTTCCGCCCTTGTCTTTTGCATAAGCCGAAACTGTGCTCAGTCCCATACCCATTACCATTGTTGCAGCTAATGTAACTGCTAATACCTGTCTCCTTTTTTTCATAGCTTATCGCTCCTTTGCTTTTGATGAACTTATATTAACATTACAAAAAAGATTTTGGTATTCCAGATTTTTGATATTGTGGGGTGTATTTTGACATTTATATCAAAAAAAGCCCGCTTTGCGGACTTTTTTTATACACATTTATCGTTCAAGAATACTGACTCGTACTGCGTCCTGTATATTTTTTGCAATAATTTCAGGAGATTCGGTGTTCCCTTCCAGACATTCATTCACTCCCTCAGCCAGTTCTTCAGCGATAGAAAACCATGCCTCATTTACAACGATTGCATGATCCTTGTTCTCCGTTTTCAGATCTTTCATCAGAGAATTTTTTCCCTCATAATAAAATTCCTCATCATTTTGATAATCTTCCCCAAATGCCGGTATCACCTGCATTCCTTTACACAATCCCATATATGTTTTCTCTTCAAATAAATAATTCAGAAATGTATTTGCTTCCGCACTGGCATTGACCGTAAGCCCGATGTCATCGCCTGCATCAAACGTCCAGTCAGATTTTTCCCCCGGAAGCTGTGCCACGCCTACTTCAAAAGACGGCTTATTTTCCCTGATAACCGCTTCCATACTCAGCTGGCTGATCATCATTCTGACCTCACCTCTTGAAAAAGCATTCGCCAGATCTTCCTGATTCAGATTTATGATATCCGGCGGAAGAATTTCCTTCTGTTTCATATACTGAAGATCTGCAAAAGCAGAAATACCTGCATTCTGCTCGATCGTATAAAGATTTCCCTGCTTTGCATACAACATCAACATAAAAAACCTGGCACTTTCTTCACTGTCACGGGCTGCAAAACCAAATCCATAACTTCCCTTAGCTGCTATTTTCTCCGCAGTTTCCATAAAAGAGCTCCAACTGGAAGGTACACTTAGCCCTTTTGTATCCATTGCATCTTTGTTATAGAACAATATATACGGATCTGATGTCAGAGGTTTTCCATAATAATTACCATTATACATAACACTGCTCCACAGCTCTGTAAGAGTACTTCTTTTCATTTTTCCCGTAACCTGGTATGTTTTAAAAATCCCCATTTTGATCAGCGACTGCATCTGTACACTACTGCAGATTACGATGTCTGCCATATTCTGTTCATCCTGGCGCAGTGCGATTTCTCTTTTATAATTTTCTCTTGGAATATATTCGATCTGGATTTTTGTGCCTGCATGGCTTCCTTCATATTTTCTGGCAACTGTATTCAGGGCATTTCTCTGATCATGAGTTGTATAAGGTGCCATGATCTTCACCACATTCTCATACTCTTCTGTTTTTTTCTCCATGTCCGGATTGTTCTGTTTAAAAAACATAATAATGACCACAATGATACTGACACACAGAATCCAGACTGTTCTCCATAAGAATCTGACTTTTTTCAAATCTCTTTCTCCTTTCTGAACTCTGAAGGGGTCATGCCACATAATTTTTTGAACACAGACACAAAGTATTTCTGATCTCTGTATCCCACTGCCTCTGCAATCTCATAGACTTTACTTTGCCGGTCGGACAAAAGCATTCTTTTCGCCATGCTGACGCGAAAATTCTGCAGAAATGAGATAAATTTTGTTCCTGTTTCCTGCTGAAATAATCTGCTGAGATATTCCTGGGAAACGTTGCATAAATCCGCAGCTTCTGCCAGAGAAACTTCCGGCTTACTATAATTTTCTCTCACAAAAGATATTGTTTTTAATATAATCTCATTATCTGTAATACTAATTTCATTGAAATTGTGTACCACAAAATTTAGCATTTTCTGAAACAGATATGTAAGCTGTCTTTCTGTAAAACATCTCAGCATACTGCTTACAATATACTGTCCTTCCTCACTTCTGTTTTTGCCTGATGTATCCTCTTTTGCAATTCCCATAGAAAAGCGAATCGTATACTCTTTAATCTGATCCGGATGAAAGTTTCCCTCGATCACTTCCCGTATAAATTTCCCGCCAATCTCATTTACTTTATCTTTATCCTGCTTCAGAATCTCTTTCTGAATCGCCGTTTCCAATGCAGAAGGATACTCTGTGATTTCAAAATGGCAGTTATTGGCAGTCTCCTCATCGATTATCTTTCCTTTTTTCATATGAAACCCATATGGCAGCATCTCTTTCAGATGTGACAGATCTTCATTCAGATTTTTGATGCCGTAATCAGTTGTATAACTGCACACAAATTCTGCAACTTCTGTAAGTTCCGGCACAATGCGCTTCTCCAGCACCCATTTAAGCATTTTGTTTTTCTCTGTATCTGTAACAAGAACCACATATGCGCCACTCTGAAAAAGCGGAATCAGATAGTAATTCTGGATACATTGGACATCCAGTGCTTTTCTTGTCTCATACATCATCTCATTCAGCACTTCCTGTGCCTGACCGCCCAGGTAAAAATACAGCAGTGAAATCTTAATATTCTCATTAACGCCAAGAACTCTTTCCAACGTTTCCCGGTTATCCTGCTGTTTGTTTACATACTCCAGCAGCAGACTTTCCGGCGAAATCTGCTCCGCTTTTTTGTTCTCTATTTTACTCTCGGCATTTTTGATAACTTCCATAAAGTTCTCAATCTCTATCGGTTTCAGTATATAATCCAGCGCATGAAGTTTTATCGCCTGATGTGCATATTCAAATTCTGAGTATCCGGTCAGAAAAATAATCCCTGTTTCACAACCACGTGCCCGCATCTGTTGCAGCATTTCCAGTCCACTCATTCCAGGCATGCGGATATCTGAAATCACAAGATTCGGCTTTTCTCTTTCCACAGCTTCCAGTCCTGCTGCTCCATCTTCCACAGCTGCTACAATCTCATGTTCTGTATAGTGCTGAATAATTTTCACAATTCCTTCTCTTGATTTGGGTTCATCTTCCACTAATACAATTCTCATCGCATTTCCTCCATCTCTCCACAAGGAATCTCCATGGTTATTTTGGTTCCCGTTTCATCTGATTCCACCCTGAAACTGCTGGCATTTCCATAGTACAGGTTTAATCTGGCAATTACATTCCGCACCCCTATACTGGTTTCTACTTTATCCGTTGCATAATCATAATGATTCAGCAGATCTACCAGTTCCGGCTTCATTCCACGTCCATTGTCTGCCACGATTATCCGAAGTTTCTGTTCGTCTGACTGTGAAATCTCTATGTACAGTTCATCCACCTCCGATTTTCCCGGAAATCCATGCACAAGTGTATTTTCCACCAATGGCTGCATAAGCATTTTATGTATCTTAACATGGTACAGACTCTCATCTGCTTTCAATGTTGATAAAAAGGAATAATTCAGTCGTTCCTGCTGTAAATGAATGTATTTCTTCAGATAGGTCAGCTCATCTTTTAATTCCACAATTTCATTGCTTCCATGAATACTGTATCTCATAATTGCTGCCAGTTCTGTAAGCATTTTGCTGATCGCATATTCATTTTTATCCACTGCCATCCAGTTGATGGCATCCAGGGTATTGTATAAAAAGTGAGGATTGATCTGTGCTTCCAGTGCCTGAATTTCTGCATTTTTCTCCTTCAGCATTGCTATACGCTCCATGCGCTCAGACTCCTCTATTCGTTTCGTCATTCTGTTAAAATGCCTGGATATACGCATAAATTCTGTACCTGTAATGCAGCTTTCCTCCATCTGTTCTTCGCCGCCTTTTGTAGCGCGGTCCATAACATCAAGGATATATCGCATAGATCTGTCCACATCATTCGATGTATACCAGGCCAGCAAAATGCACAAAACCGCTGCCAATGCACCCACCAGTACAATGATTACTGAAATATAGGCAAAATTACGCATTCCATAATTCACGTCCTGGATATTCAGCACATATATCTGATTTTTCAGGATTCCCTTGCTCTTTACTCTCAGCGCTGTCTTTTGCAGGATTTTTCTGGTTTTCACATATTTCAAAGCGGCTTTTTCTATCTCTTCCTGTGTAAAGACCGCTTTCTTTTCTCTGTCCAATTCCAGTTTCTGAGGTTTCCAGTTATTCTCCGCAGAAGATATTACATTTCCCTTATTATCTGCAATCAATGTAACATTAGATTTTGTATTTCCTGAACTGTATATATATTCAAGCATTGTTTCATCAAAACACAAAATCACAAAGCCAACCGATCCCTTCTGATATTCAGAGAAATCCGTTAACTGATGGACAACATACATACAGTTATAGATTCCATACCCTTCCTGTGCGATACAGACAGATGGCAGATAAATCGTTCTTCTCTCATCTTTTATCAGTTCCATTGTATTATTGTTTTTGATCTTGTTTAAATCAAAACAAAAGCTGCTTTGCCCTGACTGCGTAACTGTATCATAAAAGCAAGTATCATAATGTGTTCCAAAAATAGCGATTCCAAGAACTCCCGAATTATTATAGCACAGTTCCTGTAAACGTTCCCCGATTTCATGTTCCGCCTGATATCGTTCGGAATTATCCCAACGGTTGATTGGTTTCAGCCTCTGTGTATAAAATTCATCCGTATAAATTCCCTGTATAATTTTTTCATATCCTTTATAGAAATTTTCAATATTCGAAGCATTCTGTTCCAGATTAGCCTGAATCAGTTCACCGGTCTGTGTTCTGACAACACTTCCACTTAACTGATAATTCAACACTAGAATACAGCAGATTGGTACAATCGACATAACCAACGATAATGCTAGCAGTTTTTTCGCTACTGCAAGACTCTGAAATTTATTCCAGATTTTTTTCATATTAAACTCCTGTTTTCTTTTTTATATGGATAATATTTGATAATTTTCCTGGAAATAGTTTTGTATGAACGAGTGCCAAACCGCATCTGTCAGAAAAAATAATTCTTGTACAGACACTGGTACACTTTTTTGCAAACAGAACTGTACCAAGCAACTGATAACAAAATATAACATTCTACATGCAATTGTCAATGGTAGGATCTGATTATAAAGCACAAAACTTCAGTCTTATTAATAATGATTCAAACTTCCCATCTAAAATTAAGACATAAATACTGGCTTACTTATCGCGGAAAAAATAAGCAGAGAATACGAAAAGTTAAGAAAAAGCTTAAAGAAAATCCTATTGTCGAATGTAATAAAATTCAAAACAGTTATTACCCAAACTTATTTTCGAAGTTTATCTAAGTAAATAGTTTACGTAATCAGAGTTATATTGATTATTCTTGCCAAATCATGTTTGGAATCTTATATTATAAACTATAAATATATAAGCGAAATTTTTCGAACATGTAAGAAATGACACAAACATTTAATGATGTCAGAGGGTTGAAAAATGGCAAACTATCATTGATACCACAGAACTGGACAATGCCATCAGAAAAAGAATAATTACTCTCTTATCTGTTGTTATAGTCATTGCAAAGCAGATGCATTTATGAAGTATGATAGAAACAATAAATATTGAAAGCAAAAATTTATCTTCAAAATAACCTTGTATACAATTTCTGAGCATTTCATAAAATTTGAAGAAATAAGTCAATCATAATTTTTGTTGTATAATATTTTGTAGTGTAAAATCACTTCTTTATGATATTTTAATCAAACTCATTATACAAAAAAATCCTATACAGCATTTCCTTGATGAAAAAATTGTAAAGTAGTGTCTGAAAAGAAATAAAATAATTGCACAAAATATATCTTCTAAATTATCAGCCAGCTTTGGACGACACCTAACCAAAACAGAAAATATAAAAAACAATTCATATAGCGCAATTCTAAATCAATTACATTTTAATAGAAAAGTGATGCCTGCCAAAAGAAAATCGCAAATTTATATAAATTTTTCTGAAAAGATCAGTATTCTCATTCAATTTAGATATTTTTCTAGATTTACAAAAAAATATGTAGACTTTTAAATTTTTCAAAATGGCAGGCTATAAAATAAATTTATCTTTCAAAGCTGGGAACTTTACATTCTTGCTTTTCAAAATTGTTATTACGCTTTATCATATCAGACATCACTTCTCTATGATTCTAAAGAACTCCAGAGCTGTTTTTCTGTTTTTACTATTTTTTCAGTTTCGATTGCTTGCTCAAGCATAAAAGATAAATAAGTATCCTGAAGTGCTTCGCGTAATGAATAAAATTCAGTTCCACTTTCTGTGAAATTTTTCATACATGCAAGGCAAGATGCTACAGCAATCTCATCATCATTCATTCTTGCAGGATAAAAGGGATTTTGATAAATTTGTTTATCCAAAAACAGAATTCCCTTATGTGCCCATTCACTATTATTATTTATGCCTACATCCACTCTATGGAGAGATTGTTCTATTGGTTGATTAGATGCATTCAGAAATCTTACAGTATTATCATTAATTTCCCCCCGAACACCCCGAACATTCCAGCGTCGTGTACGAATTTGTGAAAAATACTGTTCACCTTCAAAATCCATAAAAGCATTTTTTCCATTTTCAAATTGCATAAAAGCCCAGTCTCTATCTTCTTGAATAATAGTTCCACTTTCATCAAAACCATTTCGACCATTAGTAGCTGTTACTTCTGACCAGAATTTTTTTCCCTGAATAACACAATTTTCGTATTTAATACCGAGAATTTTTCGGAATATGCTGATTGCATGATATCCGTGAAGCGCAGACAGCATAGCACTAGATGTTGTGCCCAAGTAACCTTGCCTGATAATATCTAATATACTTGCGTAATAAGGTTGAAAAAAATATTGTTCTACAATTTGTATGCGTCCATTATATTTTTGAGATAATGTCCATAATTCATTTAATTCTGCAATATTTTTTCCGGGAGGTGTTTCACAGAGTACAGGAATTCCTTTTTCCATTAATTGTACGAGATAATCTTTTACAATTTCCCGTGGAACACAAAGAACAGCAAAATCCGGCTTTCTGGAAAGTGCTTCGTCTAAATCAACGGTAGTAAAAACATGTTCCTGTAATGCAACTTCTTTTGCACGAGTTTCTGTACGTAATACACCTGCACATATTGAAAACTGTTCTGGTAAAAGTTTTGCAATTCGGTAATAAAAGTCGGCCCTCCAACCATATCCAATAACCATATAATTTGCTTTCATCTGTTTTCACCTTATCCTTTCACTTTAGTGGCTATCATACTGGCAATAATATATTTTTAAAGAATTATAAAAAATATTAACATTGGCAATACAACTATCAAAATACAGTAAAACCATCTTGCCAGCCCTTGTTTGAACGTCCAAAAAAATTACAAATTACCGTGAAGATAGTTGATTTTTTGCAAATTTTAAATAGAATGATGGAATCACAAAATTATTCCATACATCAATAATGGTAATACAATGTTAGTTATCATAATTTATTTTAAGATTAGAAGTAATACCTCAATAGACATTTGCCACAAATTACAACCGTCCATTATGGATATTTCATCAATTTCCTGCGGTACTCCTTTGTAAAACAACAGAATATCGTAATGGTAAAAGGAATCCATAATGAACTAAACATACAAATTACTGAGAATAAATTACCATATATATGCAAATATTGCAATACAAAAGGAACGGATATACTCTGTAAAATTAATGTAAGACAAAAAGCTCACTAGAACTTTTCACACCAATAAGGTTGGTTTAACTTTTCTAAAAAAATGGAACTCGTAGCAAGACACAAATCCCATTTTAGGTATAAAAAGTCTTAGTTAGTTTATTATCAAAACTCCATTTATCACATCATCTGCTATCTATGCTGAGTAAAATTCACAAACCTGAAGTGCTTATCCATCTCATCACCGATCAATCCAATCACATTCCCCATGGTAAATGCCGCCAACACTGTTCCAATTCCAAGTCCGTTGATATGTCCCAGGATCAGTCCGGTCATACAGGCAGTAATCGTCAGGCAGATCACATCAAAAGAAACCTTAACCTTAGAATATTTCACCTTTATAATCTCTGACAGCTCACGAGGAAACAGATCCGTCGGAATGATTGGAAGACCACATCTGTTAGAAAGTGCAATTCCTATGCAGATCAGCAGATAACTGATCACAAAATATAACACTCTGAGCGGAATTGTCTTTGGCAGGATATTGATCCATGCCTCATTAACATCCAGCAGTTCACTGAATGCAAATCCAACCAGAAAACTGCACAGATAAGCAGGTACAAATTTTTTTCTCAGTATCATCAGACTTAAGATCAGAAGTGCCTGAAAAATATAAGTCCATGTTCCCAGTGTGATTACCGGAAATACTTTTTCAAATGCATAAGGAACACTGGATATGGCAGATATTCCGGAACCGGAATACAGCATCAGAATAACAGCAAGACTGTTGATCATGACTGCTGTCACCAATGCCAGCTCTCCTCTGAAAATATGTCTCGAATCTTCTTCTCCATTTGTTTTCATAACAGTTCTCTCCTCTGGAGCGTGTTTCAAACACGCTCTAACACAAACAAAGGACTGCTGTCAGAAAGTATTTTCTGTCATACTTTTCTGACGGCAGACCCCTGTGGCTTTTACATCTTATATTTTCTGAAAATATTATTTTTTATCGAATCAGGCAGGTAGATTTCCCACTTCGACTACTGATATTTTCCTGACTTACTCAACTGTGCAGACGCGGATCAGGTTTGTTCTTCCCGGAATTCCAAGCGGTACACCACCGGCAAATACAATAGTGTCACCAACTTTTACAAGTTTATGCTTCTGTGCTGCTTCGATTGCTCTCAGGCAAAGGATCTCAGAACTGTACTCTTCCTTAGTCAGCATCGGATAAACACCCCAGGACAGATTCAGCTGGCGAAGGACTCTCTCAGAGCTTGTACATGCACCGATCAGACATCCTGGTCTGTGTTTGGACATCATATGAGCTGTACTTCCAGATTTTGTCACTGCAAGGATTGCACTGGCCTTCAGGTCGATTGCGGTCAGACAGGTTGCATGTGCGATTGCATTTGTAATATCCGGATTCTCATTTCTGTCTGTTTTCTTAAAGATTGTATTGTAATCAATATTCTGCTCCATATGTTCTGCAATACGGCTCATCATCTGAAGTGCCTGTACCGGATATTTACCTGCTGCGGTTTCTCCTGAAAGCATAGTTGCACTTGTTCCCTGGAAAATCGCATTGGCAACGTCTGTAGCCTCTGCACGTGTTGGTCTCGGATGAGAGATCATGGAGTCAAGCATCTGTGTTGCTGTAATAACCGGTTTTCCTGCTGTGTAAACTTTCTGGATGATCTTCTGCTGGATAACAGGTACATATTCCGGCGGAATCTCAACACCCATGTCACCTCTGGCGATCATGATGCCATCTGCTGCTTCAATAATCTCGTCGATATTGTCAACACCCTGCTGGTTCTCAATCTTTGCAATGATCTGAATCTCTTCACCGCCGTTTTCTTTCAGGATTTTTCTTACTTCGCGGATATCGTTTGCAGTACGTGTAAAAGATGCTGCAACGAAATCAAATCCTTCCTGGATACCGAAGAGAAGATCATCATGGTCTTTTTTACTGATGAATGGCATCTTCAGGTTTGCACCCGGAACATTGACACCCTTCCTGTCGCCAATCACACCTGCATTAATAACCTTGCAGACAATGTCCTTTCCTGCGATGTCCTGAACCTCCAGGTCTACCAGTCCATCATCAACCAGAATATGTCCGCCCGGCTGCACATCCTTATAAAGCTCTTTATAAGTAATGCTTACGCACTCATTAGTTCCTTCAATATCTTTATTTGTAAATGTAAAAATCTGTCCTTCTTCCAGAGAAACCTTGCCATCCTTGAAGCATCCAAGTCTGATCTCCGGTCCCTTTGTATCAAGAAGTGCTGCAACAGGTCTGTCATATTTCTTGCGAAGTTCTCTCAGTTTCTGGATACGGCCTCTCTGCTCATCGTGAGGTCCATGTGAGAAGTTGAAACGTGCTACGTCCATTCCCTCTCTCACAAGCTGCTCCATAACATCGCCCTTATCAGTAGACGGTCCCATTGTACAGATAATTTTGGTTTTTCTCATTTAATCTTTCCCTCCAAACTGTCAACTCAATTTTATCTATTTCATTCCTGTAAAATAATGCAATAAAATATTACCTGTTTCTATAAATAAAAATATTAAATCAAATAAAAATTACCATTATTGAGACTATCTGTCAATATGGAATTTCGGCTTATTTTTGTTGATATTTGACAAAAAAATAACATACTTTTGTTGCAAATGTCACATATATTTTTGCCGATCCGACAGTTGGAAAATTTTTCACCCATTCTTATCAAAAACCAAAATCTGCATAATCTTCCGGCAGAAATCTGTGGTAAATGATATGGCATCCTTCGTCTTTAAAACAATAATAATAAGGATCTGATCCGTCATCAAAGCGGATCATCACATCAAACTCCTCGTTATCCATTGGTTCAGTAATGATTTTATCTGAATAAGAATGGAACAGTTCTTTAATTTCATCTATCGTACATCCATGTCTGCCGACCAGTTCTATCAATGCCTTGATAAATTCATTCTCTTTCATATTATTATGTACATATTCGGAAGCTTTTTCCGAAACAGTGAAGCAGAAACGATCTCCTCTGTGTGATACTGCTACTTCACCAAATTTCTCTTCTATATAAGAAGGAAAATCTTTTAATATCTCCATCATGCCTGCAGCATCTGCCTCACCGCCAAAGAAATGATTCAGGGAACTGAGCGGATAATAAAGGCTGATCTTCTCCTTCATATATCCAAGCTTCGCCTGTTCCTCTTTGATCACATCAATCAGACTGGTTTCTAATCTGTTATAGTTCATTTATTTCCCTCCTGAAAATCTGTCCTTTTGCTTTTTCTGGTTAATATTTTATCAGACATTGCCCGAAAATCAATGCATTTCTTTTTTAATTGTACGCCCGTCAAAACAATTTCAATGTTTTCTTTTTCATACAAAAATAAAGAGCTTGCGAAACTGTCCTTTTTTCCCTCTGACAAATAACTCTGACTGGATAAAACAAAACAGATAAGACCAACCACTTCGTTGCTTTTTTAACCAAATAACTGCTTGATTCGGTTAAAAAACAGCGTTCCGGATATTATTTGTATCCGAAACGCTGTCATTATTCCAATTATTTTATTATGTATTTAATCCCAGTTCTTACGTCCATAACGAAGTGTCACATCATATATTTCCTTCTGGAGTTTCTTTGTAAGATCTCTCTTCTTGATTCTCCACTTCCAGTTCGTACCAACTGTAGATGGTTTATTCATTCGGAATCTGTTGTCCAGTCCCATATAGTCCTGCATTGGGATAACGCAGACACGCGCAGCACTGCGCATGATCAGACTGATGAAACACTTATACAGTTCTTCTTCCGGTGTTGCATGATCACACAGATAATCTCTCGCCAGTTTTCTCTCAGCTGCTGTGATGCTCTTCCACCATCCCACGATAGTTTCATTATCATGGGTTCCTGTATACGCCACGCAGTTCTCCGGATAGTTATGTGGCAGATAATCACTGGCACATCCGGAATCTCTGGAGTCAAACGCAAATTCCAGAACCTTCATTCCCGGGAATCCGCTCTCATATACCAGATGACGTACAGAATCTGTCATATATCCTAAGTCCTCTGCGATAACCTGCTTCCATCCAAGCGCCTGTTCAATCTTACGGAACAGATCAATTCCGGGACCCTTTTCCCAGTGTCCTCCTCTTGCATCTTTATCTCCGTATGGAATAGAGAAATATTCATCAAATCCGCGGAAATGATCGATTCTTACAACATCATACAGTCTGAAGCAATAACTCATTCTGGAAATCCACCACTGATATCCTGTATTTCTGTGATAATCCCAACAATACAGCGGATTTCCCCATAACTGACCGGTTGCAGAAAATCCATCCGGAGGGCATCCTGCTACTGCCAGTGGTACATTATCCTGATCCAGCTGGAACAGCTCCGGATGCGCCCATGCATCAGCACTGTCCATTGCAACATAAATCGGAATATCTCCAATGATCTGGATTCCTTTTGAATTTGCATAGGATTTCAGTTTCATCCACTGCTCATAGAACTTAAACTGCATATACTGCTGGAATTCAATATCAAAATAGAGTTCTTCACGATAATAATCCATGGCATTGTTCCAGCGGAGTCTGATATCCTCAGCCCATTTGGTCCATTCTACACCTTCGAAGCGGTCTTTTACTGCCATAAACAGGGCATAATCTGACAGCCACCAGCTGTTCTCTGCTACGAATTTCTGATAGTCAGGATTCTTGCTGATATCACTGTTCTCGTATGCTTTTCTCAGAAGAGGATAACGGCCTTTGTAGATTTTTTCATAATCTACCTCATCAGGCTTCTTTCCCCAGTTAACTTTCTCGCAGTCTTTCTTATCAAGAACTCCTTCTTCCACAAGTGTATCCAGATCAATAAAATATGGATTACCTGCAAATGTAGAGAAAGACTGATATGGAGAATCTCCATAGCTGGTCGGTCCCAATGGCAGAATCTGCCAGTAAGTCTGTCCGGCTTCCTTTAACCAGTCTACAAATTCATATGCACTTTTGGAAAAACATCCGATGCCATAGTCTGATGGAAGACTGCTGATCGGCATTAATATTCCTGCTGCTCTTTTTCCCATGATTCTTGTCTCCTTCGTGATTTTTCACTCTTACCGCTTATATTTCTCCAATTGATCCAAATTCTGGTATCAACGTTGCTATAAGCAGCATTTTATATACCTTATGCGCAATTGTTTTTTTTATTATACTTATTTTTTGTGCAAATTGCAATATAGTTTTCGTAACAACTTTTTTTTCGTGAAAATCACCAGTTATTGTTCTCTCCATGGCCATCCGCATGATTCGTAATGTACTGAATTTGTGCTAATTCGACTGGTAGTTTCTTTTTCTCCAGTTTTGTTGTATTCATTTCAAAAACCTCCCTCTTGATAAATCATTTCTATGATTTACGATTTACAGCAATTCCATCATAACATGGCGCCACATAAAACACTATCTGTGTTTTCCGGTGTCTTTCATTCCAGATTGCCTGCGGCAATGGAATTTTGGCTTGTATGTCTCGGTATTTTGGCATATTCATACCAAAACACCTCGTGGGATAGTGGAATGTGAACAGTAGCACGTGTGTTACTATTCTCAAAAAGAATCTCATTTTCTTCATTGCGTTTTTTTGCACAATACAATATAATAATTTTAGATTTTATTTATGCAAAAAGACGAAAGGATGCACATATGAAACACAAAAAAGACTGGTATAAAGATCTTGTGATCTACCAGATTTACCCAAGAAGTTTTAAAGATGGCAACAATGATGGAATCGGTGATCTGAAGGGAATGATTGAGAAGCTGGATTATCTGAAGGAGCTTGGCATCAATGCAGTATGGATGTCTCCTGTCTATGCTTCTCCGAATGTGGATAACGGTTACGATATTTCTGATTACTTCGCGATCATGGAAGAATTCGGAACTATGGAAGACTGGGATGCTTTCCGCGACGGTGCACATGAACGAGGCATCGCCATTATCATGGATCTGGTCCTGAACCATTCTTCAGATAAACATAAATGGTTCCTAGAATCAAAGAAATCCCGCAATAATCCTTACAGTGATTACTATATCTGGCGTGATCCTGCACCGGACGGAGACGCACCCAACTGCTGGATGTCCGTATTTGGCGGAAGCGCCTGGGAATATGTTCCGGAACGTGGACAATACTATCTCCATTTCTTTGCCAAAGAACAGCCGGATCTGAACTGGGATAATCCGGAAACTAAAGAGAAAATTTTTGATATTATCCGTTTCTGGAATGAGAAAGGTGTTGACGGATATCGCATTGATGCCATCAGTTATCTTGACAAAGGACTGGACGGACGTGCAGATATGAATGAACCCATTGGTACTGTAGCGTGTGTAAATCTGGAGGGAACCCACCGCTACATCCGTGAAATGGTTGCAGAAACAATGACTCCCGACAATCTGATGAGTGTAGGAGAAGTTAATATCAACAATGAACAGGATGCCATCAACTATTCCAGCGCAGCAAGCAAAGAATTTAACATGGCCATTCCATTTGTCCCTCCGATTGTTGAAATCCAGACATGGTCACCAGAGAAAATGAAACATGATCTTAAGAAAGATTATGAAATCCTGAAAAAAGACGGATGGTGGGCAAGATTTTTAAGTAATCACGACAAACCGCGTCAGGTTTCCCTTTACGGAAATGACAGAGAATTCTGGTCAGAATCTGCAAAAATGCTGGCATGTTATCTGCACACACTTCCCGGTACCCCCTTTGTTTTCCAGGGCGAAGAATTGGGAATGACCAATGTTGCCTTCCCATCTATCGATGATTACAATGACATTGATACCCGCAATTATTATAAAACCATGATCGAACAGGGAGCTTCTCCTGAAGAAGCACTGGCAGAATCCAGAAGTATCAGCCGTGATAATGCAAGAACTCCTATGCAGTGGAACGACAGTCCAAACGGCGGATTTTCTGAGCATACTCCGTGGCTGAGTGTCAATCCAAACTACAAACTCATTAACGCAGAAAGCCAGATGAATGATGACTGTTCTGTTTTCAGATTCTACCAGAATCTCATCGCACTGCGTAAGAAACATCCAGTAATGGCTCATGGAGATTTCAAACTCTGCTGCCCGGAAGATGGTCCGGTAATTGCCTATACCAGAAGTTATCAGGATGAAACATGGCTGGCAGTGCATAATTTCTCTGCATCCATGCAGAAATTCCATTATGGCGCTGAAGATATTGAATTACCGTGCAACACTCCCGTAATCATTTCCAATTACGGAGAAAATGAAGTTGAATACGGAATTGGAACACTTGTACTCAAACCTTACGAAACTGTTGTGTTCCAGTTACATTAAGCAACTTCATCAATACAGACAGTAAAAAGCAGAACCATTGAATCACTATCCCTCAATGGTTCTGCTGCTTCTACAGCACATCATCCTCTACACCCTCTAGTCAAACGGATATTCGCAATCCGCTTCGCTACTTGCTCATAACCAAGTCAGCTTTCTTAACTCCCGTCAAAGAGATTTCTATTTTATCTGTATTTGTCTTCCGGAATATAATAAACTTCCTTTCCTGCCTTTCTGAGATTATCTGTAATCTTATCCAAATTAATTCCTGTAAATCTTGGTATTGCTGCTTCCAACAGGTAAAGCGGTCTCTTTTGTGGAAATTTTTGTTCTATTTCCTTTGAAATCTGAATAATGTTTCCCTGACTTAGAACATAGTCAGTAAATCTTGTGTTCCATACATTTTTCAGGTTATTGATTGGCAGACGTTTCAGAGAGCTGGTGCAGCCGCCCGGGGTAAATAGTAAGATATCACATTCTTTATGTGCAAGATTCCTGATTTCCTGTATAAAATAGGGTTCTTGAATTTCAGATGGTTTGACTGCATGCATATTTCTGTTTGTATTTATTTTTTTACATAACGATTCCTCTGATTCCATACTTTCCAAACTATGAGACTTCTTTTCATTTAACTCATCAATTTCAATATTCCATCTGTCAAAAATCATTTTCAATTCTTCTAATGGTGTAGCCAGTCTTTTTACAAGTGGTCCTCTGTACAGAATTTCCACTGGTACTTTACATTGAATTTTCTTTTTTTCTCTTTGAAAATCCCACATTGTCAGAACTTCCATACAGGAAGAATATATAATCACTCCTCTAATTCCTTCTGTATTTGCTGCCAGCTCTACTGCCTCCCATATTTTCTTTCCCTGTTTTCCCAGACTGTACTCTACAGAAGATATTTGACAAAGAAATAAACGATCCAATGAGTTGATTCTTGCCGCTGAATCATACAGACCTATCAGACATGCAGGAGTACCGGCTGCTACAAGTGCGATTCCCGGGACTTTCAGAATTTTTTCCGGTAGCGTTTCCATTGAACAGGTATCCTCATCCAATGCTCTCTCAATTTCAAAACCTCTCATAATTTATCCAATTTCCTGCTCAGTTCCATACCAAATTTTTCTATCTCATCTACATTTAATGGAATGGGAAGTACTTCCTCTGCTTTATTTTGTGATCTGCTTACGCTTCTCTCATCTGTCCTGCAAATATCTTCTGAAAGTCTGCAAAACGCTTTCCAATTTTCACTGTCTGGAGCTGACATATTTTGAGTATAAATCTCTTTTCTGAAATCAGCCAGCTTCAGTTCTTTACTTTCTCTGACAATTGCTGCCATTCTTCCTTTGACCCGGTTTGTAAACTCCTCTGCTATACATTCTTCTTCCTGCTCGCGAATATGATTAAATACAAAGCCTCCCAGCAGATTCCTTTCATCTGAATAGTTCACAACACCCTTTAATATATTATTCGCAGCATATAAAGACATAAAATCCGCAGAAGATACAATATAAACTCTATCTACATATCTCTGTCTCATTGGCACGGAAAATCCGCCACATACCACATCTCCCAGAACATCATAAATAACTACGTCCCAGTCTTCCTCAAATACTCCCAGGCGTTCCAGTTCTTTCATAGCAGTAATAATTCCCATACCGGCACATCCATTTCCCGCTTCCGGACCTCCGGATTCCACACACCAGACACCAGATTCTGATCTGTGCACCAGATCCTCTCTCTTCGGACAATCATTTTCTTCAAGTACCTCAAGAACTGTTTTTATCCGTTCTTTACACAAAAGTCTGGTAGAATCTGCCTTAGGATCACATCCTATATGCAGAACCTTTTTCCCTTGCATAGCCAGCAATGCAGATACATTAGAAGCAATTGTTGATTTTCCAATCCCACCTTTACCGTAAAAAGCAACTCTTCTGATTTTCATTGTTCCGCTACCACACAAACCTTTCTTCCAACTTCCGGAATATATACAATTCGGGTTTTTACCTGATAAAGTTCCTCGAGTTTCTTTTCTGTAATAATTTCTTCTGTCTTTCCTACTTTCAAAGTTCCATCTCTGCCAAGTATAGCTGTTTTTCCGCCTATCATCATTGCATGATCTGGCATATGGGTTGTCATAATAACCGTATAGTCTTTCTGAGAAAGATTCTTTATCCTATGGACCATACGAAGCTGATTTCCATAATCCAGATGATTGGTCGGTTCATCAAACATAATAATCTCCGGCTGCTGTGCAATAGCACGTCCGATTAGTGCCTGCTGCCGTTCTCCACCACTGATTTGTGTATATGCTTTATCGGCAAGCTTTTCAATTCCCAGTTCCCGTATGACTTCATCCACGATCGCATAGTCCTTTCCTGATGGCTTTTCCAGCATTCCCAGATGCGGAGCCCTTCCCATGACTATAAAATCTCTCACTGAATAGTCATATACCGGCGCATGATTCTGCGGTACATAACCAATCAGCTGTGCAGCTTTTTTCAGACTCATGTCATGAATAGAGGCTCCATTTACCAGAATCTTTCCGGAACAAGGCTCCAAAATATTTGCCAGACAATTTAAAAGCGTTGATTTTCCGGCACCATTGGCACCAAGAATTGTGAGAATTTCTCCCTTTTCCATCTGGAAATTTACATTATGAAAAATAGGTTTCGCATTTTTACTATATCGAAATGATAAATCCTGTACATCTAATATCATGATAATTTCATCCTTTGTCTGGCAAGTATAATAATATAAAATGGTGCACCAATAATTCCGGTCAGAATACTCAGTGGAAGTTCTACACTTGTCAAAGCTCTTGCCAGAGTATCAATGACTACCATAAAAATAGCTCCCATTAAAATACTGGCGGGAATCACTTTCGTATTATCCGGACCTGTAAGCATTCGTGCAAAATGCGGAATCACAAGTCCGATCCATCCAATCGTTCCACTGATACATACTGCAGATGCAGTCAGTAATGTCGCACAGATTATAATAAAGTTTCGAACAATTGTAACTGAAACGCCCAGTGTCTTTGCTTCTCTGTCTCCCAGCGAAAGAATATTGATCCTCCATCTGAGGAGAAAAATAATCACTGATGCTGTAACGATCACCGGTCCTACAGTAAACAAATCTTTCGGCAATACCTTTGTCAGGCTGCCCAACTGCCAGTAAGTAATAGACTGCAGTTCTGTCTCCGGATCTGCAACATATTTGATGATTCCCATTACAGAATCCATGATCCCTTTGACAATGATTCCTGACAACACCAGCATCGTCATATTCGTATTCTTTATCAGGCGTGGAATAAATAAAGTAAGTCCAACTGCCAAAATCCCCGTCACAAATGCCATTGCCTGCACACCAAATGAATTTAAATGTAACAAAATTGCCACTGATGCACCTACACATGCACCAGAAGAAACACCCAGGAGATCCGGCGCAACCAGCGGATTCTTAAATACTCCCTGATAAGCAGCTCCTGATAAGGATAATGCACTGCCAACTAACACTGCTCCTATAATACGCGGAAGGCGTAGTGTAAATACTACGCCTTCTGCCGTGTTGCTCCATGTCTTTGTCACATTTACAAATCGGGATGCAAGTATCTTGGTCACTTCCGGAACAGAAACGCTGTATTGTCCTGCACACAACGCAATAATACATGCAGCTGCCAGCAGTATGATCAGTCCGGTAATCAGTATTCCATACTCTGCTTTTTTATGTTTTTTGTTATCCTTCAATGTAATTGTCTCTTTTCTGTTTATTTATTTAAATCCAGTCTCAAAAGGCTGTCCAACTGCTCATCACTGAGCTCATATCCATAATAATCTTTATAGAAATCGCTGATTTCTGTTCTGATATCATAATCAGAAAAGATTTCCGGCTGTACAATGGATGCTGTCCATTTCATATAAAGTGGTTTTTCAAATGTATTTGGCGGAGCCCAACGGTATAATCCACATGGAACTTTATAAACCTTATGATTTTTAACAGCACTCACGTTACTCCAATCCTGTCCTTCCAGTTTGTTCTCATAGAAATCTTCCGGAGTTACATCATCGAAATTACTGATAAAAATAATCTCCGGATCATATTCTAGGATTGTTTCCATTGAAGGTTCTGTAATGTCTTCAGGAAGTGTGAAATTCTGTCCACCTTCAAGTGTTGTAATATAAGTATTAATCCCACCTGTATAACAGGTCATCTCATGTACATTCTGAAAATGAAGAACTCTTGGCATTTCATCCTCTGATAAAGCAGCAACCTCATCTGCCTTGCTGTTGAAATAATCCATAGTTTCATCATACCAGTCTGTTGCCTGTTTTGCACGATCCTCGCAGTTTAATGCATCTCCCAGCATAGTAACCAGATTTTTCAGGCCGTCCATATCTTTTGCAGAAGACACAAGTACACATGGAATTCCCAATGCCTTTAACTGCGCTGCCTGGTCAGTCTCTGAATCCCAGTTCAGTACTAAATCCACATCTGCATCTGCAAGAGCTTCTACATTTACTGAAAAGTCATCATTTACCATTGTAGTATCTACATCTTCCAGTTCCGGAGCCAGATCTTTCAAAATAGACATTTCCCATCCTGAATATGCTGCCGGTGGAATAGATACTATATTCTCTGCATTTCCCTGTAATGCATAAACCATATTTGGCAGAACCATTGCTGGAACTGCAATTCTCTTCGGATGTGCAGGCACTTCTACTTTTGCTCCGGTGGCGTCTACAACTGTTCTGGTTTCCTTCTCTCCAGATGTTTTGTCAGCTGCAAATACGCTGATTCCTGTAAGCGAGGAAACAGCTACTGCTGTCGACAGTAACATGGCAAGAAACTTTGATCTTTTTTTCATTCCTTATCTCCTTATCTGTAAAATAAAAAAGCACCCTTTTCATCACAAAAAAGGGCGCAAAAAACTTATCTGCAGCTCACCCTTTTTAATGACTCGTTAAATCGGGGTTCCGGCAAAATATCCAAGTATCCTGGCTTGACTTCTTCACATTCATATACTTCCCGGAAATCCCAGTGTATTTTTATGAATGCTCCATCCTACAGTGGCGGCACCGCTCCGGCATTTGACCGGATTCCATAAAATATTCTGCTTTAATTGTCTGTTCTACTATATCATGCAGATTAATCGATTACAAGAAACATTTCTTACTTTAATTTAATATAATTTCTATTGCCAGCAATCAATTTTTCTGATAGCATAATTCACAGAAAGGAAGTTTTTATCTATGACATTGCAAAATCTGAAATATATGCTGGAAATTTCCAACAGTCATTCATTTTCTAAAGCAGCAAAAAATCTCTTTGTTTCTCAGTCTACACTTTCTGCTGCTGTAAAAGAGCTGGAATATGATCTGGGTATTACTATTTTTAAACGGACAAATCGTGGCGTTTCCCTTACCTACGATGGAGAAGACTTTATTAAATATGCCAAAGAAATTGTAGAACAGTCTCAGTATCTTGAGCAGCGCTACCATGCAAGGAAATCGCTGCCTATGCGTTTTTCAGTATCCTGTCAGCATCTTCCATCTGCAGTGCGGGCCTTTACCAGCTTTTTAGCAGAAATTAACTCTCCAACCTATGATATTGCAATCCGCGAATGCGATACTAATTCAGTTATCCATGACGTAGCAGGAAGAAAAAGTGAACTGGGAGTTGTAGCAATACACGAACCTCATATGCGCAGCATGCAGACTTTATTTTCTTCTTACGATATTGAATTTCATGAAATCAAAAGTGTCAAAAATTATGTGTTTCTCCGTTTTGGTCATCCACTGGCTTCTCTTCCTGTCCTTTCTATAAAGGATCTGGAAAAATATCCTTTCGTTACTTACGACCAGGAATTAGAAACTTCCCATTTCTCAGAAGAACCGCTGTTTTACAAGCTTTTAAATAAAAATGTCCATGTCAGTGACCGCTGCACAAAGATTGCTCTTGTTCGAAAAACAGACTGTTTCAGTATTGGTCCGGATCTTCCTAACAGTAACGCAGATGCATTTCATAAGGGTATGGGAAATATTATCGCAAAGTCTCTGGAAAATGATATCGGACTGCTTCATATTGGTTACCTGACTATTGCTCAAATACCTTTAAGCAGTCTTGGTCAATTATACCTGGAATATCTCTCAAAGGATATTGATACTCTGGAAATTCTTGGCACATCCATGGAAGATCATTAAAAATATTCTCCTATTTGTACGAGATGGAATAATCTTATATAAATCAAGCCTTCAAAAACATGATCCCAGAGTATACCTCTTGTCAGGAGGATGCTCTGGAATTCCTTTATTTGACTACTATTACTTTGCATTTCTTTTTGTAAAATGCAATACCATATTTCAAAATATGCTCTACTCCCTCTTCCAGCAGTTGATCCTCGTATCGTCTGTCTTCTATCTGTTTTAATGCGTCTTCACTGACAGCTTCCAGATTCCCTGTTTCGGCATATTTTATTTCTATAATGATTCCTGTTTCCTGATCTTCTGTTTCTATCAGAATATCACTGTATCCATCACCCGATTCTTTATTTAATGACACACTCCAGTTCTGCTGAAATCCAAGAATTCCAAGTAAAATCCCATGATAAAAATTCTCTTTCATCTGTTTTTTTACAAAGGTATCCCGAATACTGATGGTCCTTTTCAGATAATTGTTCAAACTTTGTTCTACCACTTCGGAATTTCCATCTTTTAGTGCATTACAGAATTTTTCAAGTGCTTCTCCATTCTCAGAAACAGTTTTCTTAAAATATTCCATAATCTGCGTCAGAAAAATATTACGTATTTCCATATTAGGAATGGTAAGCATGAATGTATTTGCATCTTTTCTTCCGGTCTGTGTGAGATATCCCGTAGTAAAAAGAACACTCCACAGGTTTTCAATCGAAGCATACATATCCTGATATGTCAGTTCCTGATGAATCTCCTTTACAATTGTTTCTCCTGCTATCAGTTTCTCAATTTCCTTTCTGACCGTTCCCTTATCAGCCTCCTGAATAAAGCGTTTCACCGCTTCATTACTGCTGGTATTAGACCAGTAATTCTGTGGCTGCGCCATATTGTTTATACGCAATTCATCACAATAATTTATCACATCCCAGGGACAGTAAACCTCTACATTTCCAAACCGATATCCGTCATACCACATTTTTATTTCATCATAATGCTCAGAAAGTTCATAATATTCCAATATATTCTTTACATCACTGTCCGTAAATCCAAAATATTCATCAAACTGTACATCTGCCACTGACAAAACTTTCAGATTATTTAATCCTGTAAAAATACTCTCCTTTGAGATACGCATGCAGCCTGTAAGCACAGCAAACTTCAGACTGTCATTTGTTTTTAATGCATTTTCAAACAAGTTACGGATCAGCAGAGTCATTGAATTGTAATATCCCAATTCAAATGCTTTCGCCAGAGGCACATCATATTCATCAATCAATAAGATAACTTTCTGACCATGATGTTTCTCCAGAAGTTCTGACAGAATCCTCAGACTGCTGCACAGAACAGATTCCTTCATATCCGGCAGAAGCAATGATTTGAACGCATCCTTATCATATTCCGTTAAATGTTCACTGTCCAATAAATACTGGAATCTACGCGCCTCACCATTTACAATCTGTATTGCCATATCACAGGCTTTTTCATAAGTTTGCGCACTGATACTCTTCAGGGAAATAAAAATCACAGGAAACTTTCCCATGTATTGTTCGCAAAGATAAACTTCTCTGGAAATTCTTGTTCCTTTAAAGCAGTTCTTATCACCGTTTAATTCAAAGAATGCTTTCAGCATACTCATATTCAATGTTTTACCAAATCTTCTCGGACGTGTAAACAGATTCACCTCCGCCCAATTATCCAGAAGTTCTTTGATAAGCATCGTTTTATCTACATAGTAGAAATCTTCCGCCTGAAGCTTTGCGAAATTTTCTATTCCTATTGGAAGTTTCTTTTTAATTTGTTTCAATAGACACACTTCCCTTTATATTTGATATATTAAACTCTAACTTTCATAAAGTGTAACATATTGTTATTGAATTCGTCTATCAAAATTTCTTTACATTCCATAATGTTTCTATTAATACAAAATCCAGAAGTGAATTCTTCTTATTATTTTACATACTTTACATTCCACAATATTTCTATTATTACGATACAGAAATAGACTGTGAAGTGCTGTTTATGAGCTTTACATTCCACAATGTTTCTATTAATACGGAGAATCCGGATGTAAGTGGTGTAGACTTTCAGAACTTTACATTCCACGATATTTCTATTAATACTGTGTATCAGATAGAAAAAGGAAATACATTCGCACTTTACATTCCACGATGTTTCTATTAATACGGAAATGAAGAAAGAATGGTCAACTGCTCTGGATCTTTACATTCCACGATGTTTCTATTAATACGAGGATTTGGAGATGTTCGAAAATGTAGCGTTCGTCACTTTACATTCCACGATGTTTCTATTAATACTCACCACACTGCAAGTGATAGAGGATATATTCCAGTCTTTACATTCCACGATGTTTCTATTAATACATCGGGAAAACGGAGCTGAACGTATTTCCTCTTTCCTTTACATTCCACGATGTTTCTATTAATACGTTTCATATCCCACTAAAAACATCTGGTTATACACCTTTACATTCCACGATGTTTCTATTAATACGGGGACTCTACAGCACAATATCTTCTGTCAATCTACCTTTACATTCCACGATGTTTCTATTAATACTCGTCTCCTGTTTCAGTTCCTGCGCCCTTTCCAGAACTTTACATTCCACGATGTTTCTATTAATACCTCCTCCGAGAACTGATATTGTGAACACTCTTTCTCCTTTACATTCCACGATGTTTCTATTAATACCTCTCCTGAAGTGCCAAGCCTTTCGTTCCGTCTTCCTTTACATTCCACGATGTTTCTATTAATACTGTCCGCAACTGTCCAATTTCACGACTATTTTATTTCCTTTACATTCCACGATGTTTCTATTAATACAGCTCGCCAATGTTCTTGCCTTGTATGATTCTTCAACTTTACATTCCACGATGTTTCTATTAATACAAATGTCACCAATCCAATAATCAGATCCTTTTCCATCCTTTACATTCCACGATGTTTCTATTAATACCATCTACGATAGCGTATGCGCAATAGTCTACTTTTCCTTTACATTCCACGATGTTTCTATTAATACACCGCATATGAGCTTCCCACCTCACTCAACATCAGCTTTACATTCCACGATGTTTCTATTAATACTATTTGTCTACGGCACGGCTCATACCTACTAATCCAGCTTTACATTCCACGATGTTTCTATTAATACGGAAAGACAAGAAGTCAGATATCGCAGGCAATCAGCTTTACAT
>SKEL01000451.1_pt1 | contig 44722 bp, 70 predicted proteins | sample 4826741 | NCBI WGS metagenome assembly SKEL01 (sample SAMN11008810, study PRJNA524170) | human gut metagenome | biome: Human fecal sample; material: Feces; isolation source: fecal sample from pouch patient p33 | host: Homo sapiens | place: Israel: Tel-Aviv | collected 2016-03-22
TTTTGTTGCCAGAAACTTTGGCTAATTTTTTCTCAGAAAGATGTTCGGTGATTTGAACAATTCCGATTAGAGGACCTGTTTTGTCACCTGTTAAAGCAAGGGTTTTGAAAATATCAGATTTTTCAATGTCATCTGGTAAGTCTCCCTCAAGTGCATTGATTGCTAAACTGTCGTGTTCGATTTTTGCTTTGTCCAGAATTTGATCAACAAGTGTCTTTTTTAATTTTGCTTTTTTTGCCATTTTCTTTCTCAATCTTTCTATTCATTAGTCAATTACTATTTTACTAAAAAAATAATCGTTTTAACAAACCGAACCAAACCTTGAAATAAAGCCTATTTTAAAAGGGTTTTGAATTTATTGAAATGATATTTTTTTGGTATTTTGAGGTATTTTTTGGTTTTTCGGTGGGAACAAAAGTGGGAAATTTTTTTATTTGATGGCACGCAAGAAAGAGTCGGTTACTTCGCTAGCTACTTCATCTTTGATGTGCGTGTATTGTTGCGTCATGTAAGATGTTGAGTGTCCTAATGCAGCAGCCATGTGTTCGACAGGGACACCAGCTATTTGACCTTGAGTGGCAAAGAAGTGTCTCATCATATGAGGTGTAATGTGTATATTACACTTTTTGCTTACTTTTTGAAAAGATGAATAAATTCGGGAACAAGAAACTGGCTTCCCTAATTTATCCTTATACTTGTCTCCGACGTCTAAGAATAAAAAATCCTCTTTATTCAGTATTCGTCCTGTTTTTTTAGCAATTTCACAAGAAAATTCCACCGCTGATTGCAACAATACTGTTGTTTCTTCATCGACAACAACATAGCGTTCAGAACCTTTTGTCTTCATTTTATTGCCTTCTTGTCGAAAATAAGTTCGACTTTCGTCAAGAAATATCCTGAAACGTCCACCGATTAATTTTAACGAACCTAACTTAATTCCAAAAACCTCACTCTTCCGAAGTCCGAAATAAGTAAGTCTAATCATAGCATAATCGTATTGAGATAATTTCTTTTTTGCACACTTATCCCATTCTCTAAACTCATCCAAAGAGATTTGTTTGTTTTTAGGTTTGATTTTACTTTTACCAATGTAGATTTTTAAAATAGGGCTTTTATCTAAATAACCATTTACTACAGCATCGTTGATCATACCTTCAAAAACCGAACTTATTTGTATTACAGTTGAACGAGCTAGTTTCTCCAATAGTTCGACTGTATAATTTTCATAATCGATACGTTTGATATCTTTTAATCTTGATTTTCCATACCTTTTAGCAAAGTGTGTATTGTATATATTTTCTTTGTTTGCTATCGTATCTGGCGCCCAACGCCCAGTTTTGATACGATTATCGCTGTATATCTGCCAGTAATCGTCCACAGTCATATTTTTGCGTGGGTCATAGTCCCCATTTGCGATTTTGTTTTCGATTTCGGCAAGTGCTTGTCTGGCTTCTGCAAGAGTCTTCAAACCACTAGCACTTGCTTCTGTTTGCTTACCATTTAGTGTGAATTTTCGGCGAACGTAGTAGCGTTTGCCTTTTTTAGTTTCGTATGTAAAAATGCTTGGATATTTTGTTTTGTTGCGTTTCATGTTTTTCTCCTTGTTAAAAATGTAGCTTCTGGACAAGGCCTTTTTAACTTAGAGATTTTTGACAATCACCCCCTTAAAATGATAGTATAGAGTATAAGAAAGATGCCTAGTTTTCACCTAGGGTAATTTCTTATACCAATTATTTTTATCCCTTGCACTCAAAATTTGGTCGTGGAGAGTGTGAGGGATTTTTTTGTTTAGTCGTATTCGTTAGACCACGTTGTATCAGCAAAAGTGACTTGGTAGGGTCCACTATTTTTAGCGCTAAAAATAATATCAGCTGTAATTGATTGTCCAGCTGTTAGACTGTTTGGAAAGTCTGTCTCGTAGCTCGAACTATCAAAATTAGCAATATTTTTTGAACCATCAACCATACTGAAATATTGAGGATTCATTCTCCAAGAACTGCTACCTCTGTTTTCGATTGTAAAATTAACAACGACAGGAATGTTTCCTGAACCGTCGTTTAGTGTTCTTGAAGTATCTTCTGTAATACTATTTACTTTTACCATTAAGCCATTTGTGAAATCAATACCAGTTCCTGTTTTATAAAATTGAACAGTCTCTGATGATGAAGTAGTAGTTGAAGATTCTTCAGTTGATGATGAGCTGCTAGAATTTTCGCTATCACTAGAAGATGAACTATCAATATAAATGTCTTTATCTTTGCTATCGTAATACATACTATACTTTGATAATGCACTATCCATGTCGCCAACCCGTTCTGCTAATGCATAAGTAGTAAACGCAAACACAATAGTTGTAACTCCTAAAACAATCGTAGACCAAAAAAGTGGTTGTTTAAGAAACTTTTTCATCAATTATTCTCCTATCAGCTTTTAACGTGGTTCAGTTTTGCACGTAGTTTTAATTTTCCGAATATTTTCCAACAACTTCGCCAATAATTCTAAAATCGCTATCGGCATCGATTGGAATATCTTTGTATTTTTCTGTGTTAAAGCTATGTAAGTATGCTTTAGAATCATCAATAATTAATTCTTTAATATAGGCATCACCGTATAGCTCAAATACACCGACATCGCCGTTTGAAAGTTCTACAGATAATTTCACAAAAACATAGTCTCCAGAATGATATTCTGGCTCCATTGAATCTCCATAAATTGGAACGACAAAATCAGCGTCTATATCTACTGGTAACTCAATCTGTTCAACTTGTACATCGTTTAAATATTGTCCTGTACCAGCAGAAGCTGGTTGGTCGTAATAGTTATAAGTATAGTATACAGTTTGGGGTTCATTTACTGTATTCTGATTATTTACTTCTAATTCTTGTTCTTTTAGTTGTTTGTCAGCAAATGTCAAAACCTTTTTTTGACGTGTCTTATGTAATTTAGTCACTTTAGTGTTGATTTGAGAAATTAAAGAGTTATCAATATCATTTTCACTTGTATTTATTTGTTTGCTAGATTTAAAACGAGGGTCAATATCGGATTTTAACACACCAAAGAAATCAGCGATTTTTTGAACATTTCCCGGGATAGGCAGGGAAGTCCCTTTTACATATCCTGTAAGAGTAGAGGGTGGAATTTTAGTTTCTCTTGCTATGTCAATCTGTTTTTTATTTTGTTCATTCAGTAATCTATTGATATTTACAGATATAGTTTTCATATATTCTATATCTTGAGGAGTTAATTTTCCTCTTCCTCTAGCCATTAGTGTTTCCTCCTTTGTTTTATTATACTTATATAATAACGAATTATTTCGTATTTGTAAATAATAAAGAATAAAAAAATATGATTTTTTTCGTAAAAACTATTGACTTACGATTTAATTCGTATTATAATATACTCGTAAGGTCGAGATAGACCTTAACAAAAACAAGAGGTGAGGATATGAACGAATTAGAAAAAACAGCCCTCAATGAAATATTGAGAACTGTGACTTATATAGCTGAAAAAGTTGATGAAATAGAACAGATACTAGAACCGCAAACTGTAATCAAAGATGAAATTATTAAAGCTTTATCTCAAGGAAAAGGTATTGTTGATTATGGAATTGGTTCTAGAAAAGGTGCGATTGGTTCAAGGGAGTTATCCAAAGATGAGAAGCTAGCTTTGAATCTGACGAAACCTGAAACTTTTCCAGAATGTGAACACGGTGTTCAATAGAAGATTTCGATTATCTCTTGAATGGCAAACTGATTTTTTGGAGCTACGCTATCATACCATGCTTTTAAGAACAACTCAAAATCAGGAATCCCATATAAATTTGCCAATTTAGGTAGTTCTTCAAACAATGTCGGTTGTTTACGAAATATCGGCAATAATAAAGACGCTAAGTATCTATTTTTGAGTCTGTCTGTTGGATTTTGGATAAGATGATTGATTTCATCAGATTGGTACATCATCAGTTTCTTATGATTGAACACCTCTACGTCTGATAAAGTTTGCTGACTGTATTGTAAATATGGAATGCTTCTTGAATTTCCATCCCAAATATTTTGTTTTGAGTATTCTTCTAAAAAGTAGTGAGATGTCATCTCACAAATGACTTCTTCGAACCAAAACATAGTCCGTTGTTTTTGGCTTGAATTGATATAAAAGTGGCACAGCTCATGCGCAACTTGATAAACATTTCTGGCGTATAGTTCAGCTCCCTCGGTTGATAAAAAGATAATATTATTCTCTGAGAATGCAACTGGCGCTCCAACAATATCTGCATCCACTATGTATAGTTTTTTCTTGGTTATTCCCGGAAAAATGTTATTCGCTATGTAAGGAAGATTAAGCATTACAAGTGGATAAGGCGTTTCAGAAGAACCGTAAAAGTAGAGCCATTCATTAGCATCAAGTAATTGAAATTTCAACATAAATTTTTCTCCAATCGTTTTTTATTACATTATACCAAATACAGAAAGGGGTGAGAATATGCAAAAAATGACGTTGCGTGCTTTGCGCACAAATTATAGTTTAACAGCTAAAGAAGTTGCTAATGAATTAGGTATTCATCAACAAACACTTCTCAAGTACGAAAACGATAGTAGTCGTATTCCAATTAATTTATTACAAGAACTTGCTGATTTTTACGAAGTTGATAAAGATTTTATTTTTTTAGGTAAAAAATACGAATTAAATCGCAACAAACATTTATCAGCAGGTTAGAAAGGAGCAAACATGAAACCAAAACGATATCCATATAGTGGAAAGAAAAAAGAATCAAACACTATTGTAAAATTAGCGCTTGACTCCTCAAAAGTAACAAAAAACTACTATCCGCCGCTACTAAGCATTAAGAATGTTAAGAAAATGTCAGTTTAGACGAATTTAGAAAGGATAAAGATGAACGAATTAGCATTATCAGACAATCTTTCGCAGATTGAGCTCGAAATCAATCATCATAAGCAGATTGCGGGTCAGTCTATTTGGGAAATTGGCAGACGGCTAAATCATGTTAAAGAGCACGATTTGGCGCATGGGCAGTTTATGGAATGGTTGAAGAAAATTGAAATCGACCACACAGCTGCTAAAAGAATGATGAAAGTAGCTCATGAACTTCCAAATAGTGCAACGTTGCACCATTTAGGTTCATCAGCTCTCTACCTTATCGCCACTCTTCCAGATGACGAAAAACAAACACAGCTTGACCGTATCGAAAACGGCGACAATCCAACGGTTCGAGAACTTCAAGAGATTAAACGTCAGCTTAAATTATCACAAGCAGACAATGAACGTTTGAAAGTTCAGAATGAAAATTTGGCAGAGCAGGCGCTCTCTAAAACAGAAAAAGTCGTTGAAAAAGAGGTTGTTAGAGAAGTCGTGCCAGACGATTATCAATTTTTCAAATCTAACTATGAAGCTTCTGAACGCAATAACGAATTTTACAAACAACAAAATTCAGAGCTTCGAGAAGAAATGAAAGAGCTTGAACGTATTATCAAAGAGCAACAGCAGAACAAGGCTTCTAGAGAAGAATTATCTGAATTAGAAGAACGCAAACGAGCCATTTCTTCTGAATTAGATTCTCTTGAAAAGATTGTTGAGTTCAATGAAGCTGTTGAAACCTTCTTGACAACACACGCTTCTTTGCAATATTCGTCAGATTTTTCAAATCTTTATAGCAACAGAGATTTAACATTATCTCTACTAGATACTATCAATCGACTAGAAAAATGGATTGATGACATTAAATCAGAATTACCAAAATCAGAAATTATCGAAGGAGAATAACTATGCGTACTTACAGTCATTTTGCACAAGGAAATATTTTTAACGACGGACGACAAGCGAACGTTGTCTATGTGACGAAAAACTATCAAATGTTTAACTTTAGTAAATTTAATCGAAACGTCTTCTTGTCACCAGAGTTTTTGAAACAAGCAGAAATTGGTTTTGTTTCACCAATTATTGTAAACGAAAACATGACTGTCATTGACGGTCAACACCGTTTATCGGCTTGTCAACAGCTTGGTTTACCTGTTGAATACGTTATTAAGGAAGGTCTAAACGAAGACGATATTGTTCGTATGAACACCGTTCAACGTCCATGGAAGTTGATTAATTATATCGAAGCTTACGCTAACGAAGGTAAAGAAGAATACGTTAAGCTTCTAAATTTAATTAACACTAAAGATTACTATCAAAGCGTAGCTATCATTTCTCAAATCGCTTTCAACTCAAATACTCCAAGAGGAATGATTGAGGCTATTCAAGAAGGTACGTTCAAATTTCATAATTACAATAAGACCGTTGAATTTTTGGCTTATTTGAAATTATTCAAAGAAAAGACACGTATTCCTTACCGTTCAAATCTTTCTCGAGCATTGTATATGTTGTTTACATACAAAAAAATCAACATGGATACATTGATTAAAAAAGTTGTTTCTACAGGTTTGAATGAAGAATTGATCGTTAAATCACCTAACTACTCAGAATGCATCAAAGAGTTGCTAACAGCTTATAATTATCGAACTTCTGTAAATTATGTTGACTTTGCAATCAATGCGAAAGGAAACGTCATCATTAATAGCGAGAAACACGACTGGGCCCTTGACGAATACGAAAAAGAGTAAAGAAAAAAGGAGTACATGCGTACATACTCCTCAGTCATTTTGCTAACACTATTATAACACATTTCCAGCTAGGTTGCTACGGTTCTAGCAGACGCCTCCGAAATATAAATAATTGACATGATGAAACGAACTCCATTAGGTCTGCTAGGGCTATACCAGCCTAGCTGGGAAACGAACATAGAAAGGACAAAAAAATTACGAACAAATTCGAGTTAAAAGGTAAAAACATCTTTTTAGATGGCGAGCATTTAAAAGGTGTACAGTCTTTCAAATTAAAAAGCACAGCTGAAAGCAGCCATGCCGAATTGTACTTAAAACTATTGGTTGAATTGCCAGAAAGGAGACAAGATGAAAGTTAGCATTGAAATCACAAATCTTTCTGATTTTTTAGAATTAGCTAAAGAAGTGGTTAAAAAAGCCGAAGAACTAGAAACAGCAGTTCAACGGCTAAATAACATTGAATTAGAATTACAAACCAAGACGATTGACGAGTAATGCTTTCTGAGCTTCAGTTACCATTTCTTTCCAAGTTGAGAATTTAGTCTGCTGAGAAACGAACACATCTAAAATATTTTCGTCTGCTTTCTTGAATTCCTCTTGATTAGAAATCTTTTCAGGACTAGATAATAAAAATTCTTCTATGGTTGAAAAGTTAGTGTTTTCGCTCATGAATTTTTTAGAAAAGATTTCATTGAAAGAGTATTTATGTGTCCCTGAAACTGACTGAGCATTTTTGGATAATTGATTGAGGTTCTTCTCAATTCTATCCATTCCCTTTATTTTAAAACTCATATAATCACCTCCTTTCGAGATGATTATACCAAAAAAAGCCACTGAAAAATCAGTGACTTACACAAAAAACCTACTTACATTATACCAGAAAGGAGCACTTATGGATAGTGTAATGCAACAATTTTCTGATTGGCTCAAAGGCATAATCAAGGAAACATTAAACAAGCTTTTGGAAATCGAACAGGATGACGGTTTTCCGGAATTGATGGATATGAAAACAACTTATAAATTTTTAGGTATTTCATATGACACATTCCAGATTTACCGTAATTATGATGGTTTCCCAAAAGAACTGCCAGCAAAACGCTGGTCTAAGCGAGCTATTAAAAAATGGCTTGAAAATCAAATTTAAAGCTTCTGGACAAGGCTTAGAAAGAGAAAGGATTTAACATGACATATTTAATTATCGCAGTAGCAGTTTTAGCGATTACAGAAGTATTCACGTTAACGTTATTAAAACGACGTAATGAAGATGTACGCTACTATCAAAGCGAAGCTTACAGACAAGCTGTATTCACAGAAAAAGCACGTTTGAATAGTCAGAAGTGGAGCGCTAAGCATGAATAGATTGAAAGAACTCAGAAAAGAAAAAGGCTTGACCCAACAAGGTCTAGCCGATGAAATAGGTATCACAAAAAGAACTTATATCTATTGGGAACAAGGAGAACGCCAAATCAAACCAGACAAGGCAGAAAAGCTTGCTGACTTTTTCGGTGTTAGTGTTGGATATTTGTTGGGCTATGACAACGATTTTGAAAAGCAAATTAGAATTGACACTTTAAACGACCTTATTAATAAAATGCACACAGCGTATGTTTCGTTGCTTGAAAAAACGGACAAAGAAGCTTTCTGGGCAGGTTTTCAAACAGCAGAGCTGATAGTGCAAACGCAGAAAATGATATTAGAATTCGAGGAGTTTGCAAATGGAAAATAATTACGATTTCGACACAGACGAAATTATGTTAATTGATTTTGATAAAAACGGTTGGCATGGCTATTTCGGTGAAAGAGAGGAAGAAGATTAATGCAATACATCTTTCAAAAACACAACATCAAGTTATACAGCTGTTAGTAATGAATTCATTAAAGATAAAACGCTCTTTAATAAAGAAAAAGGATTGTTGTTAACCATTTTAAGCAATGCAGATGAATGGCGAGTATATCCAGAAGAATTAGCCAAGCGGTGTAGAGATAGTGAGTCAGCTATCAGAACACAACTAAAAGCACTTGAAAAAGCTGGCTACATACGAACCTATCGAAAATTTTTTGGTGGTCGATACGGTACAGAAACCTACAGATTTTGTGCTGATAGAAAAATCAGCGATGAAATCTTTGAAAAGTTGAAAGCCAAACAAGAAGCTGAATTAAAATAATTTGCTAATGTGCAATTTGCTAATGTGCAATTTGCTAATCAACAAATTAACCAACTAATAAATACTAACTAACAATAATTACTAATATTAAATAAATACTAATTATAAATAAACATCAGCATCAGTAGAGGTGGAAAATTGAGTAAAAAAGAACTTTTTGAAATCTTTCAACAATGTTTTGGAAGACTGCTGACACCATTTGAAATCGAGGATATCAATAAATGGATTGATGAAGATGATATGCCAGTAGAAGTTGTAAATGCTGCTTTGAAAGAAGCAGTAACAAACAATAAAATCAGCTGGAAATATGTTAACAAGATTTTGATTGATTGGCACAAAGCAGGAGACAACACTCTTGAAAAAGTTGAAAAAAGATTGTCTGACTTTGAAGCTAGAAAGAAAAATCAACAACAGTATTCAAATAGCGATTATGTCGGCTTTGGTATTCAAGGGTCAGGGTATTAGCTTATGAGCGAATTCGTAAGCATGCAAGAAGCTATGCAACCAATCCTAAACGCTCAAATTGAGCAGACAGATGAGTGGTGTGATAAACATCAATGTTCAAAAATCAAAGTTAAAAGGACAGGTTCAGTCTTATGCTTAAAATGCGGTCACAAAGAACGCAGAGAGTTCGAGGCTCAAAAAGCACAAGCTAGCTATGAACGCAATGAAGAGAAGAAACGTCTGTATTATCTTGAAGAGTTTAGCATGATGGATAGTGAGTTAAAACTCGCAACGTTCGACAATTTTAAAGCGGACACACCAGAAAAACAAGATGACCTTGATTTTGTCAAAAAAGAAGCGAGAGCTTATATCAAAGGTGCTCAAAATAATCTTGTTTTAATTGGTGATGTAGGTGTCGGCAAAAGCCATTTGGCTTATAGTGCTATCAAAGCGATTAGTGACTATAACAAAAAATTAGCTACTGTTATCAATGTCGTTGATTTGATAGCAAAAGTGAAAGAAGATTTTAGCTTGGAAGCTTACTACACAAGTTTGCTTTCTGGAAAAGATAAACACGATAAAATCGAGTATTTAGTCCTTGACGATTTAGGTACAGAGAAAACAACTGAATGGTCTTCAAACTTAATTTATAGCATTTTAAACAAGCGAACGAATACGATTATCACAACTAATTTGACACCGCCAGAAATTCAAAGACGTTATGGCAAACGTATCTTTTCGAGAATTTTTAAAGGTGTAGGTCAAGAACATGTTTATCAATTTAAAAATAGGACAGATGAAAGGATGAATTTATGGAACTAGAACTGTTATGGAAATTAGCTCATCAATTAGATAAAGAGACTTTTTTTGAAGTACATGATTTGTTAGAAGAAACAACGGAAATCAATGAAGATGATAATCTACTCAATCTGCTCGAAAGAAAACGAGCATTAAATTTTGAAACTTTAGAGGAATTTTCTTCAAAATTTGGTGTAACAAAACAAGCGTATTATCCAAGCGTATTATCAATGGAGACGCACAGGAAGCGTTCCAACCAAAAATATAAATAAAGTTGCTAAGTATTTAAAGATAACACCGAAAGAAGCAACAGAGTTGAATTTTAGAAAATCATATAAGAAGCCTAAACATTAACAAAAAAGGAGAAAGCATGAATGATCAAGAAATCAATATCTTGAATTACATCAAAAACCACGGCAGTTTTGAGAATCCAGTGCCGCTGAAACGGTTAAAGTCAGAATTCAACATCAGCGAGCGAGGCGTTAAAGAGGTCGTAGAGCGCTTAAGATGCGAATTTAAACAACCAATCATTGCAAGCCGTAGAACGAGACGAGGTGGCTATTATTTGCCAAAAAACGACCTGGAACGTAACGCAGGTCTGATGCCGTACAAAGAACAGATTTTAACTTCGCAGAAAACTGTAACAGCTATCACATCGGTTGACCTTGCGGAATACTGGAAAGGCTGGCAAGCATGAAAGAACGACTTATCCAGCAATTCGAGCAAAGCTATTACAACTATTCGAACGAAGTAAGAGCTATGTTGTTAGATCTTAGCGAGGAAGAATTAATCAACAAGCTAGCACGAGACAGCAAGATGTCTCAAATGAAAATGATTGTATTTTGAGGTAGAAAAAATGAAATATAAAAAAGGTGATGACATTTATTTAAAAGGGCAAATTACAAACGTAAGTTCTTGTAGTGAAGTTTCTTTTCCTTACGAGGTGAATACAGCAGATGAATTTATCGACGTAAGAGAAAAAGACATTGTTTCTGTTAACGAACCAGAAAAGCCAATTTTAATAAAAGAAGAAGCAGAGTGGTTGGAAGGATTAATAAAATTTGTAAAGTCATGTGGACAATCTATTTACAACACTTTGTACTATATTACTCGTCAAGGGTATGGCTATTTGTTCGAATATATAGATCACGATAAAGATAAAAGTTTTATTTTAAGCAATCGCATATATCCTAGAGAATTATATCCCGATGATTTAAAAGAGCGCCTTGTCAATGCGCTGCTTTACGGCTATGAAGTTAAGAAAGAGAAGATGTATGTAGTGTTCCAAGTGGCAACTGAAGAATATTTGTACACTAATGATTTTGGTGAATTAAGAAGCGCTTGCGTTTCTTATGCATTTGTTGAAGAAAGTGAAGAATATCATTTCACGCAGCAAAAACTTGAAGAATTGAATTATTGGAAAAACCCAGCTTTTGAAATAAAAGAGGTGTAGAAATGAAGAAATATTACGTTTCTGGAAAATATGACGGTGTCGATATTGGAATGGAAGTTGAAGCGCCAAATCAATATATGGCTGTTTACACTTTCATTGACGAAGTATCATCGAAAGTTCGCGATATAATGTCGAAGGTTTTCGTTTCAGCAGTCGAAGAGGTGTAACAATGTTCGAAATAAGACTTGATGATATCCTTATCACAAGAGCGGACGATTGGAGAGAAGCGCACATTGAAGTCATTGATTATCTGTTAGATGATGATTCACCAACGCTAAAAAATCTTTATCAACACTATGCGCTCTATACTGACGAAGATTTGTTTTACGAGTTAGCAAGTATGACTGATAAACGAATCACGATTGTTATTAATTTTACGCTAGATGTGCCAGTTGTTATCAAGCAACACATTCTTGATGATTTTGAATCACCAATCAAAGTTATTGAAGATAACTGGCAGGATAAGTATTACGACAGAACAAGTGATTATCTAAATCTTGCTATCGAGTACGGCGAAATTATCAATCAATATCAAGACAAAATAGTGAGCTTAAAACAAGAAAACAAGCGCTTGAAGCGTGAAATCTGGAATTTGAAGAAAACGAAAGGAAGACGGAATGCGATTATTCATTGATAAGAACATGAACTTAGTTGCTAAATTCGGTGAATATACAAGCGCTGAATATTTTCATCAAAAACTTGGATATATTCAATTGCCAAAATACAAAGAAGATGAATTGATTGAAATTAAATGGCAAAGTTTTAATACAGAGCTAATTAACAAGATTGAAATTTCAGTCAAAGAAATTCTTGCAAGCGAACAAAAACAATTTGAATTAGACGATGTTAAAGCGCTGATTGATGAGAAACAGCGACAACTTCAAGAAGAACGTAAACAACGACGTCAAAGTTACGACGTTGAAGAAAAATTGTGCGACATTATGTTAGAAAGAAGTGTGAAGTGATATGCAATCTTTTGAACAATTGCAAAAGAAAATGCAAGTTCCGAAAGTTCAGAAAGGGAATGTTAGCTATTCTTTTCGGAACGCTGAAGAAATCGACACGCATTTTAAGAAAGTTTCTGAAGGCTGGACACTTGTATTTAATGATAGCATCGCAATTTTCGGCGACAGGCTGTTCTATATCGCAAAAGCTATCGTGGAGCGAGAAGAGGATGGCAAAAAATATAGTAGTCAAGGAATAGCTGAATTAAACGAAGTCCCTATAATTACAACAAAGGCAGGGAAAACAATCCAGCAGATGCAAGCACCACAATGGACAGGAGCTGTTGGTTCATACGCAAGGAAATACGCTTTGCAAGGTCTGTTTGCTATGGGTGAAGAAGATGTTGATAAATATCAAAAAATTACAGAAGATGAGTTCAATAAGCTTATGAGTAATATTGAAGCTAAAAGCACTAGTGACGAACAAACGCAGCAAGCAATTAGTTATATCTGCTCTCAAATGGGTGTGTACGACATTACAGACTTGTTAATGATTCATCTTCCGTCAGTAAACAACATCGTGAATCAATTAGGTAAAAAGAAAGCAGGAAATTAATGAATAATGTAAATCTAATCGGTCGCTTAACTAAAGCGCCAGAACTAAAACAGACAGCGAGTAACACAAGCGTATTAACAGGAACGCTTGCAGTGAATCGCACATTCAAAAATCAAAATGGCGAACGCGAAGCAGATTTTATTAATATTGTTGCTTGGCGCCAAACCGCAGAGATTATTGCACAGTATTGTGGTAAAGGTTCGCAAATCGGTGTGACTGGTCGTATCCAGACACGTAACTATGAAAATCAGCAAGGACAGCGTGTGTATGTGACAGAAGTTGTGGCTGAGCATGTTGATTTGCTAGACAGCAAGAACGATAGTCAATCGAATTTTCAAAATTCGCAAGGACAAAATGTAAATAATAGCTATCAAAATCAAAATAATGGATTTAATTCAAATTTCAATGCACAGTCAATGGATATTAGTGATTCAGATTTGCCGTTTTAGAAAGTGTGATTGAGTGTTTTTAATACCATTTGAGCCAAAACCGCAATCAAGACCACGAGCCACAATCAGAGGACGACATGTAAAGAATTTCAGCGGGCACAAGCCTTACTCACTCACAATTTAAATGTGTCCGCTTTTGATTTTTGAGGATATAAAAATGAGCAAAATTTTAGTACCAAAAACAGACTATCTAGTTGAAATTAATGAACTTATACGAACAATCTCAATTCTTGGTAATCCGAACTGGGAGATTAGTGTTTCTTTTGAAAAAAAGGAAAATCAACCAAGCTTAGATGAAAACGGTGATTTATTCGAGCCGATTTATAAATTAAAATTGCAAGCTATTCCAAAATTCGAGTTAGAACTTGAAACGTCAAGTCAAACTAAAGATTTGGAAAAAGAAGTTGCTGAAATTCAAGCACTATTCGAATTTATCGAAGAAAATAAGCGAAACTTCTTTAATATGTTCGAGTTCAAAGGAGTTTTGGAATGAGATTTGTAATTCCTATTGAGCCAAAACCACAAATGAGACCTAAAAAAGGAAAATTTGGGATGTACGAAGACCCAAAAATGAGAGCTTGGCGCAAACAATGTTCAGCGTTGATTGAGCAAGTTTACGACGGACCATTTTACGACGGACCTATCAAAGTAGATGTCATCTTTTATATGAAAGCTCCACAAAGCATTGCTAAAGAACCGACACCACGAGCTAAAACCAGCACTTGGAAAAGGTTCAAAAAATACGTTTCAGAAATGATATGGCATTTCAAAAAACCTGACATTGATAATCTTGTCAAAGCTGTTTTTGATAGTATTTCAAACGCAGGCTATAACAAGATTGATAAGAAAGGCATTGTCTGGTCTGATGACAACATTGTGTGTGATTTAAGAGCTAGAAAGCTGTACAGTCCAAATCCAAGAATTGAAATTGAAATCGAGGAAATCGAATGAGCAGAGTAGGAAATCGCAATAGAGCTAAATTTACAGTCATGTTTACTGAACACGATTCAGAGAACAAGCTAGACGTTCTAGACGAGTTTATCAGCTGGACGAAAGCTAAGCATTTAAAAAGTTATATTGAAATCGCAGAAATGTTAGATATATTGCCGAACGACGCAAACAAGCTTTTGAATAGAGCTGTCTTGCCAGACGACATTATTGTTAAACGAATGAAAGAGGTAATGAAATGACAAATATTGCTAAGGGTATTTATAGATTTACTGATTTAAAAAGCGGTGAAGCATTCGAGGGTACACGAGATGAATACGCTAAATACTTGAAAATCAAAGAAAGAACGCTAAACTCTCGTATTCAGCGAGGTTGTGTCACCAGAGAAAAAATCGGTGAAATTAAAATCAAACAGAAAAAAAGAATTCAACGCTACACTAATTTTGAAACTAAGCAAGTGTTTGAGGGTTCACGTAAAGAAGCGTGTGAATTTTTTGGGATTAAAGATTGGAAGCTAGCGAGAATGTTAAAAGACGGTTCGATAGTTAGTGCGTTTATAGTTGATAATGAAATCTGCGAAGACATATTCGAAATGCCAGCGCCAAAATCTAAAGAAGAAAAAATTAGACGTGAGTTATATCGCAGAGAATGCCTTTTAAAGGCTCTAAACGTAAGCTAGATAAATTATGTTAGAAGCAAATTAAAACGTCATAGAGATGACGAGAGAGGTGTTAAAATCGATGTTAGGAATTAAGTTAGTAGATGTTGATACGTCAAATGCACGCACAGAACAAACTGGAACGTGTGAACTGTGTTTTGGCACACAATGGTGTGATAATCCAATTTTAACTTTTGAAAATCCATACGGTGACCGTGTGAAAATTGATGGCTACTATTGGAGCTGGGGAGATTATCTTGAACTTGAAATTGATAATTATTTGAATTTTTCTGATTGGCTTCCGAAGCAAGATGTAGACTGGAATATGTTAAACGAAGATGGTTATGAGTATTTAGCAGATTTAGTCTATTGGTATAGAGAGGAAAATGAAAATGATTAGTATTTATTTAGTAATTTTAGCTTTTTTGACATTTCCAATGTTTACAATTTACGATAAGAATAAACGAGTAAGATTTGTGACGTGTGGTTTGCTTTACTATCTTATTGATACAATTAAAGCTTATTTTAATCAGAGAGAGGACAATAAATGACGATTGAAACGAAGATGTTAAAACCAATCAAGGAGCTTAATTTTGATGAGTTAAAAGAGATAATTTTTGAATATCGTGAAATCGAAAAAGTTATCAGAGGTTACACTGAATTACATTTTGAATTATATGTATACGATGAATTGATTATGGCAAGCGATTGGGTAAATAAAAAGCTTGTTGAATTGCTTGAAAAACGACTTGAAATTCTTGAAAGTGAAATCAACGTTTTAGGTTACACAATGCAAGACGAGCCGAAGGAATGGCAGTATCATGTGAATATAGTGAAAGGTGTAGAAGATGAATAAGCAAGAAGCGATGAAAATATTGACTGACACGAAACACGATTACGAGTTTTGCTGGAGTAACGATTTTCGAACTGGTTTTTTCGAAGGCATTGATTGTTCTTTAAAAACTATCAAACAAATCGACGAACCAGAAAAACCAATTTTAACAAAAGAAGAAGCAGAGTGGTTGGAGCATTTGAAATTGATAGGGAATTTCACTTATTGTTTGTATATCATTACACGTCAAGGTTGGGGTTATGATTTTGAATTTAGCTCCCATGGAAAAAAATACAAACTTTCTTGTGCAAACAAGAATGATGGTGACGAAAACGAACTAACCAAAAACAGACTTGTAAATGCTTTAATTTACGGCTATGAAGTTGAGAAAGAAAAAATATACACGGTTAGGCTGAAAGCAACTGGAGAATTTATATGTCTTAACGAAACGTTTAACTCTTATTACTCGGGCACTTCGATTAATCCAGTTGCGTGTCAGGAGAAAAAATATCACCATACAGAAAGTGCACTAAAAGAGTTGTTATTTTGGGATAACCCAGCTTTTGAAATAAAAGAGGTGACAGAATGAATAAACAAGAAGTGATTGATGAGATTGAGAATGCAATCCCAGATTTCATTTTAAACGATTATCAAAGAGGTAGAGAGACTGGTTTAACTTATGCGTTGGAATTAGTCGAAGAACTTGACGAGCCAGAAAAAGCGGTAGTGCCACAGTTTGTGGCTGATTATATTGATAGCGAACAACATTCGTGTTCTACGCTTTCAGAAGCGATAGACAACATGGATGATGAGAGGCATATACTAGATTGGTTTTACATTAATCCTGAAACATTTGTTAAAGCATGGCTTTACGGCTATGAAATCGAGAAAGAGAAGCTGTATACAGTAGAGTTGCCAAATCCAAACAGTTTGGACTACTTAATGCTTAAAAAAGACAGAAGGGGCAAGATTTATGTAGCATGGTATTGCACAGATAGCTGGCGAGAAGATGAACGCGTTCGGCTAACCGAAGCAGAAATCAAGAAAGATTTCGAATGGGCATGGCAATTTCGAAAGAGGTTGAAGAAATGACAATACCAAAATTTAGAGTATATGATAAAGTTGAGTGCATGATGATAACAACAAGCGATTACGAGGACTTGTCAGATTTGTTTTGTATTTTAAAAGCTGATGTCAATACTGGATATTATAGCGAACTCATGCAATCAACAGGTTTGATTGATAAGAATGACAAAGAGATTTTTGAGGGAGACATTGTACTAATTTATGGTGAAAAAATCTCAAAAGTATTTTATTCACAAGGTTCGTTTTGCGTTGACATTTTAAACGGAGGAACACCTTTACACGGTTTTTCACCAAAACAGCTTGAAGTCATTGGCAATATTTGGGAGGATGGTGAATTACTTGATAGTTAATTTTCAAAAGCGTATTGAATTCATAAATGAATGCAATTGTATTGTTGACTTAAATGAGTTAGAGCAAGCAATTCTTTGGTATCAATCAAAGCCTACTTCGTCCGTTAAGAAAATTTATTTGCATGGAAATTATCCAGCTGTGTCTATACACAATCAAAAAATACATATTCACAGATTGTTGATGCAGTATTGGTTAAACACAAAATTACCATTTGAATATAGTGTCCACCATTTGAACGAAAATAAACTTGATGCACGAAAAGAAAATTTATCACTTATTTTAAACTCTGCTCATAACAGTAGCCACAACAAAGGAAGAATATTTTCAGATTCTCACAGAGAAAAAATTGCTTTAGCAAATAAAAGACGTAAAAGAATGAAAATGAAAAAACGTGTGGATATTCCTAAGGATAAACTTAGAGAACTGCTCTCTGATGGCAAAACGATAAATTGGATTGCTTCTTACTTTGAATGTGATTGGTCGACTGTTAAGGCGAGAATTTACGAAAATCCAGAGCTTGTGGAGGAAGAAAAATGATTAAAAAGTATATTAAAACCACACCTGTGGAAGCAATTCAAGTTACACCCTTTAATTACTATGAAGTTATAGAGTTTGCTAAGAACCAGAATATTGTATTTGGAGAGATAGGGCTTTTTCACACAATTGAGACTCTTGAAGGTGTTATGGAATTTAATGACTTTGACTATCTAATTAAAAACCAAACAGGCGAATGCTATGTATGCAAGAAAGAAACTTTTGAGGAAACGTATAAAGAGGTGTAATAATGTTCGATACTCTTAAAATGATTGTTTATAAGTTCAACGAACAAAAGAAAGAGCTTAGGCAGAATTTGAAACAATTCTTTTGTAGACACGATTATGTCAAGAAAGAGGAGAAGCAGATATTTAGTTTTAGTAGTAAATATCACCTTGAATGCTCAAAATGCGGGAAGCGCAGTCTTATTGAGCCATGGCTTGATTATAGAGAGGAAGAATGATGTCGTTAGCCAAAAAATGTGATAGATGTGGTGCTTTTCATAATAATTATAATGAAGCACAGAACCCTAAAAAAATCAATGCGATTATGACTTTGAACACAGATAAATATAATAAATATTTTTCTAACAAGAAATACAATCTCTGTCCTAATTGTGAACAAGATTTTTGGAAATGGCTAGATTATAGAGAGGAAGAAATATGAGATGTATGGTTTACTTAATCGGAAATGATGGCTATCCAGTTTCATCTTTTCCAATTGAAGGTGTTGACTTTAGTCTTATTACACAAGTAGTTAGTCAGATTGACTTAGTTAAAGACTGTGATTTAAGACGTATTGTGATTGAGAGGTGGGAAGTATGAGACCAAAACGTTATCCGTATTCCCGAAATCAATGGGAAACAGAAACTACTGTATTATACAGCGGTGACAATAGAGAATATCGCTTAAATAGAGAAGTGAATCGTATAACAGGAGAAGCGAGATGATACATCTACATTATTATGAAGCGGCATTGCTAGCTCTGATAATCATAGTTCTAACTTCTGCGATTGGTTATGATGTTAGTGAGCGAAACAACGAATCTAAAATTGCAGAGTTAAAAACTGAACTTAAGCAAGCTAAGGCACAAATTAAGCTTTTAGAAGAAAATCAAGTGATTGTGTATTACGCTGACAGTTGGGGAGGTGAGTAGATGATCAAAGTATATTTTGGCAACAACGAAAGTAAAAAATATATTGGTGAATCTAATACAGATAGTGGCGCATTTCGCATTATTTATGACTATGTTAAAAATGTTATTGGCTGGCAAAAAGTTTATTATCGTTTCTGGGATGAAGATGGTGCATTAGTGATTGATTTTGGAAGCCACGAAAACTTCTTTTATGTTGAGCGGTGAGTAACTCGTTACGGTATTCTCGCAGGTTCGATTCCTGCGACGAGTATAACCCAGAATAAAATAAAATGGAATAGAGGTGTTAACACACTTCTTCTCACGCAAATTAGTATATCTGCTAGTTAGTTTACTGGGTGGCTAGCTAGCAAAACAGACTGAAATATTTAGAAACGAGGTATTCCTTAAAATTCTTTCTGTAAAACATTCTAAAGCAGTTTATCAGTCGACTGTGATTATGCAAGGCGTTACTTTCCTTATGAAATTCAATGCGGGTCGTGCGCCTGCCCAAAAAGAAAAAAAGCCCTGCTTGCGCAAGGACCTCCAATGTTATATTCACTTTTAATATTATAACATATTTGGAGGTTGTGAGTGGTGGCTAAAAGTAAAACAGAAGCAGAGTATTTATTGGAAGAACTAAGACTGATTCCTAAAATAATCAAGCAATTAAAATTAGATATTGAAGCTACTAGAAGCTCGCTGCTCACGTCTCCGAAATGGTCTGATATGAAAGTGAGTGGTGGTATTCGACAGTCACAGACAGATAGGAACGTGTCTATTATTGATACGTCTGATTATGGGCTGGCAGAGATTGACCGTCTTATCAAAAGGCGCGAGGAAATTATCGGGATAATTATGAGGATACCTGACGTAGCTCAACGACATGTCTTATTAACGACTTACTTAAGATGTGAAACATTTGACGAAGCTATTGATAAGCTGGAGCTAAATCGGAACAAATATTATACAATCAAGACTAAAGCGGTTAAAAATCTAAACATTATACTAAGTCGTGACAAAATCATACGGAATTAGTACAAATTCATACTCAAAAATACAATCTGCCATGCTAATATAGTAGTATGAAATAATGACGACGGGAGCTAAAAGGTAGCTCCTTTTGTTATGCAAAAAAGGAAAAGGAATATGAAACCACAGAAGCTTACTGTCGTTGGTGGAAAGCGAAAGCAAGTAGACTTTGATAGTCGAAGCGAAGAGTATAAGAACTACAATAAGACAAGATGGAACTATGATAAGAAGCTGACAAGATTCTATAATAGTTCTGCGTGGAGAAGTACAAGTAAGTTAGTATTACTTCGTGATGATTATGTCTGTCAAATGTGTGGAGGAGAAGCGACGGTGGTCGACCATATAATTCCAATTAAAAAAGATTGGAAAAGACGATTAGACTTGACAAACCTTCAAGCAAGCTGTAAAGCATGCAACGATGCTAAAGCCAATCGTGAGAATTATATTAAAAAAGAAAGATAATTATAACCGTATAATCAAGAATAGGTATTGATTGTTATTCGGAAATACCCCATTGATTTTTTATCGGGGTATGTATCGTTCGGAATTAAACAACGCCGCCCAAATCCGTGCGCAATTTTCCCTTTTTAAAATTTTTGCAGTCTGAAAATTTACAACGTAAAGGAGGTGTCAAGTTGGGAAGAAAGTTAAAGGTAGTTGAAAATAACAAAAAACATTTGACTAAAGCTGAAAAAGCTGTACGTGTTGAAATCCAAAAATCAGCTGGTGACGGTTTGATTGAGCTACAACTAACACCTCCTGGACACTTAGGAGAAGCAGCGAAAGTTGAATATGCTCGTATCGTTGAAGATTTAAAGAGTTTGCCAGTTCGTGATTTAGACAGGGCGATTTTAGAAAACTACTGTACGTGGTACGGCATATATGTTGAAGCAAGTCAAAAAGTAAATGAAATAGGTGTTTCTGTTTTTAGTGAAGATAAAGGCATGTGGATTCAGAATCCATTAGTTATTACGCTTGAAAAAGCAACGAATAACATTAAATCGTGTGCGGCTCAACTAGGTTTGACTGTTGATAGTCGCATGAAGATGTATGTACCTAAGACAGAAGAAAAGAAAGACGGTATATTTGATAAATTTGGGAATTAGTGAAAGGAGGTAATCAAAATAGCTTACGATTATTTAGAAATTCCAGAGCGGTATAGAGATACTGCTTTTTATTATGCTCTTGATGTGGTCGACGGCAATATCAAAGCTTGTCAGAAAGTTATCAAAGCTTGCCAAAGACACTTAGATGATTTGAAAAATATTAGTGATTCTGATTTTGAATTTGATTATTTCCCAGAAAAAGCTCAAAACACTATCGATTTTCTGGAGATTTTGCCAGATGTTAAAACAGGCAAAACTTATCCGTTGGCTAGATTTCAAAAATTCATCATCTCCAGCTTGTATGGTTGGCGGAAGAAGAAAGACCACTCTGTCAGACGCTTCCGCAAGGCTATGGTCTCAGTTGCTCGTAAGAACGGAAAGACCATTTTAATCGCTGGTATTTTGCTATATGAATTTTTGTTTGGTAAGAACCCAGCGTTAAGCCGTCAGCTCTTCTGTACGGCCAATGACCGCACGCAGGCAAGAATTGCTTGGACGATGGCTAAGAAGCAGTTAGAGGCTCTTAGAGCTAAGGATAAGGACATCTTCAAAGCGACCAAGATTGTGCGAGACGAGCTAACAAATAAGCGAGATGAATCATACATCAGAGCATTAAGCCGTGATACTGGTGCAGTTGACGGTTTCGAGCCATACGTTGGCGTGCTAGATGAGTACGCTGCAAGCAAAACTAATGAAATGATTGAGCTTTTGGAATCTGGGCAAGGTCAGCTTGATAATCCGTTAATTCTTATCATTTCAACTGCTGGTTTAGATTTGAATGTGCCAATGTACGCAATTGAATATAAGTACGCTGCTAAGATTTTAGATAAGAAAACAGTTGATGATTCGTATTTTGCGTTCATTTCCGAACAAGATGACGAGAAAGAAATCGCTGACGAAAGCAATTGGATTAAGTCAAATCCTATTTTGGAAGTGCCAGCATTACACGAAAAAATCATGGATTATTTGCGAAAAAGGCGTAAAACTTCGCTTGAAACTGGCGAAATCAACAAGGTTTTAGTGAAGAATTTCAATATGTGGCGCCAATCAAGCGAAGCTTCGTACATGGATAAACAGACATGGGAAGATGCTTTAATTGATAAGCCTGACACGACTGGCAGACGGGTTTGGATAGGCGTTGACGTCGGTCATTCAAGCGATTTATTTTCGATTAGTACAATGGCAATGATGGACGATTATTGGTATGCTGACAGCTTTTCTTTTGTTGCTACTAAATATGGTTTGATAGCGAAAGAAAAGCGAGACGGTGTTTCTTACACCAATTTAGAGCGGATGGGAGAATGTGAAATTACTACTCTTGAATCTGGCGTCATTGATAATGAGCGAGTTATGGAAAAACTCGAAGAGATGGTTATCGAAAACGATTGGGAAGTTCAAGGAATCTATTTTGACCCTTATCAATACGGAGCTTTGCTAACTATGATTGAGAAACGGCATCCAGAGTGGGTGCAAGTCCAAATTCCGCAAACAACAATGGTTTTGAATATGCCGACGAAACAGTTTAGAGATGATGTTAAGATTGGGAGAATCAAACATTCGGGCAATAAGTTGCTTACAATGGCTGTTAATAATGCTTATACACGAGTTGATAATAATGGTATGCGTATTGACAAGAACAAGAATAGCAATAAAATTGACCCGCTTGATGCTTTGTTAGATGCATACGCAGCTTGCTACCTTGAATCATTTGACGGTGCAGGATATTGGACTGACGAGAAAATCTTTGAAAGTGGAGGTCTGTTTTGAAATTTTTTAAAAATAACATTCATACATTGCTATTGTTAGCTGGCTTTGGCTTGATTGATTATTCATTTTTTAGATTGGATTTAACAGCTGGCTTTATGTGTCTAGGTTTGATGTGTACTTTTTTAGGTTTATATATTGATAAAACCATGCGCTAGAAAGGGGGTGAGACAATGAGCTTTTTTCAGTCGTTAGGAGATTCTAAACTCTCTTATGACGATTATGTCGCTTCGGTAGTGTCTGGCAACGATAGCGCAAAATATGTTGGTATTTCAGCTCTTAGAAATAGCGACGTACTGACAGCAACTTCGATTATCGCTGGTGACATTGCAAGGTTTCCACTAATCAAGAAGAATGTTCATGGTGACATCATTCAAGATGAGGACATCAATTATCTCTTAAATGTAAAATCAACTGGCAATGCTTCGGCTCGAACGTGGAAATTTGCAATGGCAGTCAATACTATTTTGACAGGTAATGCTTATTCTCGTATTTTGAGAGACCCAAGAACTGGCAAAGCACTACAATTTCAATTTTATAAACCGTCAGAAACTCGCGTAGAAGAATTAGATAGTCATGAGCTTATTTATACATTTATTGACAGTTTGACGGGCAAGGAAATTACATGTGGTGCAGAGGACGTTATTCATTGGAAATTCTTTAGCCACGACACTATTTTAGGGCGTTCTCCGTTGCTGTCTCTAGGTGATGAAATCAGTTTGCAAAACAGCGGAACAAGTACGCTTTTAAAATTCTTTAAAGATGGATTTTCAAGTGGCATTTTAAAAATGGAAGGCGCTATGTTGAGCGGTGAAGCTCGCAAGAAGGCTCGTGAAGAATTTGAAAAAATGCGGGAAGGGGCAAAGGGTGGAAGTCCTCTAGTATTTGATAAGACAATGACCTACGAACCGCTAGAAATCGACACGAATGTTCTGCAATTGATTTCAAGTAACAATTTTTCAACAGCTCAAATCGCTAAAGCTTTGCGAATACCTAGCTATAAATTGGGTGTAAATAGTCCTAATCAGTCTGTGGCACAGCTTACGGAAGATTACGTTACAAATGACTTACCGTTTTATTTTGATGCGATAACGAGCGAATTAGGGCTTAAAATCTTTAGTTCAAGAGATAGGCGGGAATGTCGCCTTGAGTTTGATACACGTAGTATAACAGGTCGAAACGTTGATGAGATTGTTAAACTTGTCAATAATACGCTATTGACACCAAATCAAGGACTTATCGAACTTGGGAAACAGCCGTCTGATAATCCAGATATGGATAGGTATCAAACAAGCCTTAATTACGTGTTCTTGGATAAGAAAGAAGAATATCAGTCATTGAAAGGGGGTGAGACTAATGTCGAAACGAATTCAGATGAGGGGACCGTTAATTCCGAATAATAGTCAAGAAGCTTATGATTATTTTGGAATGGAAGCGACAAGCGCTAAATCAATTGCTGAAGCACTTCCAGAAGACGGTTCAGACGTTGTAATCGAAGTTAATTCAAACGGTGGTTTGGTGACGGTAGGCAGCGACATCTATACAGCGTTGAAAAATTATTCTGGGCACGTCACAGTTGAAGTAACTGGAATGGCTGCAAGTGCTTGTAGTGTTGCAATTATGGGTGCTGACAAGGTTGTCATCAGCCCGACAGCTCAAATTATGATTCACAAGGCTCTGCTTAACGACATCTCTGGTAATAGTGACGACCTTGAATCAGCAGCAAACGCTTTGAAAGCTAGCGATAAAGGCATTATTAATGCTTACAAAGCTAAAACTGGTTTGAGTGAAAATGAATTGCTTGAGCTCATGAAAAACGAAACGCATATGAGCGCTGATGAAGCTGTTGAAAAAGGTTTTGCTGACGAAGTAATGACGTTTGATGAACAACAGGCAGTTGCAAGCATTGGCAATGGATTATTGCCGCAAGCAGTTATTGACGACTATTTCACGAATCATGGCAACAAGCGAAAACAAGAAATTGAAGCTATGAAGCGTGAAATCGAAAAAGAAGAAATCTTACAAGGACTTTAAGTCCTTTTTATTTTGCACAAAAAAAGGAGAAAAAACTATATGTTTGATGAAAAAATCAAAGAATTAAAAGCATCTATCAACTCGCTTTCAGCTACTATCGCTGATAAAACAGCGCAGGTTAAAAACGCTCTTGAAGCTGATGACCTTGAAAAAGCTCGTACAATCAAAAATGAAATTGACACAGCTAAAGAAGAATTAAAAACAGCTAAAGCCGACCTTGAATTATTCGAGGCTACTAAAGTTTCTGGTGGCGCTGAAAACAAAACAGGTCGTGAAATTGAAACAGATGACATGACTTATCGTGATAAAGTTAACGCATTCTTGCACTCAAAAGGTACTGTTGTTAACGAAGGACTTCGCTTCGACGGTAAAGATGAAGTGCTTATTTCAATGAACGAGGTTACACCAATTGCACCAACAACTGACGGTGTTAAAAAGACAGATACTACTAAAATCACTAGTGAAGAGCTTGTTACAACTCCAATCCGTGAAATCAAGACTACTGTTGATTTGAAACCATTCACAACAATTTATCCAGCTAAAAAAGCTTCTGGTAAATATCCAATTTTGAAAAAAGCGACATCAAAAATGGTTAGCGTTGCTGAATTGGAGAAAAACCCAAAACTTGCTAAACCAGAATTTGAACAAGTAGATTGGACTGTTGAAACATATCGTGGAGCTATTCCAGTTTCACAAGAATCTGTTGACGATGCAGATGTTGATTTGATTAGCATTGTTGCTGAAACAGTCAGTCAAATTAAAGTTAACACAACTAATGCAGCTATTGCCGATGTACTTAAATCATTTACAGCTAAAACAGTTGCAAACGTTGATGACATTAAGAAAATTCTCAATGTCGACCTTGACCCTGCTTATGACGTGGCATTTGTCGTTTCACAAAGCTTCTATCAAATTCTTGACACGTTGAAAGATAAAAACGGTCGCTACCTACTTCAAGATTCAATCACTGCAGTAACTGGCAAAGTCTTGCTTGGTAAACCAGTATTCGTTCTTTCTGATGAAATTCTTGGTGCATCTGGAGAAGCTAAAGCGTTTGTTGGTGATTTCAAACGCGGTATCTTGTTCGCAGACCGTAAAGACCTTGGGCTTCGTTGGGCAGATAACGAAATTTACGGTCAATACTTGCAAGCTGTTCTTCGCTTTGGTGTTAAGAAAGTTGATGCGAAAGCTGGTTACTTTGTAACATTTACACCCAGCGAAGCCTGATGCGGAAATCGTAAGCGTTCCGACTGAGGCGAACACAGTAACAGAGATTAAAGCTTACTTAGATAGTAAAGGCATTAGCTATACAAGTAGTATGACTAAAGCTGAATTATTGAACTTAGTAAATTCTTAAGGAGGTAGCTAAATGGCAGTCTCACAAGAATTACTGGAAGCAGTTAAACTCTATTGCAAGATTGACTTTGACTTTGAAGATAGCATTTTGGAAGAAATGATTGAAGCGGCACAAGAACAGATTTGTTTTGCAATTGAAGCTGGTTCAAAACCAGAAGATTTTGCAAATTATAAGAAATTTGACCTTGCTGTTAAGAAACAAGTCAAAGAAGATTATGAACATAGAGGTGTTACTGCTGATAGCAATCGTTATCCGCTGGCGAATGGTGTGATAAACATCATTCATCAGTTGCGTTTGCGAGGTGATGACAATGTTAACACGTAAGATGAATGTGCGTATCACCATTTTTAAAAAAGAAGGTGGGCAAAACGAAGATGGCGAAGTTTTAGACAACGTCAGAACAGATATTATGAGTTGTTGGGCGGAAGTGTCTAAGACGACTGTTAAAGATTTTCGTGAGAATACGACAGGCAAACAAGCAGATAATTCGACATTGACTGAAACGAGTGATACGAAAGTATTTTTAATTCGCTACATGCCTAAACCGCCTTTTGATAATTCAATGTTCGTTGATTTTAACGGACTTGAATATAAGATTGAAAAAATGGAAGTTGATTACGCTAGCAAAGAAATGATTATGATAAGTGGGGTGCGTATTACATGACGAAAGGTCTTGATGCAATCTTATCTAATCTTACGAAGTTACAAGTCAAAGCACCAAACGTAGCAAGAGAAGCGGTGACAGAAGTTGCTGAAGAATTTGAAAAACAATTGCAAGCAAACACTCCAGTAGACGAGAAATTCATCGACCATTTGCGAGATGACACAGTTGTTAGCGGTTTTAAAGGCGCTAACGAAGGTATTATCTCGAAAGATATTGGTTATGGGAAATCTACGGGGTGGCGTGCGAAGTATCCAGATTCTGGGACGATTTACCAACGAGGACAGAATTTTGAGGAAAACACAATTAATCAAATGACACCTCGTGCGAAATACATATACGCAAAGAAGATTAAAGGAGGTCTAGGTCTATGATTGCCGAAACGACGGCGTACAAGCTATTAAGTAACGATGATAAATTGAATGAGCTGTTTGACAGCTATCGCGGAGGTGAATTTGGGCATGGTTTTAAACAAGGAATTTTCACTTACGACATTCCCGAAAAACCAACCGATTTAAAGAAAAAAGACTTAGCACCTTTTTTGCGTATCAATACAACTTATGATGCGCCTAGCAATTATGCAGATGATAGCTATATTAGCACAGAACAGCGAATTGTTATTAATTTTTGGTGTCAGACAGCTGCTCAATCAGAAGCAATTGTAAAACGCATTGATGCCATTCTAACTGAAGCAGGTTTTGAGTGGTACACAGCTAATGAAACTCCTCGCTATAAAGATAACGATATTGACTTACTAATGACTGTAAGAAAATATCGTTTTTTTAGTTGGGGTGATTAAAAAAAGAAATGAGGAAACATTAAATGGGTAAAGTGAAATTTGGTCTTAGTGCATTTGAATATGCAGTGCTAGATTCTAACGACAAAACAACAACTAGCAAGAAATTGCCAGGTATGACAAGTGCAAAACTTGAAGTAACTAACGAACTTACGACACTTATGGCAGATGATGGACCATATGCTGTTTTGTCTGGTGGTATTACAGAAACTAAACTAACAATCGAAAACTACGATTTAACTTCTGACGCTCGCAAAGATTTCTTGGGAATTACAGTTGAAAACGGTGTTGAAAAATACAATAAAGACCTTACACCTAACAACATTGCATGCCTTTTCCGAACAAAAATGGAAGACGGCAAATATATTTGGGTTGGTCTCTTGAAAGGTAAATTTAATGTACCTGGCCTTGAAGCTTCAACTGTTGACGGTGCGCCAGACCCTAAAGCAGATTCAATCGAAGGAAGCTTTGTGGCTCGTGGTGATGAAGATGGTGACATTTTCTACATCGGGCGTGAAGATGCTTCTGGTTTTGACTTAGCAGCATTTAAGAAAATGGTATTTCCGACTGCGGAATAATCAACTGGTCGCATTTTGCGACCTTTTATTTTTGTGTAAGGAGCAATTATGTACGAAATTAAACTGCGAAAAGGTGGCGTTGAAAAAGAATTCTCAAAAGAATATATCAACGTTCAAGACAATCTATTGGCTATTGAACATCAAGTGCGCCAAACTGCGCTTTATGGTGATGAGAAAGCTATTTTAAAACCTGAAAAACACCGTTTACTAAACGAAAAATATTTAGCCATGTTCGTTGAAATGTACGGTAAGCAATTTACAGTTGATGATTTGAAACAAGCCGACATGTCTGTACTTGAAACACTCAACGCTTTGTATGTCGAAGCCCTCGGTGGTGAAAAAGAAAGTAACGCCGGTGACGAAAAAAAGGAAGTGTGACACCAGAAGAAGCAAGAGAGAACTTGCTGACATGGATTAAAAGTTTACTTCAAAATGGTTACAACATTTTAGAAATTAAAAAACTGCAACTATCAGATTTTGAATTGATGATAGAAGCATTAGAACAAGAATCGCCCGAAAAGAAAGCAGAAGAAACCGAAACTACATTGGATAAAGCCTTTCCTTTCTTGTTTGGGTAGAAAGGAGGAATAATGGCAAGTAATTTAGGTGAATTGGTCGCAACTGCGACGCTTGATATAGCGCCTTTTATGACGAATACAAAGCAACTTAAAACCTATATGAAAAGCTTAGATAGCTCTTTAAAGACTGTTGAAAATAGTTTTAAAGGACAAAAAAGCAGTCTAAGTAATATGAAAACCTTGTACAATCAGACAGGGCAATCTTTAAGTGCATATCAAACGCTTTTGAAAAAACAAAGCGACCATTACAACCAATTAAAAACCGAAATCGGTGACGTTAATAATGCCAGCTCACAAGAAAGAGCAACACTTATTAATGCGCAAGCAGCAATGACAGCGACTGCCGCTAAAGTGGCTGAATTGCAAAACAAATACAATAGTCTAGGTCGTGAAATAGCCACACAGTCAAGTGTATTTACGAAACTCGGTTCTGGTTTCACAACTTTCGGCAACGGTTTGACTACGGTTGGCGATAAAATCCAAAGTTTTGGTAGTACTGTTGGCGGTGTCGGAAAATCCTTAACTGCCGGTGTAACGACACCTATTGTTGCGGGTGCGGCAGCGGTTGTAAAATCAGCTATTTCTTGGGAAAGTGCATTCGCTGGCGTTAAAAAGACTAATGATGAAGTGGTTGATAGCAACGGCAATGTAGTATATTCTTATGCCGATTTAGAAAGTGGTTTGCGTGGCTTAGCGATGCAGTTACCATCTACTCACGAAGAAATTGCGGGAGTTGCAGAAGCAGCGGGGCAGTTAGGTATTAAGACAGAAGATGTTGTTAGCTTTACTAAAACCATGATAGACATGGGGGAATCAACAAACTTATCTGCTGAAGATGCCGCGACTGCAATCGCTAAAATCGCAAACATCACCGGTTTAACATCTGATGAATACCAACGTTTTGGTAGTTCAGTAGTAGCTCTAGGAAATAACTTTGCAACCACCGAATCAGATATTGTCGCAATGTCTAATCGTTTAGCAGCTTCTGGCACTTTGGCAGGTTTGACTAACCAAGAAATTTTAGGGCTTGCGACAGCGATGTCTTCTGTTGGTATTGAGGCAGAAGCGGGCGGTACTGCCATGACACAGACGTTATCAGCGATTGAATCTGCGGTTGCTGAGGGCGGTGAAGATTTACAGAAATTTGCTATTGTAGCGGGTGAATCGTCAGAAGAATTTGCTAGCAAGTGGAGAAATAAACCAATTGAAGCAATTCAAGATTTCATTAGAGGTTTGGGTCAACTTGACGAAAAAGGTTCAAGCGCAACGTTAGTATTGGATGATATGGGTCTTAGCGGTGTTCGTCAATCTAACATGCTTAAATCATTAGCTTTAGCAGCAGACACAATGACTAGTGCAGTTGATATGTCGAATCAAGCATGGGATGAAAACACCGCCTTGACAAATGAAGCCAACAAGCGCTATGAAACGACTGAATCAAAACTGAAAATGCTGAAAAACCAAGTCAAAGACACAGCTATTGAATTTGGTGGACCTTTAGTCGATGCGTTAAGTGACGCGTTAGAAGCTGGTAAGCCGTTCTTAGAAACATTATCTGAATTGGCTAAGAAATTTAGTTCGTTAGATAAAGAACAACAGCAACAAATCATTAAATGGGGGTTAATTGCAGCGGCGGCAGGTCCGGCTTTGGTAGTATTTGGTAAAGTCGCTGGTACTTTAGGTACAACTTTCAAAGCTCTTGGCACGGTAAGTTCTGGAATCGGAAAATTGGTCGGAAAAGTAGCGCCATTAATAACTAAATTCGCTGGAATGGAAACAGCAGCTGTTGGAGCAACTGGGGCTACTAGTGGATTAGCTGGCGCGGTTGGCTTGTTGGGAAACCCTGTTACTTGGGGTGTCTTGTTAGGCGGTGCAGCATTGCTAGCTGTTGGTTATTTTGCGAATAAGGCAGCAGAAGCTAAGCAAAGAACCGAAGAATGGGGCGCGTCTGTTAGTGAAACACAAGCTAATGAATTGCAACAATTTAAAGACAAAGTCGATGAAACCAATCAAGCAATGACAATTTTTGGGACGAACGGTGCGGCAGATGTCGAAGCTGTGCGTAAAGCGATTCAGGGGTTGGCAGATGATATTACAACTCTTGCAGACAAAGATTTGAATAAGAAAATTAAACTTGCTGAAAAACTGGGGCTTTCCGAAGAGCAGATTCAACGCTTGAAAGATGCTGCACAAGAGACCAAGGACAATGTCAATGCAATGTCTAATGAAGTTATTCAAATTTATCAAAATGCTGCTAATAATCATCGCGACATTACAGAGACTGAACGTGCAGTTGTTAAGTCTGCTCAAAATGCCATGATTGAAGAAAAACTTGCACTTTTAGGTTACGAGAAAGATGAGACGATAGCGATTCGCCAAGCTATGAACGGTGAAGTTGACAAGCTTAACGACGAGCAAGTAAAAAAAGGCTTGCAAACTGTAACGAAATGGATTGAGGAAGAAAACAAATCCTATAAAAAAGCAAAAGCTGATTATAAAGAAATGTATGAAAGCAAAGCATTGACACAAGCTGAATACAATCAAAAAATCCAAGAATTAGAAGCCAACCACAACGCTGTTATGGACGCTTACGGTGAACAATACGCAGAACTCCAGAAAAAACATTCTGAGGATGCGCTAAGCAAAGGCACAGTAGAGGCACGCCAAGCGCAATTGAAAATAATTCAATCGACAATGGAAGAACTAGGATTGTCCTACGAGCAATTTCAAGCAAAAATGGAAGAAACAGCAAGCGCAGCTTCTAAAACTTCATCATTGGTAGGTACATATTGGGCTGATATGAGCGAGGAAGCTAGAACAGCTGTCACCTATTGGAACAGTATTGTTTTAGACCCTGTAACAGGCGATGTCAAAACGAACGCTCAAGAAGAAATTCAAAAAGCTTTGCAAGCCGAGGGTGGTTGGGAAAGTATGAAACTTTCTGTTAAAGAGGGTAGGCTAACTACGACAGCGACAATGGCTATTGGTGAAGCACTTATTGCAACCGGTCAATGGGATAGTCTATCACCAGAAGATAAGCAGCTTGTCATTGACAAGAGTCCAGCCATGCAAGCAATTACCGAAAGTGAATCTAGTTTACAAGCTTGGAAAGAAATCCCAGATGTCACTAAGAATCTGTTAGCTAACAATACAGACTTCCTTAACAATGCCGATGTTGCCAAAACGGTGTTAGATAACTGGAATGCTTTGACACCAGACGAGAAAGAATTGGTCGCTAAGAACTTGACAAGTGAAGATGTCACGCTTGCTCAAAATACAATCGACCAATTAAGTGGTAAAACAGTTGAATTGAACGCTAACGATAACACAAGCCAACCTACTCTTGATGCATACGTTAAAGTTAATGGTGTTGCTCAAAAAGCGCCTGCGCAAGTTGATGCTGTAGACGATACAGCAAGTGCAACTTCTAGCGCACAATCGAAAATCGACAATACGCAACAGAAAAGCCCCGCTAGCCTTAAGGCTCAAAACGATACCGGAGACGGTACAAGTAAGGCGCAAAATAGTATTGATAACACACGCCAACGTTCGCCAATTGGAATTTATGCAGCCGACCATGCCACTAGTGCTGTAACTGGTTGGGTTGCAGGTTTTCCGAAAACGCACACAATTTCAGTTGTAGCTAATTTTGTTGGTGGAGTAGCTAGCAAGATAGCAGGTTTATTCAGCCGCAACGAAAAAGGTACTGATTTCCACCCCGGTGGTTTAGCACTTGTCAACGACCAAAAAGGACCGACTTACCAAGAATTGGTAACCTTGCCAGACGGAACAAGTTTCATTCCACAAGGTCGTAATGTTATGCTTCCACTTCCTCGAGGCTCGAAAGTCTTGCCTGCTGGAAAGACTAAACAATTGTTCCCACGTTATGCAAATGGTATCGGTTTTGAAAATACTCGTGTTGCAGATGTTGCACGTCGAATCGGTAATTTGCAATCGCAAAGCGATACGGTCGTTTTAACCGACCACGGAGATAATAGCAACATTAATCAAGCTCTTAATAAGCTTATCGAACTCGTAGCGGAAAACACGGACAGCTTAGATAAGTTGGCTGCAAGACAAATAATTATTGAAAATTATATGGATACTGAACGTGTTGGACGCTCGGTTGCTAAGTCAGTAACTAGCGAACAAGAACGTCAGGAATCCATTAATAACGCAGTATATGGAATGGGGTGGTAATTATCGAAAGAGTATATTTTGACGGAAAAGAATTGACACAATTTATTACCGTCACATCTGATTTTCATTTATGGCAAGGAGCTGATTTCGACCCGCAACTTTTAGAAAATGAAATTCTAAGTGGTTCTGAATTCAATTACACACGTTTCAACGCTAAAACAATTCCAGTTCCGTTTTACAATACGTCTGGAACATTTCAAGAATACAACCAGTTAATGGCTATTCTTAATGTTACCGAACCTAAAGAGTTGCGTTTCAGCAGTCTGCCAAACATAACGTTTCAAGCTATTCCGAGCGGTAATATTGATTATGATAAGTTAACTCGCCGAAACGGCAAAGGCACGATTAATTTTATTATCGCAGACGGCTTAGCGCACTCTAAAACAACTCGTACATTCGAATTCTCTAAAAATGAACAAGGTACGCTTGAAGCTGAAATCATCAACGAAGGAAGCGAAGAGGTCGCTGTTAGCTACGAAATCAAGCTCAAAAAAGAATCTGGTTTCGTTGGCATTGTTAGTGAGTATGGCGCTATGCAGTTTGGTAAGTATGATGAATCAGATGGTTATATGGACAGAAAGAATGTGACAGTTGTTAGTAATCAAGCTGGTAACTTTGCCAATTGGACTGACGGCACTAAGAATTATGAGAATACAAACAAAATCATTACAACTCAAATGACCGCTGATACTTCGTACGGCGGTCGTCTTGGTTTGTTGCCAAACTCATTTACAACAAGCGGAACTTCTGGCGCTTATCAGTATGGAGCGGTTAAGGAATACACGCTAAGTAATCCTATCTCTCAATGGTATATCTGGGCTAGAGCTTGGTTTGAAACTGGATTGATGGGGCAAACTGGCGCTTGGTGCTTAACGGTGCTAGATGAAAGTAATCATCTAATAGCTGGCATGGCAATTGAGAAAGACGATACCGTTGGTAATACTGCCAATGTCCGTTTCTTAATGGGTGACGGTTCGGGTGGCAGTCGTACGGTTAAGACGATTTCATTCACGCCGTCTTATTGGTTGCCACCTAATCCGTACGGAAGCCAAGGACGAGACAAGAACTCGAACATGTTCGACTTAGTAAAAGAGAAAGACCGTGTGCAATTCTTCTGGTATGGTGGCTATTATCCGTACTATGATTCTCGTTTGGCAAATGTCAAAGCTAAGAAAATCCAGTTTTTCGTCGGACAGTATGCAGGACGAAACACGACAGACAGAAAAGTGACACATCACTATTTAAACGACTTTACTTTTCAAGAGTTGCATGTTGATTATTGGAAAGACGTTCCTAATCGTTACTCAAGCGGTTCAGTCATTAATATTGACGGTGAGAAAGGGCAAATCAAAGTCAATAATCAAATTCGTTTAGACGACGAAATTTTGGGAACAACTTATTTTAAAGTGCCACCCGGGAAAACAAAGGTGCAGTTAATACTTTCTAGCTTTGCGGAAATTACTTCTGCCACAGCAACGATACAGGAGGTTTACATTTGACAAGAAACAATGTACGTATTGCGATTCGTGATTCAACAGATAGCCACAATGTGGCTTTTTTTGATAATAGAGCAGGAATCAAATATAAGAGTGCTAATTTGCAACGTTTCTTGGCAGGTTCAGCAAGTATTTTAACGCTTAAGTACAACTCAAAAGACATTGACAGTATTCGTTCTGGCTGTAAGCTTGCTTTTCGTTATAAGAATCGTGATTACTGGCTTAACATCATGAAGTTTGAAAAACAAGGCTTTGAAGTCGAAATCACAGCTTGCTCATTGCATTTAGAGTTAAACAATGAAGAGCGAGGAGCACACAAGCCAGATAAAGCGATGTCATTCGCTGAATATTTAGCTTATTACGACCCTGAGCACTCTTTGGAACTTGGTGTCAACGAAGTCTCAGACAAATCGATTAAATTAGAGTGGACGGGTACAGACACGATTTTGGCACGTCTATTTTCGATTGCTAACAGCTTTGACGCAGAGCTTGAATTCGTAACAGAGTTAAACGACGACTATTCTTTGAAGCGTCACGTCTTGAACGTCTATAAGAAAGGTAACCTTGGTTCAAACAAAACAAGCAGCCCAGTCCGTGTTGGTAAAGAGCTTAAGGTTATCAATTACAGCGATAGCATTGAGGACTTGCGCACAGCTGTGCGTGCAACTGGTAAAGATGGCTTAACGATTGACGGCTTAAACAAGAAAATCTACGACGATAATAAAGAACTACTTTATTATTCGAGCGGTATGACTGTCTATGCGCCACAATCTCGTGACCGTTTTCCGTCTGTTGGCAAAGGCTCAAATGACAATTGGATTGTTGAAGATTTGGGTGAAACACAGTATGAGACTAAAGAAGCGCTTTGGGGTTATCTGTACAGCGAAATTCAAAAGAAATCTTTACCAGAAATCACCTACGAAGTCGAAGGTGCTATAGATGCTGGTATCGGCGACACTCAAACATTAATCGATGACAAGCACTTTGAACCAGCACTTTACGTGCAAGCTCGGGTGTCTGAACTTGAAGATGACATCTTGACAGGTAAAGTGACGAAGTCAACGTTTATTAATTTTGAACGTAAATACAGTCAGATTGCCGACGAATTACAAAAACGAGTTAACGAATTAGTAGAAGCTTCGATACCATACACGATTAAAGTTTCGAGTGACAACGGTACTGTTTTTAAGAATGCGACTGGAACGAGTACGTTTAAAGCTAGAGTGTTTAAAGGTGAGAAAGAAATCACTTCTGACGTCACTTGGCGCTGGGCGCTTGACGGAAACGTTACTGTCGCCATGCAGTACCTTGCTAAAGCTAGCACTATCAAAGATACCGCTGTTTTGACCGTCTCTGCTTACATTGGCAACAATGAAGTAGCAACGACTGAAATCACGCTGACTAATGTCAACGATGGTGCTGACGGTGCTAAAGGCGATAAAGGTGAAAAAGGTGACATTGGACCACAAGGACCAAAAGGTGAGCAAGGAATCGCTGGTGCTACTGGTGAAACGGGCGCACAAGGTCCTAAGGGTGCCGACGGAAAGACAAGCTATATTCACATAAAATATGCCCCAGTCGCAAATCCTAGTGATAGTCAAATCACAGACACGCCCAATGCTTACATTGGTGTCTATACCGACTATAATTCTGCTGACAGTACCAAAGCAAGTGCTTATACATGGTCTAAATGGCAAGGTGAAGATGGCGCACAAGGTATTCAAGGTCCAAAAGGGACTGACGGAAAGACAAGTTATATTCATTTTGCATACGCAAATAGCGCAGACGGAAAGACCAACTTTAGCACTACTTATTTCTCTGGTGCTCTCTATGTCGGAACACTAACTGATTATAATTCTGCTGATAGTACGACATACTCTGCTTACACTTGGAGCCGTTTAAAAGGAGACAAAGGCGACAAAGGTGATAAGGGAGACAAGGGCGAACGTGGTCCGCAAGGTATCCAAGGTTTGCAAGGTCCTAAAGGAGACCAAGGAATCCAAGGGGTCAAAGGCGCTGACGGTAAAACGCAGTACACGCATATTGCTTACGCTGACAATGCCACGGGTGGCGGATTTAGCCAGACCGACCAAACCAAAGCTTATATCGGTATGTACGTAGATTTCAACGCCACAGACAGCAACGACCCGACGAAGTACAAGTGGAGCAAGTGGAAAGGTGATAAAGGTGATAAAGGTGCGCAAGGTATTGCTGGTAAAGCTGGAGCTGACGGTAAGACACCATACTTACACATTGCATACGCCAATAGCGCAGACGGTAAGAAAGATTTCAGCACGTCAAATACTGACAATAAGCGCTATTTAGGTACTTACACCGACTACACGCAAGCTGACAGTACAGACCCAACGAAGTATAAGTGGGTTGATATGGTTGGAACTGTTGAAGTTAGTGGGCGTAATCTCTGGATACAGTCGAAAGCTACTGGTGGTTTCATAGAAGAAATATTGCCAGACAATCACATCACGGGTCAGAAGAAGTGTTATCGTATTCCAAACAATAAAGAGCTAGCTTTTAATATAGAACCAGATTTCAGCTCTAGGTTGTATCAAAAAGTTACTTTTAGCGCTTGGGTGAAATACGAGAATGTTGTTCAAGGTGCGAATAGCTGGAATATGTTTAACTGCTTTAAACACGCAATGGTTCGCAAGAACAGCTCGACTGGTGCAACTACAAGCACAGACTATACAACTTTAGAGGGTTTCGTAGGTACATCAGATTGGAAGTACATAACGTACACATATGACTATGCAGCTAACAAGTCTTACGACCAGCTTAAAACTATTATTAGATTTAACCTCGAAGGTGCTAAAAGCGGGACTGCTTGGGTGACAGGTGTCATGGTACAGTTTGGAAATGTTGCTACTGGTCATGTATGGGCACCAGAGGACATCCAAGCTGACATCGACAGCAAAGCAGACAGCGCACTCACGCAAGAGCAACTGAATGCGTTAGAAGCTAAGCGATTGCAGATGGAAGTTGAGCTAAAGGCAAAAGCTACTTTGGAGCAAGTGTCAGAGCTTGAAACGTTTATCAATAATCTAAAAAAAGAAGACCTAGACGGTCGTCAAAAGATTATTGAGATAACGAAAGCTATTGAAGAACGTGTCAAAGACATTGAGCCAATCATGGAATATTCTCAAAAATTGCAGTTCATAGACACGTACATTACGCAAGGAAACGGCGGAATGATTATTGGTAAGAACGACAGTACAACTAAAGTCGTCGTCACACCAGACCGCATTTCATTCCAAAGCGGTGGTTCAGAGGTGGCTTATATTAGTCAAAGAATGCTCCACATTGATAACGGTGTATTTACAATGTCTTTGCAATTAGGACACTACATTACCCGTGCTCATCCCAAAAATGAGTATGTCAATGCGACATACTTTGTTAAATAGCGAAAGGAGGACTTATGGCAACAGCTCAATTTAGTGGGCAATACGGACATAATATGACGTTAGAGGTCTGGTCTGGTTGGAACAGACAAGACACAGTCAATAATAGGTCAACAGTTAATCTACAAGCTCGCTTGCGTACCAATGGCTATGCTTCTGTAACTGGTGTCACTGCACCAATGACAATTCATGTCGATGGTGGCGATGAAATTGTTAATGCTAATGTTAATATTGGCACAAATTCAACTTTGCTTATCTTTGGTAAGAACTATGTTGTTGGTCATGATGATAACGGAAATAAGACGGTTACCATCAGCTTTAAAGTTGATATTAACGTAGGCGGTTACGGTTCGGCTACTGTTAGTTTATCTATACCACTTCCACAGATTAAGCGAGCTAGTACAATCAGCGACGTAACTGGTACACTCGGAAGCGCAATGACACTCGATATTAGTCGTAAAGACAGTAGCTATACCCACAATCTCAAGTATGAGTTTGGGAAACTATCTGGAACTATTGCGACTGGTGTTGGTACGTCGTGCTCATGGACACCTCCTTTAAGTCTTGCGACAGCTATGCCAAATAGGACAAGCGATTGGGGTCAAATTGTTCTAGAGACTTATAGTGGCTCTACTAAAATCGGTCAAACCAATTGTATTTTAACCTTGAATGTTCCAACAAGCATGACACCAAGCCTTGGAAGTATTACGCTAACGGATAGTAACACGGCAGTTAAGAATCTGTTAAACACAGCTAACACGTTCGCTGAAATTGTGTCAGATATTAAAGTGGCGTTTAATGATGCTACTGGCGTGCAAGGTTCTACAATTACAGGCTATCACGCTGAAATTGTTAACAAGAACCAATCTACCAACGCTAACAACGGTAATTTAGGCTTGATGAAGTGGAATGGTTCGGCGCAGGTCAAAGCTTGGGTTACTGATAGTCGTGGGCGCTCTAGCAACGCTGTTACTACTGACATTACGGTATTAGAGTATTTCTTACCAACGCTGACATTCACGGCAATTCGTGGCGACACCAATCAATCATCAGATAAGATTGTCGTTAGTCGAACGGCTAAGATAGCGCCGCTTAGAATCGGCAATACTCAAAAGAATAGTTTTAAGCTTAGCTTTAAGACAGCGCCATTTGGCTCAACCACCTACACGTCTGATTCTGGCGCAGGGGTTAACGATAAAGTCACTAATACGCTGACTAACTCAAAAGCCACGCTTAGTGGAACGTTCGACATTGGAAAATCTTATGAAGTTTATGGCGTGCTTGAAGACGCCTTGACAAGTTCAGGTACAGTTAAAGCGCCACCCGTTTCACCAGAAAAAATGGTGATGGGAATGGCTGAAACAGCAGTCAGTTTTGGAAAATATCCAGAAAATACCAACGCTGTTGATAGTGATTGGGTGTTCAAGTATAAGAATAAGGACATTCAACACCATCAAATGACCTTAAACGACGGGCAAGCGACTTTCTTAAAATCTGGTACAGATTTGAATACAATCGTTGAAACTGGATTTTATCGCGGTGATGGTTTAGTCAATAGACCAACTGGTTCTGGTACGCATACTTGGACGTGGATTAAAGTTAGCAAACACGATACAGGGTCGTGGGTACTACAGGAAGCCATTGATTTCAATGGTGTTGTTTCAGCTTATCGTGTCAAGAAAAGTGGTTCGTGGCAATCGTGGAAACAATATGCAATGCGTGATGAACTTAAGAATCAAACTAACACAGGCTGGCAATCAGCAGGTTATGCTGGTTCGTACTATAAACGAAGTGGTGATGTGCTGGCGATTCGTTTTAATTTCACCGGCAATGGCAATACGTTCGTAATTGCAACTATTCCAGCTAGTGTGTGGGTTGCACCTCAAGAATATATGTTTGAGATTGCTGAATGGTCGACTAGTGGCGCAGATACTGGACACGTACAGGTCAACTCTGGGACTGGAAACTTTAATATTTTATCTTCGAAAAAAAATCAATCTTACAGAGGTCAAATTCTGTTGATGACTTAAGAAAGGAGACAATACATGAAACTATCTTTTAATTCAAAATCACAGGAAATCGGACTGGACGGGACAATCTCTGGAACACGAGTTGTTTTGTCAAATAATGAGGGTGGATTTCTTCCCGTCATGTTACCAGCTGACAAAATCAGCTTATCAAACAGCGAGCTAGAAGAGTTAGCTCTTGCAGTAGTGTATCAAGAGAATTTTCGTGATAAGTACGAAAACGAGAAGTTTGCTGAAATCACAGCAGACCTTGAAAAGCACAAGGAGAACTCTGAAATAGCACAAGCTACGCTATTAGATGTTGTTTCGCAATTGTGCGAAAAAGGTATTTTGACAGAAGAATTTAGTGCATAAAAAATAGAAAAGGATGGAATTTAAAATGGCAAAAGTAAGTAGTACAACAATGTTATTCGCAATCAATGTAATTTCTGGAAACTATCAATACTCAAAAGTACCGAAAATTTTCAGAGCAAAAGTCAAAGCGCAAATTGCTCTAATGGTCGAAGATGATGAGCTGTTAGAAGAGCTGACAAAAGAAGATGTTGCTGAATAAGCTTAGAGAGTGTGATTGCATATGTGGAAACCAGAGACAGTTAGCGTCGTCTTGTCTTGTGTTGTTTCATTCATTGGAATCTTTACGTTTTTCCAAGGTCGTATGACTTCAACGGAAAAACGCTTAACGATTCTTGAAGAGAAGAATAAACAACAAGATAAAGAACTAACAGAAATCAAAGTTAGATTAGATAATCACGACTTGCAAATGCAAGTGCTTATTCAAATGACAGAACAGATTAAAAATTTATCAGAAAAAGTCGAAAAAATTGATAATAAATTGGAGGAATTGTCATGACAAAAATTATTAATGATTTGAAAAAAGTAACAGCTGGTACATGGGTGCGTGTGGTCTTGTTCTTGTTAGGAGTAGTCAATTATTTCTTGACTGCTTTTGGCATTGACATTATCAAGTTTGATAATGAACAAATCACACAGCTTGTCAATGCTGTTTACATTGCAGTTACTGGCTTCTATACTTTATGGAAAAACAACAACTTTACCGCAGAAGCGCAAGAAGCACAACAATATCTTGACGACATGAAAACCGTTAAAGGTAATGTACAGCCAGCAGCAGTAGTAGAAGAGCAAACAGAAAATGACGACATTGTTTTGGGGTGATTTAAATGGCAACAGTCACAGAGCTTTTAAACTATGCTAAGTCATTGACAGGAAGCAAAGTCACGGTTTCAACTAATCCTTACGGCGGGCAATGTGTTGCTTTCGTCGACCATTTAACTCAATGGGAAACTGGCGGAAAGTATAATTTGGCGTACACAAACGCTATAGACTTACTTTTTAAGGCACGGGCGAATGGCTTTGAGGTATTTTATTTCAATGGTTCAAATGCGCCACAAGCTGGCGATATTTGGGTCACACGCACCTACAGTCATGCTTACGGTCATACTGGCATCTTTACCTCAAATGGCGGTCAGCCAATGACATTAGAGCAGAACGTTGACGGTAACGCTGACGCCTTAACTAACGGCGGCTGGGTACGTCAAAAGCAACGCTTGCTGTACTCTGACGGCACTATGAACTACAATCCATACATCGAGAAGCAAACGCTTATTGGTTGGTTCAGATTGCCGTTTGACAAGGAAACTACAACTACTACATCTAACACTACTAAGAAAGGACATAAAACTGGTATGTACGGTTCATTTTTATTTACAGTTACAGAGGGAGATGGCGAATTTGGTAAAGGTACAGTATTCATGTACAACACAGCCACGAACGCTGTTACAGGTATGCACAATAGCGAAGAGCTGAAATATGTTCAAGAAGCTTACAAAAAATCATACGGCGAAGATATGCGAACAGAGACTTACTCAACGAAAGCGCCAGCTTATCGCCGATTATTCGCAGGCTTAAACACCGACACTAAAGGCGGATACACTAAATTTGACGACATCAAAACACAATTGACTAACATTGCTAAACAGTTGAAACAAGATGAAATTGTTGAACAACTGAAATCAATCAAAGAGGAGTACGCAGACCTTGCAGAGCAATTGAAAGGTAATGACGTTGCGCAAAAACAAACTTTTGTAGCGACTGTCAACCTCAACATTCGCAAGTCAGCAAGTGCAACTGGCGAAAAAGTCGGCATTCTCAAGAAAGGCGAATCTGTCGAGATTGTCGGTTCAGCGCAAGCTGACGGCTACTACTGGATTTCATTCATGAAAGATGAGCAATTAGTGTATGTCGCTTCTAAAATCGTTGGTGGCGACACTTACGGTTCAGTTTATTAAAATGTTATAATAAAATAGCAAACACTTTAACACTCCTAGCCTATGGTTAGGGGCTTTTTTTAATTTTCCCGATGTCGGGAAAATTGGCAGTCATGCACGTTTATGGTATAATAGTTGTGCAGGAAAAGCCTTGTTTAACGTTATAAGTAACGAAGAGATTCTTTGGGTTATGCCGTCTTATAACGGAAAAGAGCTATCAGCTAGATAGCTCTTTTTCAATTTTGTTGACGTTAACAAAATTGATAATTAAGCGAGTTCATGCTATAATAATACTATCGCAAGTTTAAAACAACTAACTAAATAATTTAGTGAAGATTGTTTGACAGCATGCTAAAGTTACATGCTTAATAGCTCGTTACGCTGGCAGCGGGATACTGTTGCCAGATAAGTAATCAATCTTTGATTGTTGCGAAGTGAGAGAATAGCAAGAGTGCGTGTGGCGTGGAAAATATGTGTAACTAGGCTAAATCTAAACGGTGGTGGCGATAATAGACGTCTCTGTGAGAAATAACCCTACAAAGCCCAAGTTTGACCGCTTGAAGCAAGTAGGGAGTTGTCAAAACAAGCCATTGTGCGCATTGACGAGTGAAAAGCTCGTTGCTTACACTAAAAGATTGTACAAGTAGCCCAAAAGCGCAAGTGATAAATTGGATATATTGTCACATGCTTATGATTCTGAATGTCGGGTGAACGTTGGAGGTAACCATTCCTGCCTAGTCATTGAACCTCTTAGGAAGTTGTGAGGTAGCTCCTCATAGCTCAGACCTAAGACGACTATCAGCTAATAAGTTGCATATATTTGAAGCAGAGCGAAGGCTCATTTAGTTAGTTGTTTTAAATTTGTGATAAATCCGTACTCCTGCTCCTGAGGGGGTATGTGATGGAGAGCTAACAAAGGTTAGCTCTTTTTTATTGTCGTTATAACCACAAAAACAAGAAAAGTCCGTTTTAACGGACAAAAATTTTAAAAAAATATCAAAAAAGTTTATAAAAAGGGTTGACTACTGCATTGTAATGTAGTATAATATAATCAAGATAAGGAAAGGGGGTGAAACAGATGAATCACTTAGATGAATGGCTCGCAAGAGCCACGGTTGCAACTGGTATTCTAGTAGCAATCTCTAAGGAAGCTCGCTCTTGGCTTTCACTAAAACAAGAGCAAAAGAAAAAAGCGAAAATCGCTCCAAAATATCCAAGCAGGAAACGATAATCGCTGAATAGCAAAGAGAGCGAAAGCTCTCCTTGCCTTTATTATATGATATGAGAGGGCAAAAATCAAATGAAATTAATTATTATTGTTGCAATACTAGCTGTTCTAATTGCTTGGTATGCGGGAGATAAAAAATGACTATTGCTGATTTAAAAAAAATAAAAAAACTGTTGGAGACAACAACAGCTTACAAAATTTCAAAAGCGACTGGAATTGGTGAAACCACAATCAGTCGTTGGACGACTGGAAAAACACCGCTTGAAAAAATGAGTTTTGAAAATGCTATAAAGCTTACACAATACGCAAATGAACGTGAGGGAAAAATAATGAACGCAACAGAATTACTTGAACAAATCAAAAACAACGAAGTACAATATGCAATCGTAGACGATAAAGGCGCAGTTTATTGCAACAGAGACACAAATAATATCATGGATATTTACGGCTTAACAGACGAAGAAAATGGTCATTTCTATGGTGTGTATGGTGATGCTGTAGATGGTCAAATTGATAGTCGAAATGCTTCTGATGAAGTAATTTTACAAGCTATCGAATTCATGCTAACGCTTGGTAAAGCTGTTAGACGTTCTGATTTAAACTTTTCAGATTTCAAACGTACTTATTACCAAGGTAAACTTATTCAAGAAGCTAGAAGGCAAAGACAAGCTAACCAAAAATGTCAAGAATGGCTTAAAAATCACAAAGAGTTAGTTCCTGAAACAATCATTGAACACAAAAATTTTGGAAAGGGAAAGATTATAAAAGTTGAAAATCTTGATAAGATTGAACTTGCCACAATTTACGTCGATTTTGAAAATAAAGGCAACAAGCGATTAGCTTTAGCTGCTCTTATCGAAAACGACTCAATAAAAGTTTTGTAAAAACAAAGGCGGTCTAAACTGACCGTCTTTTCAATGCAAAATAAAAAGCCTTGTCCAAAAAGCTTGTGGTGGGGAATAGGTGGGAACAAGTGCTGGAAACGGTGTTGTAGCAAGGTTTTGAGTTTTTTACTAAAAAAATAAAAAGGTACAAGTTTGCACCTTTTAGAGAGCATTATAATAAGCTTGGACAAGTTCGACAAAATCTTCGATATCATAGTCCGTACCGAAATAATCATTAGCGGTTTCTGTCC
>SKEL01000471.1_pt1 | contig 43440 bp, 37 predicted proteins | sample 4826741 | NCBI WGS metagenome assembly SKEL01 (sample SAMN11008810, study PRJNA524170) | human gut metagenome | biome: Human fecal sample; material: Feces; isolation source: fecal sample from pouch patient p33 | host: Homo sapiens | place: Israel: Tel-Aviv | collected 2016-03-22
CCTGTTGCAATAATTGCGTACATCTGTGGCACCTCCTATAATCTTTACTCGCCAGATATGGTGACCTTTCGGTGCTTGAACCTCTCTGTGCGGCATCTCGTTTATAATAACGGACAAAATTCGATTTGTCAATATGTTTTTTTGATTTTTTTTAAAATTTTATTGCTGTAAAATGAATGAATTACATGTCAAACGGATAAAATCATCCGCTTCGCTGCCTGCCTGATTCGGTTAAATAATCGAAAATCCCTTGCCTGATTTACATAATTTTATTATCGCAAACAAAAGCAATTGTTTGGTTAAACCATAAACTTATAATTCTCTTATTTCTTCTATTACAGGCTTACGGACTTTTTTTCTGGTGAGTTCCAGGATATGCAGCGGAGTAATATCTACTGCTCTGGATTTAACCGGATCTTTCCGCAGATATTTCTGAAGCACATGGAACAGCTCATCCTGATGATCCGGATTCTCCATGTTGATAAAGTCAATCAGAATAATTCCGGACAGGTTTCTGAGACGTAACTGTCTGGCAATCTCCCTGGCTGCCTCCAGATTGATCTTACGGTACGTTTCCTGCATTTTCTTTTTGCCTGTGAACTTTCCACTGTTTACATCGATGGACACAAATGCTTCTGTCTGCTGGATCACCAGAAAGCCACCACTGTTTAACCAGACTTTTTCATGCTGAATTTCTTCCAAGGCTGTTTCCAGACGGTGGAGCTTATACAGAGGCAGAAGTTTGTCCTCATAAAAACGCAGCTTCTCTTTTTCCTCCGGACTGTTCGTGTCCAGGTAATCGGAAATCTGCCTGGATATCTCCGGACTGTCAGTTACGATTTCTTCCAGATTGCGGCTGTTGGCATCACGGACTGCGGAGATATAAAAAGGTTCTGTTTTGTACACACAACTGAAACAGGTGCGTGACCTGCCGTCTACTGCTGCCTTCCGGTACACCCCCTTCAGATACTCCAGCTCCTTCAGAATCTCCTCCATGGAAGCATCCGCCGCATTTGTGCGGACGATAATCCCAAATTCCTTGTCCGGCCGGGAAACCTCCTCTTCCATCCACTTACTGAGACGGCTCCTCTCATCATTGGAAAGTTTGGAGGATAATCCAAACTTTTTATCCCCTGTTGTAAGTACGAGATATTTTCCGGTAAAATTCAGATTGGTAGTTACTGCCGGAAGTTTCCCTTTCATTGCATCCCGGCTGATCTGAACCAGAATCTCATCCCCCGGTTTTAATGGACGGTCACCTTTTCGTACAGAAGTATAGATTGCATTTGAAGCATCGGAAAGCTGAAGGTAGCACCTCTCGCCGGCGGAAATCTGCACAAAGGCGGCCCCGATGTTGGCAGCGATATTCTCTATCTGACCCACATAAATGTTACCCAGAGAGGATTTGCCGCCGACAGGCTCGAAACGCAGTTCCATAATTTTACCGTCTTCTTCGTATGCACATATGTGGCAGAGAGTCTGACGGATTTCCATTTGTGTAATGATCAGTTTACTCAACTTCTTCACCTAACGATTCCAGAGTTACAAATTTATGTTCTTCTTCCGTTCCTTTATCTGCGTATACTTCCAGACGCTTAATGGAGTAAGCAAACTCCGGAAGTTCCACGCCAAGCCATGAAAAGAAAGTATCTGTTACAAGTTCCGGTTTTGTATAATTGGCACTTGCGGAAGCCAGCATCATAAAGATTTTATCTCCCTGCAGCTCCATTTTATAGATAAACGGGCGGATATCAATTTCTTTTTCGCTTCGTTTGGTCTTCTTCATTACTTTGATCTCCGGCTGCGCCAGAAACTCAGTGATCTTATCTTTCCAGGAAATTTCAGGTTCTTTTCCCGGACGAAATTCCACATAATAATCGGCTGCTGCCACCAGTGACATTGCCTTGCCTGCTTTCCCGTCCTCAACCTGACGGGTGCTGAGTATGTGGACACCCTCAACCATGACTGCATCCAGACGTCTGGTGATCTCGGAAGTAGGAACTGTTTCTGCAAGTTCCAGATCGAAATACTCGCCAAGACTTTCCGTACCGACACCAAGCGGTGCTGCGAAAGACATGATCATATGCGGACTGTAACCGCCGGAAAAAGCCACCGGGAGATTTGCCCGTCGGATCGCTTTCTGGAAATAACGCATGGTATCCAGATGTCCGACAAATTTAACAGGACCCTCTTTGCTGAATTTAATTCTTACCTTCATAACATACACCTCCGCCATAACGCATAGCACCGCAGCCGGAACATTTCTGACGGCAGTTTGGTGTTACGGTTTCTTTCTTTGCCTGCTCCCATTCGTGGATCAGGAACTTCTTGGTTACTCCTGCATCAATGAAATCCCATGGAAGGATTTCGTCTGTAGAACGTTCGCGGAGTGTGTAGAAATCAATATCTGTATTAGTCTCTGCGAAAGATTCTTTCCATATATTATAGTCAAAGCTCTCTGACCAGGCATCATAGATCGCACCTTTCTCATATGCTCTGAGAATTACCTTTGAGCAGCGGCGGTCACCTCTGGCAAGAAATCCCTCAAGAATCGTGACATCCGGCTCATGCCAGCTATAGCGGATACTTCTCTGATTTACCTGTGCGCGTATTTCGCTTTTTACAACTTTGGCTTTCTCTACAAAATCTTCTTCTCTGTACATGCCGGCCCACTGGAATGGGGTAAATGGCTTCGGTACAAAGAAAGAGGTACTTACATTGACCTGAACTTTGCCGTTACGTTTTTCCTTCGGCACTTCTTCGTAATAGGTTTCTGCAATCTTCTGTGCAAGATGGGCGATGCCTTTCATATCTTCTTCTGTTTCTGTCGGAAGACCAAGCATGAAGTAAAGTTTAACCTGATTCCAGCCACCCTTGAATGCTTCGCCTGCACCATGAAGGATATCTTCTTCTGTCAGACCCTTATTGATAACATTACGAAGACGCTGGGAACCGGCTTCCGGCGCGAAAGTAAGGCTGCTTTTCTTTACATCCTGTACTTTGCTCATAACATCCAGGGCAAATGCATCGATACGCAGGGATGGCAGGGAGATATTGACTGCGTTTCCGTGGAATTCCTCGATTAAGAAGTTTACCAGCTCTTTCAGCTCAGAATAGTCACTGGAGCTTAAGGAACTTAAAGAGATCTCCTCATGTCCGGTATTCTGAAGCATTTCTCTGGCACTTTCCTTCAATACTTCTACATTACGCTCTCTGGTCGGTCGGTAAATCATACCTGCCTGACAGAAACGGCATCCGCGGATACAGCCTCGCTGAATCTCCAGAGTAACACGGTCCTGAGTTGCTTTGATAAAAGGTACCACAGGAGCCTTGATCGCACGGTAGTCTTTGGTAACATCTGTGATCAACTGTTTACAGACTTTCTCCGGCACGCCCTCTTTCGTCGGGGTAAAGGAAGCAACGGTACCGTCTTCTTTGTATGTTACATTGTATAAAGACGGAACGTAAATTCCAGGAATCCGGGAAGCTGCATACAGGAAATCTGTTCTGGAGCCGCCTGCTGCCTTGTTTGCCTTATATGCATCAAACAGAGCATCATAGACAGTCTCTCCCTCACCGATATAAAACATATCAAAAAATTCTGCAATCGGTTCCGGATTGTATGCACATGCACCGCCACCAATCACAATCGGATCATTCTCCTCACGGTCCTTTGCAAGGAGAGAAATATTACTCAGGTCAAGTACCTGAAGTACGTTGGTATAGCACATCTCATATCCAAGAGTGATACCAAGGAAATCGAAATCCTTTACCGGTTCCTGGGATTCCAGGGCAAACAGCGGAATATGCTTCTCACGCATGATCTTATCCAGATCCAGCCACGGAGAAAAGACACGCTCACACCAGACATCCTCACGTTCATTGAACATATTATAGAGGATCATCATGCCAAGGTTTGACATACCAATCTCGTATACATCCGGGAAGCACATGGCAAATCGGATATCTACGTTATTCTTATCTTTCATTACAGAGTTGACTTCACCACCGATATAGCGGGCGGCTTTATCAACCTTCATTAAAATCTCATCACTTAATGCTAATTTTCTCATTGTTTTCCTTTCAGAAGTTATTGTATCACATCATGTTAAGCAGGAAAAAATCCCCCACAGTATTCCTATTATATACGGAATAGTGGGGGATTTCAAGGGAGAGTCATTCGATACGATGTTTTTTAAATTTATTATTGGCAAATATACCGGAAATATTTTTTTAATACGGTCTGTTATGGCTTGTTTTAAATACATGTAGTAATCATGAAGGTCATACATTGTAATGGTTGGAAGTCTATGTAACATCCATCAGATTTTTTATTTGGCAGCAATATAAAAACTACTTGATTTTGACTTTTTTATTATTGTTGTCTCAAATTTTTCGGGGATATATTTTATAAAAATACAAAAAACTGAGCTTTTTTCTGATTTTCTTCTTTGGCTCAGATTATAATAAATCTTTATCAATGATCTGATAATTTGCCCGATGTATGTACAGTGCTTTTCCATCTACCATAAGTTTGGTCATCTTAGGAAGATCATCGGGAATCTCCCAGTATACATCGTCTCCGGAAAAGGCAGCGATCGGCTGCCCGAGCTGGGATTTAATCACTACAACCCTGGATTTTCCAAAATCATTCTTATACCTGTTAAGTTTTCTGGCAATTGCAGCATTATCTGTTATGCCATTGCTCCCGCTGCTGTCAATCTCTTCCGATGAAAAGTCAACTTCCGGTACCAGACCCTTCTGCACAAATATACAGGTATCGCCACAGCTTTCAATCTCTTTACCGTCAATGGTTATTGTGATCACAGAGGAAAGATCATATCCCGTCGTAGCCTTTCCGTCACTGTCATAACTGATATTTTTTGTTTTATTCCCGGTAATACTGATTTTCTTTCCGGAAGTCTTTAACGTCTGATCTCCATAATTGTCATATGTGTATATGGTATAGTTATTTCCAATCAGAGAACCATGTATATCATTAATCACAGATCCCAGTTTTCCACATCCGGTAAGAAAAAACAGCAAAACCACGGGTAAGAAGAATTTCATCTTTTTCTGTACTTTCTGCATTCCGCATCTCCTCCTGTAAATTTTATAATATCAAAATCCCTTTATATATTTCTATCACAGATTCAATATTATAGCTTTTTATAACTGTCCAGATATTTTTCTACTGATCTGCTCATTTCTTTCGAAAAATCTGAATTATATTTGCGTTTACAGAATGCACTGCACCATTCCTCATAAGTATGGTTCTTATATTTATGTGCAAACATTTCCCGCAATTCCTTTCCATCCATGCTGTGATATGCGTTCTCATGTACGATATATTTCTGTTCACATCGTGTTGGTTTTTTGCGTTGTTTCTGCTGCAATGTCGGCCAGCCCAATACCAGCATAGCTGCCGGAAATACATAGTCCGGAAGCTGTAAAAGTCTCCTGTGTTCTTCACAGTTTTCCATAATATCACCAATGTAACAGGAACCGATTCCAAGGCTTTCTGCTGCCACTACTGCATTCTGTGCCGCAATGACAGTATCTGTAACCGCAAGCATCAGATCTCCCACCCCCGGAGTTCGTGGCTCACATCCTGTTTCCAGATAAGCATCATACCATTTTTTACAGTCTGCACAAAACACCAGAACCATTGGTGCCTTTGCGATAAATGGCTGATGGTCACAACTTTCAGCAAGTTTTTCCTTCAGTTCCTGATTTGTGATATCCAAAATTGTATATAACTGCTGACAGCCAGCCGATGGCGCCTGCATAGCCGATTCCAGAATCAGATTTTTCATTTCTTCTGGAATTTCTCTGGTTTCATATGCTCTCACAGATTTTCTGCGATACAAACTTTCTATAATCTCATTCATTTTTGATCAAACACCTTTCTTTTGTAATACATATGCGTTCTCTAAGTTCCGGATAATCTACAAATCTACACCACGGTCAATCCACCCTGAAAGCTCCTCTGGTATTCTGTAAATACTCTCACTCATCAGTTCCTTTTTTCTTTATCAACACGATCAGTCCCATAATTGCTGGAATTATCAGCAGCAGGGTTATCCGTACACTTTGAAGCAGCAGCCAGGAAAGAATCGAAAGAATAAAGAAAATAATTATTTTCACACAGGCGTCCGCTTTTATTTTCCTTTTTTTCAACATTACGATGGAAGATATCAAAAGGATCAGGAAAAGCAAAAACAACAGAAACATCCCTGCTGCCAGCAAAAACGCTACAGTGCCTGTCATTCCCCCGAGTAACGCTGAAAGAAATCCGGGAAGCATAAGATAGCCGCTTATATAGTCTCCGTTTCCAACGGAGTTTGCTGTCAGGTTCATGCCTGCAGTTATGAGTCCTCCGGCGTATCTGCCAAGAAATATGGTCACGATCCCCACACAGAGAAGAACTATCGTATAGCCGCCAATTAATATGGTAGATAACAATGACACTAAAGGGAGTTTTTTATCTTTCATCAATATCATCTGTCCTTTCTTTTTGTTTTCCAGAAGATTCGTTGAAATATATTATAACACATAGATAAGCAAAACAGCTATCATTTACAATATAATGCTGTAAATAATAGCTGTCTTAAGCTTTTATACTATTTTTTTCATTAACACGGTTTTCTAATTGTTCTTTATCATGTATTTTTAATTTTCCTTCGACTTCAATGCTCATTCATCTGTATCCTTTAGATTTTTTACCTTTTAAATATCTTCTATATCTAATATTGTAAACCCATTTGTTTCCAAAAGCTGTGCAAAAATCCCTTTTCCCGGAATCTTTTTCCCTGAAAATGTGCCATCGTATATTTCATGGACTCCACAGCTTGGACTGCGGGATTGCAGAATTGCACAGGATATTTGATGACTTTCTGCAATTTCCAGAGCCTTTTTGGCACCCCGGCAAAACTCCGTATGTACAGAAATACCATTTTTGTTTGTTACTGTGCCATTTACGATTTCAGCAGGAACCCGAGGTGTTAGAAGTCCGCCAAGTACTTCAGGACAGACAGGAATAACCTCATAGTCATGTTCTTTTATATATGTGTCCAGTTTAGAACTGAAATTATTTCCGCCATTATATTTACAGTTTTGCCCTATAAGACAGGCACTGACTAAAAGCTTTTTCATACTTGTATGCGTCCTCCATGTAATGATTTATTGGCAACCGGATCACTGATGGATATCTTATCATGAACTTTTATAAATGATTTGTTATTATAAAAGTGATACATGTTTTTGTCAAGGAGAAAAACATGTATCACTCTCTTACTTTCTATTCAAAAAGGAGATTTTATTAGCCCAACAGCATTTTAGCTACCTTTTCCAATACTTTTCGTTCTTTCAGATCATCATAACATAACAGGAAGGTAATCTATTATTCAAATTTATTAACTAATTGAGCCGCTTTTTTCTCTCTTTTTACAAAAAGACAGACACATAAAACGGCAAAAGCAACCGTTGCAATGATAAGTACCGGCCATACCGGGATTGGACAGACGCCTGTGCTTATAAGTTTAAGTCCCTGATAAAGGGTATATACACCGAATACAGAGAATATTACGAATGCAAGTGTATTCAGTAATCCTTCAGGAGTTTTGCTCTTTAAAAGGTAACCAACCAGCATTCCAAGAATATCCGCTGCAAAAAGTCCGAGTGAACATGCGATCCACACAACAATTGCTGCCTCCATACCTTCATTAGCACCAAATGTTATGGCAGTAAGCTGTGTCTTATCTCCGAGCTCTGCTACGAAAAATGTACAGAAAACGGCGAATGGAGCAAATTTAATCTTTGAGTTACCGCCTTCTTCCTCTTCTTCGTCATCATCACCGGCAATCGTTGATGCGGCAAAATGGAGAAATGCGAGTGCTGCAACTGTTTTGATCAGCCAGCCGGGAATAAATTCACTGACAAGTCCGCCTGCGAGAACAGCCAGTCCATTCAGTACAAGAATTGCTACCGCAGTTCCGAATATAATATCTTTTAACTTATATTTAGAAGTAAGGGCGATAAGCATAAGCTGGGTTTTATCTCCCATCTCTGCTATAAATTCGGTAAAAAATACTTTTAAAAATAATAACATTTGTCTGATGTCTCCTTTATTATTTTATTGTTTTATTGCGATGTAAACCGTATATGCTGCATAATACAAAATGCAGCCATACATGGTCTTCATCGTATGTTAAATACGTTTGAACTGATTGTATTACCTGCCTGTTACCAAGTGCTATCCCTCCGTTTCCTTCTCCAGACTCAGACTGTCAGCCGAAATATCTGCTGTTACAAGGATATCCCACAGATAAAAAAAGACTCATGTATATCAAATGCCCGCCAGTGTATCATACATACGCTGCTGATTGATATACATGAGTCTCATTATTTAAGATTTGCCAGATTATATGGTTTCATATAATCAGAATGTTGACAAACCACACTTTCGCGCTAACTACTCCCTCATGGAATATTGAGTTACTTGGTAAATATTATCAAATACGCAGGAATTTGTCAACAAAATTCGAAAGATTTCCGGTTTTAAATCATTTGCAAAAAAAAGAAGGAATGCCAAAGCACTCCCTCTCAGATTCGTAAATAATTCAGATTCATAAACGTCTCTCAGCTCATTATCTGATAAAATGATTGTCAGTAATCCAGTTCAGATTCAGATTACTCAGCTACAGCGATAGCTTCTACTTCGCAGAGAACGTTCTTTGGAAGCTGTTTTACAGCAACACAGGAACGAGCCGGTTTGCTTGTGAAGTATTTCTCATATACAGCGTTGAATGCTGCGAAATCTGCCATGTCTGCAAGGAAGCAGGTAGTTTTTACAACATTATCAAAAGTAAGTCCGGCTTCCTCAAGGATTGCCCCTACATTTTTGCAGGACTGCTCTGCCTGAGTTTCAATCTTATCGCCTGCAACTTCGCCTGTTGCCGGGTCTACCGGAATCTGACCGGATGCAAATACAAAATTTCCTGCCATTTTTGCCTGAGAATATGGTCCGATTGCTGCTGGTGCATTTTTTGTTTCAAGTGTTTTCATGAGTGATTCCTCCCGTACAATTTTTTGTTATTGTTTTCATTAACTCAATAACCTGTAGTCTTATCTTATCACCAAAAAAATATTTAGTCAATGCCAAAAAAATTAATATTGCAAAAAGTAAGCCTGAGCAGAGGAAACGTCTGACCAGAAACATCTGATCAACGGAAACTCTTGAGCCAGTTTACCAGAGAATCATGCCAGATATTGTCATATACGGTTTTTTTCATCTGATCTGTGACCGGACCGTTGTTTGCCATTTTGGCAAGGATTGCCTGCTGTAATTCTTCTACTGTCATGTCTTCCGGTGCTTTGTTCGGATCAGGAATTACTGCTTTGGCTGGCTCTGCAGGAGTTTTTTCTGTCTCAGAAGAAGTATTCTCTTCTGCTTTTGTGGAAGGCTCTGCTGCATCTGTTGTTTTTTCAGGCTGAATTTCGTCTGCTCTTGCGGCAGCAGTTTCTTCCGCTGCAAGATTTGCTTCCTGAACAGGAGTTTCAGACTGTTCAGTCTGTGCAGAAACTTCTGCTGCCTTTTCAACTGTCTGGGCTTTTTCTGACTCTGTGGCAGTTACCTTTACAGGTGTATCATCCGGCATTTCGCCTGCCGGAACCCAGATTTCTCCGCTGTTGGCAGCTACAGTTACATTGATACGGCCACCCTGGACAGATACTTTCTGGCCAGTGAGAGTTCCGATATATTCTGCGCAGTTCCCTGCCTGAAGGCTCATGCCTGCTGCGTTGTCATCGTTATTTACCGTAACGATCACGCGGACTCCGTCAAGATCACGGGCAAATGCAAACTGACGGTTGGTAAGCTGGAGTTCTGCATAGCTTCCATAGCTTAATGCCGGTGTGTGCTGTCTTACTTTGCCAAGAGCAGCGATCAGAGCTGTACATGGATTTTTCTGCACTGCGTCTGCATAGTCTTCAAGGTTCAGTGCCGGTCTGAGGCTGTCGTCGGAGAATTTCTCTTTCTTTCCTTCGATACCAAATTCTGAACCATAATAAATGCTTGGTACACCCGGAAGTGTATAGAGTAATACATGAACAGGTGCAAAATGTGCTTTATTGGAAAGCTTGGTATAAATACGTTCTACATCATGATTGTCCACAAAGTTGTAAAGATCCAGATTTCCCATGTTCTGGAGATATTTTACGGTATGTGCGATCTCGAAATAGTTGTGATCGTTATGTCCGCTGTAGAGTGCTTTGTGCAGTGCGTAGTTTGTCACACTGTGAAGGGTTTCACCGTTTACCCAGCGGCTGTAGTCGCCATGGATGACCTCACCCATAAGCCAGAAGTCTTCTTTTACTTCTGCTGCTGTGCGGCGCAGGGCACGCATAAAGTCAAAATCAAGGACATCTGCTGCATCCAGGCGGATTCCATCTACATCAAATTCAGATACCCAGAAGCGGATCACATCGCAGATATAGTTCTGTACTTCCGGATTTCTCTGGTTTAATTTTACAAGAAGGTTGTAGCCGCCCCAGTTTTCGTAGGAGAAACCGTCATTATATTCATTGTTTCCGCCGAAGTTTACATTGCAGTACCAGTTAAGGTATCTGGAATGTTCACGGTTCTGCTGAATGTCTTTGAATGCGAAGAAATCACGTCCTGTATGGTTGAATACACCATCAAAAATAACTTTGATTCCTTTTTCATGGCAGGCTGCTACGAAATTTTTAAGATCTTCGTTGGTTCCAAGACGGGAATCCAGTTTCTTATAATCTGTAGTTTCATAGCCATGTCCTACACTCTCAAATAAAGGACCGATGTATAATGCTGTACATCCGATCTCTTTGATGTGGTCAACCCACGGAAGTAATGTGTTCAGACGGGAGACTGGAGCACCGTAATCATTGGTTTTCGGTGCACCGGTTAAACCCAGTGGATAGATGTGATAGAAAATTGCCTCGTTATACCAGCTCATAAATAACACCTCTGTTTAAAAAAATTTATAATTTCAATTTCAGGGAGATTTTGGCGCCCTGACATCATACAAGAAAAATAGAATGGCAGATATATGGATTAGTGTTTTCTCTTAAGTCTGTATCATAGATTCTTATTTAATTAGATGAATTGTATAAAAGTTGAAATTATATTTATGCAGTTTTTATAATAACAGATTTTTCGGACAGAATCCAGTTTTTTTCGATTTTTCAGACTTTTGCAGGAGCGTATTGACGTATTAATGAAAAACAACCATTATACTATACAAAATGCTGTTATAGTATGGCGGTTGTTTTATGCACTATTTTAACCAGATCAGACAAATAGCGAAGCGGATGCTTTTATCCGCCTGTTCCCGGAACTGCTTTACAGCATTTACAATCTGACATATCTTCATTACCTCCTGTATTTCAGTTTTCTGGAATTTCTATAGTTAGAATTATACAATTGAAAGTAGACTTTAAGTCAATAGCGGATTGCAAAATACTATTGTAAAATACTGCGCAAAAATATGATGAATCTGTAAAATGAATTTTACAGACTGCACAGACAGTTGTTGTATATTTAAATATAATGCCATCAGTCTATACGGAGGATAAGGGAAGAATGAAAAAATTTGGAATTTTTGTTTTGCTGGGATGTATGCTCTTTTCCGGATGTGGGAATAAAGACAGCTCTGAAAATCAGTCGAATGTGGAGATGACTCCGGCTGTCACGCAGGCAGTGACGACTCCTGCTCCTGCCTCTTCAGATCCGGGAAGTGCCGGTGATTATGACGGAGCCGGTCTTGTTTCCCCCTATTAATTCCTTTTATACGCATACATCCTGATGCAGATTGATAAATCAAAAGCAGACTGGTCTTCTGTCTTTTTACTCATCGGAAGGCAATTCTGCTTTTAATTTTACCAGATTTCGGATACTTCTGGATGTTTCATCAATGTAATTGATATTCTGGTAACGCCTTACATTTTCTCTGGTAATATCCATTTCTTCAGACACTTCACTGATCGTTGCTCCGTAAGAAAACAAAGTATAAATACAGGAATTTCTGAGACTCTGGGCACTGTAGGGACGGATCTGGGCTAGTGTGGTATATTTCTTCAGCATACGGCTGATATACATGGTGTTCAGTTTGTTTCCATATTTATTATAAAAAAGATATTCGTAACTCTCCCGCTCTTTCATATAATTCTCTAAAATCTGAAATACATCTTCCGGAATATAACTGGCCCTGTTATGTCCGACAAGTCTGATATAGGCACCGTTTTCATAGACGGAAATGTTATCTGGTTTTATCTCTGTGATTTCTGTTGAAGTAAATCCCATACGATATAAAAAAATAATAATACAGTAAGCCATGTGATCTGTCTGTGCTGCTTTGAGAAGTTTATCGATATCTTCAACCGGAACAGAATTTGCGTGTTTACTGAGTTTTTCCACCTGCATGATATAAGGGGCAAAATGATTCTGATAGGTATCTTTTATGTGAAATAATTCTTTATTTTCATCAATATAGACAGCCAGTGAATTAAGTTCCCGCATTTTTTTCGCTAATGTACTTGGTGCCAGTTTCCTTTCCTGTACACGTCTGTTCTGTAATTCATAATATTTCTTAACATCTTCTGCTGTTGCATTTTCGAAATCTTTATTGATGATTCTTAAAAATTCATTAATATCGGAATGGTAGGAATGTTGTGTGGTATGACTCTGAAAGCCTGCGATAAAACTTTCCCAGATATTATTTAAACGGGTAAAATAAACAGTTTCTGTCATAAGGTCTCCTTTCTGTTTTGATTTTTTGCGGAGCGGTTTTTTATTTGTTCATTGTCTATTTATACTATAACATTTTATTTGCTTTTTTACAACTCTTTTTATGGTATTTTACAATAATATCCTTTTATGGATATCAACTGTAAACAATGCCAATGATAACCGTCGCTTTGCTATTTTCCGGGAATATCTTTTTTACAAAATACGAAAAAATATGTTATAATATACGTTGTATAAAATCCGATAGATTGTTTCAATTTTTATTTCCTATGACAAAAAACATTCTTTTTCTATACATTGGAGGTTGGATCACATGAAACATATAGAAGAAATTCAGATTGCAGGCACTGCTCTGCTACTGTGCGGTGCGATGTTTGCAGTGTCTGCCGTTGCTCCCAAAGGGGAAAGTATCTCGAAGGCAGTGACTAATTTTACAGAAGCTCCGGAAACTGCTGCCGAGGCTCAGGCACAGGCAGAAGCCGCCGCTGAAGATGCCGGCTTTACCATTTATACTCAGGAAAGCAATTATGATTACGATAACTATGATGACTCTGGTTATGACAGCTCCTACGATGACACTTCTTATGATGATACATCCTATGACGACACCTCTTCCGGTGAGATTCAGCAGGATGATCCGAATCCCGATACAGGAGATTCGGGAAGCATTGACGGTGACGCTTCTTCTGATGCTGATACCGGAAATCAGGACTCCTCTGATGTTCCCGATGATTCAGGGATAACGGAAGATGACCCCACTCAGATCATTTATCCATCAGATGACAGCAGTTATGATGACTCCGGTGATTCCGGTGACAATTCTGACAGTTACGATAATTATGATAATAATGATTCACCGGCTCCCGATGACACTGGCGATCAGAGCTGGGAACAGACGGAAGACAGTCTGGAATAGCAGAAATCTCCGGACTGGGTCCTTTCCTCATTCAGTAAAAAAATAAATTACCAGGTGGATATGCGCAATCCGCTTGACTTGGGTCAATTTATAAAATAAAAAGCAGGAATCTTTCTTTATGCACATTTAACCAGATGTGACAGACAAAGATTTCTGCTTTTATTCTTGTTTTTATTTTTCAAATTTTACTGTATCTGAAAATATGGTTACACAAAACTGTGCTTTTTGTTTATAGATTTACAGGTTTTTATTGATTGTCAAGCGGATAAAAGCATCCGCTTCACTACTTGCCTGGTTCGGTTAAAATCCTTCCTGTCTGCGGACTTTCCAGAGTTTTGCACGTTTTTTCGCGGCTTCGTTCTCAATCTCCTGAGTAACCCCTTCGATGATCAGTCCCGGCACTTCCACAGGTGTCTGGTCTTCGTCTGTTCCCACCATCGTGAAATAAGCACGGTTGATCATGGTTCTTGTGCCATCGAGTGCTTCGCAGTAAGTGTCAATCCTTACTTCCATAGAAGAACGTCCCACATGGGTCACGCGTCCGATCAGGACAATAGTATCGTTCACCTTTGCTCCTGCCTTAAAATACATATTGTCTACTGCTACAGTTACCACATTCATCTCTGCATGACGCTTCGCCACGATCCCTGCTGTCTCGTCAATCCAGGCAAGAAGCTGGCCTCCGAACAGATAGCCTGCCGCATTCAGACATTTCGGCATCAGCAGATGGGACTGCTCTGTCAGAGAATCTTCTACTCTTTTCATTTTTCTTTCAGCCATTTCCAAATTTCCCCTTTTCCGTAAACTTTTTTCTGTTCTTTTTTATTTTTCTCTGGAAAAATTATAACACAAACTCCGGCTCCTGAATGTACAAATACAAAAACTTTCTACCATTTTTTCAATAATCAGGAGTTTTTCTGATCTATTTTTCGCATCTTTTCCTGATTCTCTTGGTTTCTTTATAATTCCTCTTTATTTTTCGTATTTTAAAGTATTATCACTTCACCGTGATTGTATGGAAAAAAATACAATCTTTTCCTTGCCTTTCCTGATGGTTTCCTGTACAATCATTAAATAGGTAAAAAATACAATTGTACGCCATACCCAAACACTGAACATCCACAATGTCAGTGTTTTTTGGTAAAAAAAGGATAATTGAATCTGCTGTGACTTCAGGTGCCGATATGTGCAATATGCAGAAAGTCTGATGACCGGCAGCAAAATTATGGGGAAATGAGGAAAGATATTATGGAAAAACACGAAATGATGAGTCTGGAAGACTCCAAACAGCTAAGGGAAAGAATGAAATTCTTTGAACAGGAACTTCTGAAAAATCATCACATTGATCCGAATCTCTATGTAGAATATGACGTAAAAAGAGGTCTCCGTGACTCCGCAGGTAAGGGTGTTCTTACAGGTCTTACCGAAATTTCTGACGTAAACGGTTATAACCTGATCAACGGCAGACAGATTCCTGCTGACGGTCGTTTATATTATCAGGGCATCAATGTCCATGATCTGATCAGCGGTCTGAAAGGCAGACGTTTTGGGTTCGAGGAAACCATCTATCTTCTGATCTTCGGAAAACTGCCGGATAAAGATGAACTTGCCAGATTCCTGGATGTGATGTCTGATATGGAAGATCTGGGCGGTCGTTTTGTCCGTGACGTAGTCATGAAAGGAACCAATGCCAACATCATGAACGCTATGCAGCGCTGCGTCCTTGCCCTTTATACTTATGATGACAACCCGGAAGATATTTCTCCGGAGAATGTACTGCGTCAGTCTCTGGAACTGATCGCCAAACTTCCGGAAATTGCAGTTTATTCTTATCATGCGTACCGTCATTTCCGTAAAGATGACACCTTATTTATCCGTAATCCACAGCGCGGACTCTCTCTTGCAGAAAATATTCTTCTGATGCTCCGTCCGGATGGAAAATACACAGAACTGGAAGCCAAGGTACTGGATATCGCACTGATCCTTCACGCAGAGCACGGCGGTGGTAACAACTCCACTTTCACCACTCATGTTGTAACCTCTTCCGGTACCGATACCTACTCTTCCACCGCTGCTTCCATCGGTTCTCTGAAAGGACCTCGCCACGGTGGTGCCAACCTGAAAGTCCAGAACATGTTCACTGACCTGAAGGCAAACGTATCCCACTGGGACAATGAAGACGAAATCGTAGATTATCTCCAGAAAGTCCTGAACAAAGAAGCTTTCGATCATGCAGGTCTGATCTATGGTATGGGACACGCAGTTTATACTCTGTCTGACCCTCGTGAAGTCATTCTGAAACGCTTCGCTCAGGCTCTTGCAGAAGAAAAAGGCATGACAGAAGAATTCGAACTTTATAACAGAGTAGAAGGTCTTGCCGGCAAACTGATTATGGAGCACAGAAAACTGTTCAAGAATGTCTGTGCAAACGTCGACTTCTACAGTGGATTTGTATACAGCATGCTTGGCATCCCGGAAGAATTATTTACTCCGATCTTCGCCATCGCACGTATGCCTGGCTGGAGTGCTCACCGTCTGGAAGAGCTGATCAACGCAAACAAGATCATCCGTCCGGCTTACAAATATGTCGGACACCATGCAGATTTCGTGCCATTTGACGAAAGATAATTTGCATTTACGTGAAAACTTTTATATAATAACAGAATCAAGGAAACTTACACGGCAACCCAATCCTAAAGTACTGATATTTCACAGGCTTTTGTTGGGTTGCTTCTGTATATTCATACATATAATTGTAATTTTATATTTTTCACATCATCAGGCACAGACCGCAGACACTTACACAGGCAAACATATGCAGACGACAGGAGGTTTTTTATGGCAAAAGAACAATTCGCAGTTGCAGAAATGGTTTTAAATATGGTTCTGGGAAAAACAGGCGGCAGCCGTGTTGATTATTTTCCACAGAAACCGGAGTTTCCTTTTGATGTTCCTTATGAACAGGCGTTTCCCCGTGCAACTCCGGAAAGTCAGGGAATTTCTTCTGATCTTTTCACCGCTCTTCTCCGGGAACTGGATGCTTCCAGAGAAGCGGAAATGCACCACTTTATGGCATTGCGTCACGGAAAGGTAATCTGTGAATGTAATTTCGCCCCTTATCCCAAAGGGTTCTGGCATATCACACATTCCATGTGTAAAAGTATCACAGGCATGGCGATCGGGATGCTGGTGGAGGAAGGGAAATTAAAGCTGGATGAAAATATTTATGATATTTTTTCTGATCATATCAATCCTTTTTCCAAAATTTTCCGTCCGACTGTGACCGTGGAACATCTCCTTACCATGACCAGCGGTGTTTCCTTTAATGAATCCGGCATTGTCTCCGGAAACGACTGGCTCGGAAGCTATCTGAATTCCTCCGTCAACGGAAAACCCGGCACGGAATTTCAGTATAACAGTCTGAATACTTATGTTCTCTCCGCCATCGTAACCAAACGTACCGGCGAAACTCTGACAGAGTATCTGAATCCAAGGCTGTTTGAACCGCTGGGAATCACCCGCTATTTCTGGGAAACCTGCCCTAAGGGAATTACGAAGGGCGGATGGGGACTGTTCCTCTGCGCAGAAGATATGGCAAAACTGGGTCAGTTATATCTGCAAAAAGGCATGTGGAACGACAGACAGATTGTATCTGAATACTGGATTGAAGTTTCTACCGCCAGACATGTCAAAACGCAGGATGGTACTTATGGATACGGCTATCAGCTCTGGATGGAACAGCGTCCGGGAAGTTTCGAATTTAACGGAATGCTGGGGCAGAACGTGATCATTTATCCGGATATGGATATGGTATTTGTGACAAATGCTGGAAATAAAGAACTGTTTCAGGACTGTGTGATGCTGAATATTCTGCGAAAATATTTTCCATTGAACTACCATCCTGCTGCCACCAGCCTTCCGGAAAATCCCTGTGCCTATGGACTGCTGAAACGATTATGTGGGGAACTGGAAAACGGTGGCTGCGCAGTCACTGCTCTGCCTGCTCTGAACAGAAACATGGAAAGTGAAATGACAGCCAGAAGCAGAAATGAACATAGAACTGGAAATGTAGATACAAATACAGCTACAGCATCCGGAATATTTGTCCGCAAATCAAAAGGATGGTCGTCTCATTCCCGGCACAGTTACCGGACTCCCCGAAGTCTGGCACTTCCGTCTTCTTTTCATGCTTTCGAAAGGTATCTGGACGGCAGAACGTATCTTATGCAGCAACAGCATATCGGACTTTTTCCGCTGTTTATGCAGGTATTCCACAACAATATGACCGATGGGATCAGCCGGGTTTCCTTCTCTTATCAATCCGGCCAGTTCTGTGTTTCTTTCACAGAGGGCGATGACGTTCATAAGCTGAATGTCGGCTTTCAGAAAGCCGTCACAGGCACAGTTTCCGTCCACGGGGAAACATATCTGGTTGCTACTCTGGGGGAATTTGCACGGGATGAAAATCACGTTCCCGTGCTGAAACTGGAAATTACTTTTCCTGAAGAATGTGTAAAACGAAAAGCGCATATCTTCTTCCACAGTGAACAGGAAATCGAAATCCGCTGGAACGAAACTCCGGGCAAAAAAATGATCCTGGAGGGACTGAACTCCATCACAGAAGAACTCTCCGGAAACTTCCTCTACAATTCTCTTCTGGGGGACCACAATATCACCCTGGAACTTCTGCACCGCCTGATGGAACAGACGATTGAGCCTGTGGTATGGGGAGATCTGGAGATGCCGGAGGCAGAATCTGTCGGGACTGGTGAAAATTTTGATACCTGCGATACTTCCGATATTTACGATACTTCCACTATTTCCGGGCCTTTCGATGGTTCCGAATAAAAGAAAACAGGCATCCCGGATTTCAGTTGATTCGGAATGCCTGTTTCTGGATGATACCCTTTTGTATGGGTTGGTCAGGTATAATCTTTTATGTTATGTATGATCTGTCAATCAATATATATGGTCTGGCTGTCAGTATATCAGTCCTGTTTTACATTGAATGCTTTCATTCCCGGATATACAGCACTTGCGCCAAGTTCTTCTTCGATACGGAGAAGCTGGTTGTATTTTGCAACACGCTCAGATCTGCTTGGTGCACCTGTCTTGATCTGGCAGGTGTTGAGTGCTACTGCAAGGTCAGCGATTGTTGTATCTGCAGTCTCACCGGAACGATGAGAAGAAATTGCAGTGTAGCCTGCTTTGTGAGCCATCTTGATTGCTTCAAGTGTCTCAGATACGGAACCGATCTGGTTTAATTTGATCAGGATTGCATTACCTGCGCCAAGTTCGATACCTTTTGCAAGTCTTTCTGTATTTGTTACGAACAGGTCATCACCGACAAGCTGTACTTTGTCGCCAAGTCTTGCTGTAAGTTTCTGCCATCCTTCCCAGTCTTCTTCATCCAGACCATCTTCGATGGAAATGATCGGATATTTCTCGCATAATTTAGCCCAGTGCTCAATCAGTTCTTCTGCTGTATATTCTGTGCCGGCTTTTGGAAGTTTGTAGTATCCTTTGCCTTTTTCGCTCTTCCATTCGGAGGAAGCTGCGTCCATAGCGATCTTGAAGTCTTTTCCTGGTTCATATCCGGCTTTCTTTACTGCCTCAAGGATTGTCTCGATTGCTTCTTCATCAGATTTTAATGCCGGAGCAAATCCACCTTCATCACCTACAGAAGTAGCAAGTCCACGTTCTTTTAAGATAGAAGCAAGTGCATGGAATACTTCTGCACACCATCTTAAGCATTCTTTGAAGGAAGGAGCTCCTACAGGCATGATCATGAATTCCTGAACATCCAGGCCGGAGGATAATGCGTGGCATCCACCATTTACAATGTTCATCATCGGAACCGGAAGTCTGTTTCCGGATACACCGCCAAGGAAACGATACAGCGGGATTTCAAGAGAAGCTGCGGCAGCTCTGCAGCATGCGATAGATACTGCAAGGATTGCATTTGCTCCAAGTCTGGATTTATCTTTGGTTCCGTCTGCTGCGATCATAGCCGCATCTACTGCATAGATGTCGCTTGCATCCAGACCTTCGATTGCTTCATTAATTGTTGTGTTGATATTTTCTACTGCTTTCTGAACGCCTTTTCCAAGGTAACGAGCTTTATCTCCATCTCTTAATTCCAGAGCTTCAAATTCACCTGTGGAAGCACCGCTTGGAGCTGTTCCTCTGGCAACTGTGCCGTCCATCAGATATACTTCTGCTTCTACTGTCGGATTTCCTCTGGAATCCAGAATTTCTCTTCCTACAACTTTCTCAATTTCTAAGTACATGATAAATCCCCTTTCTGATCTTCAATTTGACTCCACGGAGCGTATTGGAAAAGTAATAGATAAAGTACAGTGGTGTAAATTAAGAGAAGGTTTTTTCCAAAACGCTCTGGTTATGTCTGCGGTTTCGTTTTCTGGTTTCAGCAGTCCATGAAACGATAACATATGCAAACAGTTTTCAGGTTCCGAAGAGTTCAGCAGTTCTTCGGGTGGAGTGCAAATGATTTATTCACGCGAGAGTTTGTGTTTTCTAACTCTGGTAGTTAGTATATTCTAACTATATGGATTTTGCAAGTGTTTTTTATTGAGAATATTGAGAAAGTATTTCATTATAAATATATCCTCTATATAATATAAAAAAGTCTACTTATTTGTTCTATTTTTACAAATAAGTAAACTTTTTACTATATCGCCTTTATTTATGTGTACATTTAGTAGAAGTAACTGTATGAGAATAAACCGCATTAGCTAAATATCCACATTTTTTACATCTTTGCGCTGTATAATAAACCATCTTGCATCCACCCGAACTTAATTTTTCATGCGTATAAAAATAACCATCTACCATACTATGTGTACACAATGCACGACTAGATTCAAAAGAGTATATTTTCTCCTGAGAACCATCAGGATAAACGAATACTGTTTCTAACTCAGAAAGATCAGGCTCATTCAATACAGTCTCTGAAGAAGTAAAATTTTCAAACCCACAAAAATCCATATTTTCCGTAATCGCATTCCCAACACTCATATCTGAAGACTGCATCGGCTGATACGCCAACGCCGTACTAGCACTTGCCAATACCGTCAAAGCGGAAACCGCCACCATAATCCCTTTCTGTAATTTCCCATTTCTCTTTTTCTGCATCATAAAATCGATCCTCCTTAACATGATTTTCATAATCTTTCCATTCTCTTTATGTCCGGAAAGATTGTTTTTCCAAACAGCCGAAATATTTTTGCGGCTTGTGGATTCGGTTACAAGCAGTATGGCGTAGGATTTTATTTCTTTCTCTGTGCAGCCTTCTGTTGCTGCGCCATCACTGACTGCTTCTGCAGTTTGTCTGTAGAGGTAAAGTAAAAGATATGCCGCAGGGTTCATCCAGTGGAGACACATCACTGCAAGACATAAAAGTTTTACGAAATTATCACGATTTTTCAGATGAGCATATTCATGCTTATAAACCTTATCGAAATCAGGGTGACTCGGCAAATGCATTGGGATAATGATTTTCTGACGAAAGAATCCAATGGTACAGGGACCGGAGACTTTATCAGGAACTATGTAATAGGTAAAATTCTTCTCAGGATCTTCGATTTCAAACATGATACTGTCAGTAATCCTGCGGATTGCTTTTCTGTATGCAATAAATTCATATACAGAAAAGCCGATCACAACCATCGCCCACAGAAAGATAAGAACGGAAAGCCATTGCGGTGTCCAGACGTATTCGTTCTGTTTTTCATGCCAGAAGTTCAGCGAATGAGATAAATACAACTGTGATTCTTCACTAAACATCGGTTCCGGAAATATATCTTCCGGGATCAGATACTTGACCAACTGAAACGGAGTCAGGAAAAAGACCACGCCGGTCAGCAGAAGTTTTCTTCCGAACTGATAATTATAGGAACCTCTCTGTAAGAGATATAACAGAAAACATAATACGACAGGTATCGTACCTGCCAGAGACATACACGCCAACAGATCCATAACATTCACATCATTTCTTCTTAATGTAATCCAGTAAGAAATCTTTTTCATTTTCTCTGAGATGGTCGTCGTTGCTCAGAGAACTGACTAAAACAGTAGATTCCTGTACAGAAAAAGCAGCTCTTCTCTCTGCCGCACGCTGGTGTTTTAATTCTTCTGTTTCCAGTGCTTCCCTCTGTTCGGCGTCTGCATTTAACTGTTCATACAGATGGCGGTTTCTTAAACCAAGGGCAAACATAATCGCCGGATAGAGTACAGAGACTCCTGCTGCCAGGAGCATATATATAGTAAACTTCTTCACATCATCTACCGGCGGCTCGCTCATAAAATTGATAAAGAGGCAAACAGCGGAAAAAACTGTAAATAACAGCCAGCAGATGAGTTCAAACTTTTTTTTCATGATTAATCAATCTCCAATAAGTGTGGGACCTCTCTTTACTCTCGAATCAGGTTTCTTCTGATATCTGATTCTTCTTGACTGATCCCTGCTTTTTTAACTGCATTCAGTGTACCATGATTCGGACTTTTCGACAACCGGTTTCTGCTAATTTATACGATTTCTTGTCGTCACCCTTCGAGTTTACTCGAGAATTGTCCCAAAATATTGCACACAAAACCACCAACGACAGTCTTTTCTATGATAAAAAAGTATATTTTATCCTGAAAAAAGCTAAAAGCAGGAGATTTTTTACCTGATCTCCTGCCTTTGACTTTTTTATTATTTATGGAAGAAAGAAAAGAGTCCTTTCTTTTTCTCATAGGGTTCGGAACTGATTCCCTTTACTTCATATCCGGTTGCGCTGATGGCGGTTTTTAATGTGCCTTCATCCAGCGGTCCGTCTGAGATAATGACTGTCTCTCCTTTGCTGTGTGAAGAGGAAACCTTATCTACCTGAAATGCTTTTCTTACTGCATCATTCACATGAGATTCGCACATTCCACACATCATTCCGTCTACTTTTACTGTTGTTTTTGTCATGTCTGTTCTCCTGCTGTTTCATTAGATTTAGGAAGCCAGATCCTCGATTGCAAATCTGGCAAAGGAAATCTCGCATCCATTGCCGACTCTGCGGCAGATATTCAATGCCTTTGTCGCTACGAAGGAGTACAGATCTTCGTCCGTACGCAGCAGCAGATATTTATTTCCTTCTGTCAGCTCTGCTGTATGAACCTCCTGAAATTCTCTCAGTTCTCTGAGTATCTCTGATGCCATTTCATCAGAAATTTTCTGGGTCAAACGATAATATCTTCCCATTCTTTTCAGCCTTCTTTCCCTGTCTGGAGCGTGTCTGAATTTCTGAATCCTGTTCACCGCCTCTTCAGCGGCAGGTCTTTCTTCCAGATGCGTTCTTTTCTCTGTGTAAGTTAGTTTATACTAATTAGTATAGCACCTTTTTGTGAAAAAGGTAGTCTTTTTCGAAGGATTTTTTGAGAATTTTTATCGTTTTTGATTTTATATGGCTGCCTGCGCCAGTGCCTTGCGGGCTGCTCCCAGGATTCCCTCTGAGGAGAAAGTTGCTCCTGTGACGGTATCAATTCCATCAGCAGACTGATTTGCCAGAATCTGTGGATTCAGGGTTCCCCATGCAACTTCAAAGAATTCCGGTGAATCTTTGTTCGTCTGTTCCAGGGAGACAATCTGTCCACCGGAAATGGTAACCGTTACTGTCACCTTTCCGCTGTAACCATAACTGCTTCCACTGTAAGTTCCGTCTCTGTACGGTCCCAGTGGCTCCGGGGTCGGTTCCGGGGTTTCCTCTGGAGTTGGCGTTACCTCCGGAGTAACATCTGGATTTTCGTCCGGTGACTGTGTTGGTTCCGGAGTTGGAGTTTCGTCCGGATCCGGAGTAATATCTGGTGTCTCTGTGATTTCCGGTGCAGGTGTTGCGGTTGGCTCTGGGGTTGCAGTCGGAACCGGAGTCGGGGTAGCGGTTGGTTTTGGTGTAGCTGTCGGTTCCGGGGTCGGTGTCGGTTTGGCAGTTCCCTTTTTCGCCTGTTTCAGAATGTCTTTCATGGCACTCAGAATGCCCTTGGAAGAGAAGGTGGCTCCGCTGACGGTGTCAATACCTTCTGTTGTCTGGTTCTGGATGATCTCATTTTCCAGCACTCCCCATGCTTTATCAAAAAACATCGGAGTATCTGTATGTGTGACATCCAGAGAAGTGATCACACCTTTTTTGATCTTTGCAGTCAGAATGACCGTTCCGCTGTATCCTTTTCCGGTTCCTGTGTAGGTGCCGTCTTTATAAAGCTGTTCTTCCTCCGGTTTCGGAGTTGGAACCGGCGCTTTTGTCGGCTCCGGAGTTGAAGTCGGGGTCGGACCTGGAGTTGGTGTCGCTTCCGGAATCGGAGTGACCTCTGCCTGCGAACCGGAAGGCATTGCCTGTGAAAGCGCATTCTGGACTGCCTGAATGATACCGTTAGAGGAATAGGTTGCTCCACTGACTGCATCCACATTCGGAGACTGGCTTGCCAGAATTTTGCTGATCACCCCCTGCGCATTTGCAAAATAAGCGGCTGTTTCGCTGGAGGCGTCCAGGATATTGATAGCTGCGATCTGGTGGTTGCTTACAGTTACCTGTACCGTGATCGTACCACCAAAGCCGGTTCCGGAACCTGTATAAGTTCCATCTACATATCCGTCCTGCGGTACTTCTGTGGTAGGAGTGTAGGTTGTTCCGGCACCGCCGCCACCGCCTGCTGCTCCTGCGCCGCCTGCCGCTGCTCCGGTTGAAGTATTCTTTTTCGCTGCCGTTTTTATCTTGCTGGTTTTCTTTTTGGTTGAAGATGTCTTTTTACTGGAAGTTTTGCTGTTTTTGTCTGAAGTGCTCTTGCTGTTTTTGGTGCTGTCAGCGGAATCTTCCAGAGTGAGCATACTCTTAATGTCCGCTGTGGACATAATATCTGCATCAGAAACTTCCACTGTCTGTACAGGAGTTTTTTCTGCCTGATAACAGGTGACACAAACTGCGGCAAAAACTGCGGCTGCCGGGAGAAGTTTCAGCCATTGCCTGGAATTATCAGACTTTGACTGCTGTTTTTTTTCTGATGCTGTTTCATGATTCTGTTCTTTTTTCTTATCCACTGAATTTCGTTCTCCTTATCTTAAAAATACAGGCGAAAAGAAACCCTGCATCGTCTGCAAGGGCAGATACAGGATTTCTTTTCTCAGCTTTTGCCGGTTATCTTAAGATCAGATTATTTTACAGTTACTTTGAAGGTTTTGGATACACCATTGCATGTTACTGTAATCTTAGCCGTACCTTTCTTGATGCCTTTTACAACACCCTTGGAGGATACAGTTGCAACTTTCTTGTTGCTGGATTTGTATGTAACTTTTCCGGATGGAGTTGCTTTTGCTGTGATCTTTGTTGTTTTACCAACTTTTACAGATGCAGATGTCTTTGACAGTTTCAGTGTTGGATTTTTTACATTTACTGTGTACTTAGCTGTTACATCTCCGCATTTAGCTGTGATCACTGCTTTACCTGCTGCTTTCGCAGTTACTTTACCGGTTGATTTATTTACAGTGGCAACTTTTGTATTGCTGGATGTATAAACTACCGCTGCATCAGAACCTGTTACTGTTGCTGTCTGAGTTGCTGTTTTTCCTTTGTAAAGAGTTACACTTGTTTTTGCGAATGTTACAGTTGTTTTTTCAGCTTCTACGAGGCTGTCCATTGCTGCTGTCAGATGGGAAAGTGCTTCATCTACTGTTGCCTGTGAATGTGGAGCTGCGATTTCTTCTTTTGCTTCGTCAAGTTCCATCTGGAATGCTGACCAGGATTCTTTTGTGTAATCTTCTTCTTTTAATGTTTCAGCTTTTTCGATTGCCGCCTGTAATGCATCTGTAGAAATTTCTGTATCATCAGCAGATTTTACAATGTTTTCTTCTGTTGCATTTACTTCAAAGCTGTAATCTGCATAACCCATTGCGTAAACAGTGATTACCCATTTACCTGTTCCATCTGTTCCTGCCGGAAGCTGGCAACGATAAGAATCTGTCAGACCAAGCTGAATACCCATAGATTTGTGCATCCAGTTATCTGCTGCAAATTTTGTTCCATAAGTAGCAAGTGGAGTGTCAGAGTTTCCATAGTATGTCCATTTTACTGCATACATATTGGAACCAAGATCACCGTAGTTTCCATTGATGTCAGCTCTGATGAATGCGCCATAAGATTCTGCTTTTTCTGCTGCTGTCAGACCTACAGTTACATCAGAAACTGTTTTCTGTGCTTCACCCTGAATTCCGGAACCGCTTCCTGTTTTTCTGGCTTCAAAAGAGAATGTACCGTCTGCATTTTTCACTGCTGTTTTCAGACCATTAGTGTCTGCGGTTACTTCTGCTGTTTTGCTGTATTCCACAAGGCTCTGCTCACCGTATCCACCGACAACTGTGCCACCGGTTTCCACAACGCTGTACTGCTGTTTAAATGCATCATAGTCTTCTGCTTTTACAGCAACCGGAATATATTTCATACCATATATTTCATAATGTTCCATCATGACAGAAGTTCCGTCAGCTTTTGTGATAGTTCCTCTTTCAAACGCAACTGTAGAGCCATCTGTCAGGACAATTGTCTTTCCACCGTCTGTCCAGTGGGAAATCTGGTAAGTTCCGCCATTTTCGTCATAGATTGTTGCTATACACTGGAAACTTCCTCTGTGAAGTCCGTGATTTGCCGTTGCTCTTGTAACTGTATCAAATCCACCTTTGTCCAGTTCACCTTTTGCATCTGTTTCCGCATTTGCATCTGTATTTGTTGCATTGTAAACACCCTCAGATGCCCAGAACTGTTCCCATGACAGACCAGCATAAACATATTTATAGCTTTCTTTTGCTGCTGTTGCTGCAAATTCATCTTCTGCTGCCTGATCTTCGTCAACAAATGGTGTTGTCTCATCGCTGCCGAAATCGTCTTCTGTTGCTGTGAACTCATCAGCAGAAGCTTCTACAGCAGAACCCTCAGTAAAATCTGCAGCCATAACTCCAACCGGTAATCCGGATACCATCATTGCTGCACTTAAGATTGCCGGTGCTGCTAATTTGATTAAATTTCCTTTGCGCATACCTTAAAATCCTCCTGAATATGAATTAATATGAATCTATTTGTAACTGTCTGGTGTTTCACTGCTTTTTCAGCAAAAATGTCAGACAGTTGCCAACTTTTATAAAGTGAAACTATTCACTGACCGAATACGAATCTTTCAGTAACTGGAATCGTTCTTTCATGCCGTCTGTCATCCAGATATGACCGGAATCGTCTACGAAGAGTCCGTCCGCATCGTAACTCTCCAGAAGCTTTTCGGCTTTTTCTTTTCCCAACACAAAACATGCGGTGGAAAGTCCATCTGCATCCAGACCGTCATCACAGACCACTGTCACAGAAGTCAGACCACTTCTTGCCGGATACCCGGTGGAAGGATCCAGAATGTGATGGTAACGAACGCCATCTTCTATAAAATACTTCTCGTAATCACCGGAAGTAGACAAAAACTCTGTACCATTTAAAGACACTACTCCGAGATAATCCCCTTCAGTGTCTCTCGGGTCTGTCACAGCCACCTGCCAGGAAGAGCCGTCCGGTTTCGTTCCATAGCTCATAACACTGCTGCCGCCCAGGTTTACGATCGCAGCGGATACTTCCTGATTCTCTTCCAGAACCTTTTTCGCCGCATCGCATCCGATTCCTTTTCCTGCTGCTCCCAGATCCAGAGTCACGCCTTCCGGCATGGTCACTTTATCTCCATCCAGAGTTACTTTCTGGTATCCTACGTTTTCCAGAAGGGAATTCAGTTCCTCTTCCTCCGGGATGTGAGGATTTTCTCCGTCAATATCCCACAGGCGGATCACCTGCCCCATTGTCGGATCCATAGCTCCGCCAGAAGCCTTCGAAAGCTCCAGAACCTGCTTTAAGTAACCTGCTGTCTCACCTGAGACTGTCACGCTGCTTCCTGCATTCTGATTGATCTGATAGATCTGTGAACTTTCCTTTGTCCAGGAAATCAGGTTATCCTCAATATCTTTTAATGCCTGGATCACATCTGCGGTAATGTCCTCACCTGTTGTATAAAGTGTTTCGGACACTACAGTATCCATGGCAAAATCTGTCTTTGTATAGGTAGAAACCTCAGAATCTTCAGTGCTTCCCCAGACTGCCGTGCCGGTCGATGCAAAGACGGCTACTGCCAGAAGCATACTGACTGTGAAAGATTTCTTTTTTATCATATATATCTCCATTAATCTCGAAATCTGTTAAAATCTATTAGTTTCAACTAACTTAGTAAACTATACCACTGGATTTTTCTTGTGTCTACCCCAATAGTTAGTCCTTACTAATCAAATTTTCTCAATAAGTTAGTTTTTGTTAATATTTTTCTCTGTTTCTGATCCAGTTACACCGCCCAGACAAATATTCTGTCTCGGACAGGTGGCTGCACAGGCATGACAACAGATACACTCACCAGAATGAACCGTGTCGCCGTCAATGTCCAGATGGGCCGGGCATCTCTTCTTACAGAGAGTACATTTCGGCGCGCATTTCGGTCTGTTTCTTTTAAAAAGTGCTCCCGGAAGGATCGGCATGATTGCAAAGATCGCTCCCATCGGGCAGAGAAACTGACAGAAAAATCTCTCCTGTGTACACATTCCGATCATGATCAGTATCAACAGGATCGTTCCCACCAGATAGGTGGATTTCGGCAGTTTGCCTGTGGTAAGCATGGAAAATACATCCCATGGGCTCATTCCCTGTAATTTTGAGTAAAATCCGCCTACACAGGAAAGAAGCAGGAATGCCAGTACCACATATTTGACTTTCTGAAGTTTATGTACCAGTTCTTCAGAGTACCCCAGTTTCTTTTTCTTATGAAAACATTTTGCCCGGATAAAAGCCACCAGTTCGTACAGGGCATCTCCCAGAGAGCCAAATGCGCACGCATAACCGCAGAAGTGACGACCAAACAAAATGGTAACGATCAGCAGAAGTGCTGTAATATCAAGAAACGAGTTCCAGGTTACGCTCTGTCCCCCGCCAATTGCAAGAAAGATGGATTTCACTCCTGCGAATGCAGTGGAAAACAGAGACGGTGCTGCAATAAAGAATAGTAACTGTATGGCGGCGCGGATCAGCCGTACTTTTTTCTGTCTTTTTTTCATTCGTTTTCCGCCTTTGACAATGCATCATTGACTGCTTCCAGAATACCGGTAGAACTGAAGGTAGCTCCGGAAATGGTATCTACATCTGTGCTCTGTTCACTGAGAATACTGCTGATAACATTTTCGCCCTGTGAAAGATAAGCACTGTCCTCTCCCGGTGCGCTGACAACGCTGACTCCTGTGATGGTGTCATCTTCCAGAGTTACCTGTACAGTGATGGTTCCGCCGTATCCGGTTCCGGAGCCTTCGTATGTTCCGTTTTTATAGAAATTATCGGAATCGTCAGAAGAAGATTCTTCTGATTCCTCTGTTCCTTCTGCTTCAGAATCTGTCTGGTCAGCATCTTCTTTGCTGTCGTCAGATTTTTCTCTGGAATCAGCATCAGATGTGTCAGAAGCTGCTTTGCTTTCTGCTGCTGCCTTCTGTTCTTCATATGTCTCCTGAATCGCTGTCAGAATCTGATCCTGCTGTTCTTCAAGGCTTTCTACTTTTGCAGTAAGATCTGCGATGTTCTGTTCCTGTTCTTTGTCTTTCACTGTGCCATTATAAAAAAATACGGACATGATAATCAGCAAAAGTGCGACCAGACGCAGATAAAAGTTTTGATTATTCACGTTTTTTCCTCTCCTTCGCTCTCTTTATTTTCAATTTGTGTGGAAAAATGTCTGTATTAACCACAACTAACTCAGAAAGTGTATCATTTTTCTCTGAAAAATTCTATCCTTTACGCAGAGTGTTAATATCCTTTTTTTCTCATTAAGAAAAATCTGTACTGATTTTTGGTAAAATATCATATTTACCTTTTCATTCATGATAAAGCCGGAAAATCCCGGAACCAAGTGATCGTTCCGGGATTTTCGTTATCAGTTACTTTTCAGCCACTTTTTAGTTGTTACTTATTTTACAGTAACTTTAAAGGTTTTGCTTACGCCATTGCAGGTCACTGTGATCTTTGCAGTTCCTTTTTTCTTTCCGGTTACAACGCCTTTGGAAGATACTGTGGCAATCTTTTTGTTGGATGAAGTATATTTTACAGTACCAGTTGGTGTTGCAGTTGCTTTGATCGTTGTTTTCTTTCCGACTTTGATGCTTGCTGAAGTTTTGGCAAGTTTTAATGTCGGTGTTTTTACTGTTACTGTGCAGATTGCGGTGTAATCTCCGCAGGTTGCTGTGATCACGGCTGTACCTTTGGCTTTGGCTGTTACCACACCAGTTGTCTTGTTTACAGCAGCAACTTTTGCATTACTGGATGTATAAACAACATTGCCTGTCAGATCTTTTAAGGATGCTTTTAATGTTACTTTATTGCTGCCTTTTGTATAAAGAGTGGCTTTTGTCTTATTCAGAGAAACAGCCGGGGATTTTACTGTTACTGTACAGCTTGCTGTATATTCTCCACAGGTTGCTGTAATCACAGCTGTACCTTTGGCTTTAGCTGTTACCACACCTTTGGCTGATACAACAGCAACTTTTTCATTGCTGGAAGTCCAGATAATCTCATCTGACAGGTTTGTGTCAGCTTTCAGAGTAACAGTATCCTTTCCTTTGACATAAAGAGTTTTTTCTATAACATCCAGACTGAATTTTGCTTCTTCATAAGTAAATACAAGATTATTTTTATATCCGGTTGCTGTCACTTCAAATACAGTTCCTTCGGTTACCTGAAGGTCAGTAAGGTCAAGAGAGCCGTCTTCTTTTACAATTACTTTAGCACCTCTTCCACTTGCAGCATACTCTGTCTCTCCAACTTTTACTTTGCTGATACTCTTGATGTAAGCTGCCAGATCTTCTGCTGTCGCATCATCTGCTGCTACAATTTTTCCTGTTCCAATGTTATAAGCAGCAGGAAGTTTGTCTGTATTTACAGTAAATTCTGTTACGATCGGTGCATAAGTTCCACTGATATCTGTAATGACTACTTCGTGAGTACCAAGTGCAAGACTGCCTGTTGTAAGTTTTCCATTTGCATATGCTGCTTCTTTTCCATCTACTGTATACTGAGCCTGAAAATCTGATGGTAATGCCTGATCAAAAGTTACTGCTACTTCAGAATCCGTATCCATGATATCTGCTACAGTTGCTTTAATTCCTGTAGTAATCTCTACCTTTACATCCGGAACATCAAATGTAATCATTCCTTTATCTGTATAATAGGTTACGCTTTCAATGGTCTTGCCCATAATTGATTTGTAATGTTCGGAAGAAACCGGGCATCCATGAACTTCTGTGGTATATCCGGTACCCCAGGAGAGCATGCTTCCTCGCCAGATATTTTCCAGATGTCGTAAACCATAATTAGTTCCGTCTGTAGTATTTACAGTTACTCCGTAAATCTTGTCTGTAGTTGTATCAATGATTTCTGAAAATGTCTCATTATTCAGATCCAGTTCATAATCACCATAGCTTGTCTCTGTTTTCAGTGTGGCATCGATCGTGACTGTCTTTGTCTCAGCACCTTTCATTGCAGAGAAAGAATAGCTTCCATCTGCATTCACTGTCAGTTCTTTATAATAAGATGGTGCTTCACTTAAAATGTAATAAGCATAAGATGCATTCTCTATCAGAGCATCTTTCCCCGTATAAGTGTTACTGCTTGTCTGTCCTCTGTTTGTAACTGTAATTGTTACAGAATCAGAATCTGTCACCTGTTTCTGGTCTTTCAGCGTGGAAAGATCACTGACTTTTACCGGGAACGTCACACCTGTCACATCTGAACCGTCCGGATTTACATGGTACGCAGAATTTCCATTCATCATGCCTGCTGTTCTTGATTTGTTTTTGGTTGCAGAGGTAAATGCATCCACTTTTATATCATTATTTTTCAGTTCTGCTTTATAAAAATCATCATATGGAATGTTCATCAGAACATAAGCTTCCCCTTGTTTTACCTCATCTGCCGCAGCAGAATCTGTGTTAAATTCTTCTGGTTCCTGTGCTGTAAATTCTTCCTGTGCGTCATCGGAAGCAAACTCTTCTGCCATGCTGTCTGTTACTACTGCCTCACTGTCTGTAAAATCGGCTGCCATAACCGCATATGGCATACTGGACATTACTACTGCTGCGCTCATCACAACAGGTGCGACTTTTTTCATAAACTTTTTGTTTGTCATAAGAATTCTCCTGTTTTAATTTTTTTACACTAAATGGTATTTTACTTTCTACCAAAAGGGAGTGACTTCTACCAAAGATATTCATATTAAGGTTTTATAGATATGCAGTCAGCAATTAGTTATCGCTAACTGTACATAGAATATCATGATTTTTCTCAAAAATCCACTCTTTTTTCTCTGTTTGAGAGGTAATTTTTTTCAATAAGGAATGGTAATGGACAGTTGCAGTGTTTTTTTTTCTATGCTAAAATATTTGGGTATTTCTGACAGTAAAAGAAAAATGTTTATCCGAAAGGAGATATAAATTTATGAAACAAAAAACAGCCTATCTCGGGCTTTTTTCGGCTGTAGCGATCATTCTGGGATATGTGGAATCGCTGGTTCCGGTATTTGCAGGAATTCCGGGGATCAAACTTGGACTTGCCAATCTTGGGGTACTTTTTATTCTGAAAAAGTATTCCTTCAGGGAAGCTGCTCTGGTTTCTCTGGTGCGTATTCTGGTGATTGGATTTATGTTTGGGAATCTTTTCAGTATTCTGTACAGTCTGGCAGGTGCGGCACTTAGTATGACTGTGATGACCATAATGCTGAAAAAGACCTCTTTCAGCCTGATCGGAGTCAGTGTTGCCGGAGGTGTCTCCCATAATATCGGTCAGCTTGTGATCGCCATGCTGATTTTGCACAGTTCCAGTGTCTTTTTGTATGCTCCGGCACTTCTTGTCGCGGGTGTGGCTGCCGGTATTGTAATCGGCGGGCTGACCAGTGAAATTTTGAAGCGTGTGCGTTTTTAAAAAATATCGTATTTTCACATCAGAATTAAAAAACTCAACTCATAACTGACAGAGTAATAATTGTGTTATAAACTCGCACTTTCACAAAAATAACAGCCCCACATTCTTGATTTCCCTCATTCCTATAATGAGGACTTCAAAAATGCAGGGCTGCTGTTAATTTTTTAAGCATTTCATTTCTCTGTAAAATAAAATCTCTGTAAACTTTCAGTCTTCCTCTATGTGCTCTCTTCCCTGATTGATGATCGTCCGCACATGATCATCTGCCAGCGAATAAAAAATGGACTTTCCCTCTCTGCGGTTTTTCACCAGTTTATTCTGCTTCAGGATTTTAAGCTGATGGGAAATTGCAGACTGTGTCATATTCAGTGCTTTTGCAAGGTCACACACGCATACCTCTGCCTCAAAAAGCACATATAAAATACGAATTCTTGTAGAATCGCCAAAAACCTTGAACAGTTCTGCCAGATCATAAAGTTCTGTTTCTTCCGGCAGCGTTTCATTTACGATTTTCAGCAAATCTTCATGAATCTCGGAGCTTTCACAAATTTCTTCTTTACGTTCTTCCATACTCTCACCCTATTCCTTTCCTGCTGCAATTTATTGTCAGATAAGAAATTCAGATTCTGCTCAGCCATATCTTTCCGCCCTCTGGCTGTCACGGAATCTAAATTTCTGTAATTATTTTTTATTTACAGGCGTTTTCGTCTGTGATCCGTTTTTTAACCAAATCAGGTAAGTCCCCTGCTTCAATTGCGAAAAGCAATAAGCAGTGGGTGGGGACTTGCTTGTATCAGGAGGCGTGCAAGTGCCTTCTGATAAACTGCGGAGCAGTTATTTGGTTATGAGCAAGTAGCAAAGCGGATTGCGAATATCCGCTTGACTGTTTATAAGTTCTTTACAAATAAAGTACGGATCGCATTTAATACTGCGATGATCATAACACCGACATCCGCAAAGATTGCCATCCACATGTTTGCGATACCCAGTGCGCCGAGGATCAGGCACAGTACTTTAATACCAATCGCAAAGTAAATATTTTCATAAACAATACGGATACATTTTATTGCAATCTTGATTGCTTTGGAAATCTTCAGCGGATCATCATCCATCAGTACGATATCAGCCGCCTCAATTGCCGCATCAGAACCAAGTGCACCCATGGCAATACCCACATCTGCTCTGGAAAGTACAGGTGCATCATTGATACCGTCACCTACAAATGCCAATTTGTCTTTCTCTGATTTCTTATGAAGTAATTCTTCTACTTTGGAAACCTTATCCGCCGGAAGAAGTTCACTGTATACTTCCTGAATGCCAAGTTCTTTTGCCACCTGATCAGCTACACGTTTCGAGTCTCCGGTAAGCATAACTGTTTTGGTGATGCCTGCCTTTTTCAGTTCTGAGATGGCTTCTTTTGCATGAGGTTTCAGAATATCGGAAATCAGGATATGACCTGCATATTTTCCGTCTACTGCCATATGAACTACAGTTCCTACATGATGGCATTCCTGATACGGGATTCCAAGACGATCCATCAGCTTCGCATTTCCTGCTGCCACAGAAACTCCATCTACCTTTGCTACAACACCATTACCACTGATTTCCTCGATATCCGTAACTCTGTTTCTGTCGATTTCTTTTCCGTATGCTTTCTGAAGGCTCTTGCTGATCGGATGAGAAGAAGAGCATTCTGCAAGTGCTGCATATTCGAGAAGTTTCTCTTCTGACATTTCATTGTGGTGAACACCGCTTACCTCGAATACGCCCTGTGTCATCGTACCAGTCTTATCAAATACTACATATTTTGTCTGTGCAAGTGTTTCCAGATAATTGGAACCTTTGACCAGAACGCCCTGATTGCTGGCTCCGCCGATTCCGGCAAAGAAACTTAACGGAATACTGATCACCAGTGCACACGGACAACTGATTACAAGGAAAGTAAGGGCTCTGTAGATCCAGTCTCCCCACATGGCAGGTTTTCCCATGATCATAAGTACAATCGGAGGAATGAGTGCCAGGGCAAGAGCACCATAGCACACAGCCGGAGTATAGTATTTCGCAAATTTGGAAATAAAGTTCTCTGATTTTGATTTTCTGGAACTGGAATTCTCTACAAGTTCCAGGATCTTGGATACGGTGGATTCGCCAAACTCTTTGTTTGTGCGGATTTTCAGCACACCGGTCATATTGATACAACCACTGATAACTTCGTCTCCCGTTTTTACATCTCTCGGAAGGCTCTCTCCTGTCAGTGCACTGGTATTTAAAGTAGAAGTACCTTCTACGATCACGCCATCAATCGGCACTTTCTCACCTGGCTGCACAACGATCACGGTACCAATCTCTACTTCATCCGGATCTACCTGTTCCAGTTTTCCATCTACTTCAATATTTGCATAATCCGGACGGATGTCCATCAGTTCGCTGATATTACGTCTGCTCTTTCCTACCGCATAACTCTGGAAAAGCTCACCGATCTGATAAAAAAGCATAACCGCAACGCCCTCGGAATAATCTCCAAGGAGGATTGCTCCTACCGTAGCAACTGCCATCAGAAAGTTTTCATCAAATACCTGTTTGTTTTTGATTCCCTTGAACGCTTTCTGAAGGATATCATAGCCAATTACCAGATAAGGAATCATAAAGAGTCCGAAACGAAGATAGCCTTCCACTGGTAATAAAGAAAAAACAACGATCAATGCTGCTGCAATGATAATTCGTGTCAGCATTTTTTTCTGTTTCTTATTCATGACAAAGCCTCCTTTTTAATCATATATTTTCATATATTTCCATTCCGGATTTCCCGGAAAATATAATATTGCGAATATTGTTTATAGTTGAAATCATCCCATCGCTGTCAGAGCAATGGGATGGTTCTCATGGATTAAAGATAGATTTCGCAGTCGTCTTCTACTTTCTTGCAGTTGTTTAAAACATCTTTCATAACTGCTTTCGGGTCCTGACCATCTTCGAATTCAACGATCATCTTCAGCATCATGAAGTTTACGGTTGCATCCTTAACACCTGCTGTATTCTTGGCAGCTTCCTCCATTTTGTTTGCACAGTTTGCGCAGTCTACATCGATTTTGTAAGTCTTTTTCATAATATTTTTTCCTTTCCGGCTCATGGAGTCTTTTATTTTTATATTTTCATATGAGCACTTGTTCATTTGTTTGATTTTATTATAGCATGCTTTTGTTTTCTGTCAATAGGTTTTCAGAGAAAACTTTACGAAATTTTAAAAATATGCTATAATTCATATTATCGAATTAACGTGTTGCTTTCACGAACAATATCCCACAGACAATCATGTTGTGAATGTATAAAAAATGTACTATTCACTGAAAGCATTTTGTATGGTGTTATATAAGGATTACTGTTCATAAAGTTTCTGTTTTCCGCAAAATATGCAGCAGACAGAACGAACAGTAACAGACAGAGTGAGCAGGCAATATCGGAAACTTACTTATAGGAAGGGGTATGCTTTATGGCAATACATGAATCAGGTGAAGATTATCTCGAAGCGATCCTTGTGATCAAACAGCGGAATGGAAATGTCCGTTCCATAGACATTGCACATGAACTTTCTTTTTCAAAACCAAGCGTCAGTGTCGCAATGAAGAACCTTAAGGCAAATAATTATATTACGATCGATGAGAATGGATTTATCAATCTTACAGAAACCGGTATGGAGATCGCGGATAAAATTTATGAGCGGCATACCTTTCTTACCGGATGGCTGACTTCCATCGGTGTTGATCCGGAAGTAGCTTCTGAGGACGCCTGTAAGGTAGAGCATGCTATCAGCGCAGAGAGTTTTTCTGCTATTAAGAAATATATTGCAGAACACGAAAAGTAAACATTCACGAAAACAAAAAGGGTAAAAGACAAATCCGAAAATCTGTCTTTTACCCTTCTTTTTCTCATATTCTGAGTTAAGTTTTGCTTTTTTATCTGAGTTTTATACTTCCTCTTCTTTCGGAAGAAGGTTTCTCATGCTTCTTAAACTGATCGTCAGTGTTGACATATTATGAAGCAGCGCAGAGGTCGTCGGCATGATCACGCCGGTTACACCCAGTGCAATAAGTCCTCCATTTACCCCGATAATCGTACGGTAATTGTTATGGATTCTCTTCATAAGTGCTGTACTGAGTCTCTTTAAGGTTACAATCTCATGCAGGTTGTCTGCGGAAATGGTAACGTCTGCAATCTCACGGGCAATCGCTGCACCATCGCTGATAGCAATTCCTACGCTTGCGGAAGAAAGTGCCAGGGAATCGTTGATTCCGTCACCGATCATAATGACTTTATGGCCAAGTTCCTTCTCTTTCTCCACAAAAGCTGCTTTGTCTTCCGGAAGTACTTCTGAATAATATTCGTCTACGCCTACACGTTTCGCAATCGCTGCTGCAGTACGTTCACTGTCACCGGTCATCATGACAACTTTCGTGATTCCGGCTTCTTTCAGTTCACGGACTGCATCTGCTGCTTCCTCACGAAGCGGGTCTTCCACGCAGATAACTGCTGCAAGTTTTCCCTCAATCGCAAGATACAGATGGGAGCATTCCAGTGGCAGATGTTCAAATCTGTCCTCCATGCCTTCCGGAATGACGCACTTCTCGTCTTCCATAACAAAGTGCCAGCTTCCGATGACTGCCTTCTTGCCTTCGATCGTAGTGGAAATACCGTGTGCCACGATATATTCTACTTTGGAGTGCATTTCCTCATGAACCAGATGTTTCTCTTTGGCTGCATTGACAACCGCTCTCGCCATAGAGTGCGGGAAATGTTCTTCCATGCAGGCTGCAATACGCAGAAGTTCATCTGCATTCAGCTCTTCGCTGAAGGAAACAACATCAGAAACCATAGGTTTTGCCTTGGTCAGAGTACCTGTCTTATCAAAGACAATTGTGGTAGCCTCTGCCATTGCTTCCATATATTTACCGCCCTTAACTGTGATGCTGTGTGTACTTGCCTCACGGATCGCAGACAATACGGAAATCGGCATGGCAAGTTTCAGTGCACAGGAGAAGTCTACCATCAGCACTGCCAGAGTCTTGGTCATATTTCTGGTGAGAAGATAAGTTACCGCTGTACCTGCAAGGGTATACGGAACGAGTCTGTCTGCCAGATGTTCTGCATTACTTTCCACAGAAGATTTCAGTTTCTCAGAGTCTTCGATCATTCCTACGATCTTCTCATAACGGCTGGAACCTACTGCCTCTTTTACTTCAACAGTCAGTTCGCCCTCTTCCAGAACGGTGCCTGCGTATGCATAGCTTCCCTCTGTCTTGCGTACAGGCTGTGATTCTCCTGTCAGGGAAGTCTGGTTTACCATCGCTTCTCCTGCCACTACATTTCCGTCGAACGGGATCACATTACCCATATGTACACGTACCAGATCTCCTGCTTTTACATTGGAAACAGGTACCAGAATCTCCTGACCTTCTGCATTGACCATCCATACTTTCTCCGCGTGGATAGACATACTGCGTGCCAGGTCATTGACAGATTTCTTATGGGTCCACTCTTCCAGAATCTCACCGATTCCAAGAAGGAACATAGTAGAACCTGCAGTGTTGAAATCTCCACGTAACATGGAAACACCGATCGCAGTCGCATCCAGAACCGGAACTTCCAGTTTGCCTTTCATCAGAGTGCGTACACCGTGGTAAATGTACTTAATGGATTTCGCAGTTGTGATGACTACTCTTACCGGATACGGCAGGAACATTTTGTTCATGGCACGTAATACGACAGAGTTGATCAGTTTCTCTTTATAAGTCTCATTAAGTTCACGTCCGGAATTCTCCAGAAGCGACTCGGAAACCTGTGCATTTTCATAGGAAAATCTGCTCAGTAAACGAATCAGTTCCTCTCTGCTGCCCTTATAGACAACTGCCACATCCTGAGTCTTTACATATACAGTAACCTTGCTGATATTTTTCTGGCCTTCCAGATAGCACTGCAGAATATCTGCCTGTCTGTAAGTCATGCGCTTCTGTGCAAGGTGTACACGGATTCGTCCTTTTATCTCATGCTTAATAGCAAATTTCATTATTCTTCGCTGCCTTCTTCTGTTGTTTCTCCTGTAGCTGTTTCTTCAGTTTCTTCTTCTTTGAAATCTGCTACTTCTTCGGAAGCATCTTCTACTACTTCTTCTGCTGCTTCTCTTTCTTCGTTGATCTGCTGAGCTTCAGCATAGATGTCTTCTGCGTTTTCCTGAATAGTGGAAGCTGTTTTCATAACACAGGATTTTGCACGTAAAACGGCTGCTGTGCAGTTTGCATATAATTTTTTCGCATCTTTGCTTGTAAGAACTTTAATTCCTGCTGTTCCGAAAGCAACTCCTGCTGCAAAGATTCCTGTTTTTTTCGCATCAAATTTAATCATGTTTTTGTCCTCCTGAATTATTATGAATAATATATTTTTTTAATGATTATAACCTTTACAGACTGCCATGACAAGATATATCCGTCATATTCACATTTTTATGACTTTTGTAGAAAACCTTCGCTTTTTCTTTCAGAAATGAAATTTCTCACAATTCTGTCCGGAAAACAATGATTCGAAGTTTGTATTTTCTAACCCTCTTTTTAGTTATTTTCAGATAACTATAGATATATAATTGTATTTTTCGACATCAGCTCATCTGTATTTCCGTATTATACAACCACTTTTTCCATTTTTCCACTGTTTTTTTGTTTTTGAGAAAAAAAGTCATTAAATAGATAGAAATGCCGGAACACATCTGCTCCGGCATTTCTATCTCTGATGATTTTTCCTGTCTGATAAAATCATGGTTTCTCTATTTCAATTTCTCATTATTTTCAATGTTTAAAGTCACAGAAATTGACAAATACACGTTCAATTTCCTGATTTTCAATATAGCCGCAGGCTTTCAGTCCCGCAAGAACTACATTGTTAAAGTTATCTCTGGACAATTTCTGTACTGTGTTGTCATCCAGTTCAATTGTACATACACTTTCATCTTTACAATCTGGATTTCTCACGATCTTATACATATTTCTTCTGCTGATCGCTCCGATTTCTTCCAGAAGATTTACCATACGATACACCGTAGCTGATCCGATTCCCGGGTCAAGACGGGAGGCATTGTAATAAATTTCTTTACAGCAGGAACACTCATTCTCGAGAATAACTTCTAACAGCATTCTTCTCTGTTTGGTAATCCTGCATCCTCGCTTCTTTAATTCCTGGATTACTACATCTTTCTGCATTCGGGTTCTCTGGTAATTGGGTTCTTCACATCTGTCCTGTTTCTGTAATGCTGCTGCTCCCAAAATCACATCATCCTTCCGCTCATTTATTTCTGCCAGTCAGTATCAGTGACATCCTCTGCAATGGCTGCAGTCTCCGCCGCATGATGACTTGCCGCTTTTCTTGTCTTTTACGATATTTCTTACTATAAGTACTACGATCAAAAGCAGGATTGCTCCTACAACTAAAGTTCCCATAACCGACACCTCCTGCCGACTTTATGTTTGCCGAGTGTAACTCTTTTTATTTAGCAGAGCCTGCATCACTTAAGACGCAGGCTCTGTTTTTATTGCTATTTATCTGGCCTTTGCCACATTTACGTTAAGAGTGTTGCTTTCTTTGTAAGGTCTGAATAACAGATACAGGAAACCAACTACAAGTGCAAATGCTACTACTGTCCAGATGCCGAATCCGCCACCTGTAAGCAGAGTACCAATCTGATAAATGCAAAGGGAAACTACATATGCAAGACCACACTGATATCCGATTGCAAATAAAAACCATTTTGTATTGTTCATCTCTCTCTTGATCGCACCCATAGCTGCGAAGCAAGGAGCACAAAGAAGGTTGAATACCAGGAAGCCGTAAGCTGCGATCGGTGTCATGGCTGCTGCCAGGTTACCCCAGATCTCAGCACCGTCTTCTGCAACTTCTGCGAATCCATAAAGCATACCAAATGTAGCTACTACATTCTCTTTTGCGATCAGACCTGTAACAGCTGCAACTGCCATCTTCCATCCTTCGCCGGCTTTTGTCCAGCCAAGAGGTGCAAAGATCCATGCGATTGCTGTACCGATCTTAGAAAGGATACTCTCGTTAAGTTCTTCAACCATACCGAAGCTTCCGCCTTCCCATCCGAAGCTCATTAAGAACCACAGAATGATTGTAGAAAGAAGGATGATTGTTCCGGCTTTCTTAATGAAGGACCAGCCTCTTTCCCACATACTTCTTAAGATATTGCTGACTGTTGGCCAGTGGTATGCAGGAAGCTCCATAACGAACGGAGCCGGATCACCGACAAACATTTTTGTTTTCTTTAAGATGATACCGGAGCAGATAATTGCTACGATACCGACAAAGTAACAACTTGTTGCAACCCATCCGCTGTTTCCGAAGAATGCACCTGCGATCATGGCAATGATCGGAAGTTTAGCTCCGCAGGGAACGAATGTAGTTGTCATGATTGTCATCTTTCTGTCACGGTCATTCTCGATCGTACGGGAAGCCATAACACCCGGAACACCGCATCCGCTGCCGATAAGCATTGGAATGAAGGATTTACCTGAAAGACCGAATTTACGGAAAATTCTGTCCATAATGAATGCTACACGAGCCATGTAACCACAGGACTCAAGGAATGCAAGGAATGCAAACAGCACAAGCATCTGAGGTACGAAACCGAGAACAGCTCCCACACCGGCTACGATACCGTCAAGGATCAGTCCCTGTAACCATGCTGCACAGCCAATCGCATTCAGTCCGGATTCAATTGCCGGAGGGATGATCTCACCAAACAGAACATCGTTTGTCCAGTCAGTTACGAAAGCACCAACAGTAGTTACAGATACATAATATACGATAAACATTACAACTGCAAAGATTGGCAGTGCCAGCCATCTGTTGGTAACAATACGGTCGATCTTATCAGATGTGGAAAGCTTATCTTTTCTTGCCTTAGTCACACACTGACCAATGATAGAAGAAATATAAACATATCTCTCGTTTGTGATAATACTTTCGGTATCGTCGTCAAACTCATCTTCCATTTCTTTGATCTCGGCAGATACATTTACAGATGTATTCATCTGCTCAATGATCTTGTCATCTCTTTCGAGAAGCTTGATCGCGAAGAATCTCTTCTGTTCTTCCGGTACCGCACCGGTCAGTTTATTCTCAACTGCTCCGATGATTTCTTCTGCTTTATCGCAGAATTCATGAACAGGTGTTACTTTCTTATGGCTCTGAGCAATGGAAACTGCCTTGTTTGCAGCTTCTGTGATTCCAGTTCCTTTCAGCGCGGAAATAGTAACAACTTCACAGCCAAGTTTCTTTTTCAGTTTATCAATATGTATTGTATCGCCGTTTTTCTCAACGATATCCATCATGTTGACTGCCATGATGACCGGAATCCCAAGTTCCAGAATCTGTGTTGTAAGATACAGGTTACGTTCAATATTGGTACCATCAACGATATTGATGATCGCATCCGGTTTTTCCTGAAGAATGTAATTTCTTGCAACTACCTCTTCAAGTGTATATGGTGATAAAGAATAAATACCAGGTAAGTCAGTGAGAATAACATCTTTGTGTCCTTTCAGCTTACCCTCTTTTTTCTCGACAGTTACACCTGGCCAGTTACCTACAAACTGATTTGATCCGGTCAGTGCATTGAACAATGTCGTTTTACCGCAGTTCGGATTACCTGCGAGTGCAATTTTTACTGACATAATCTCTCTCCTCTGATTTCTTGATCTTTCTCATTTTGATCACTTTACCCAATCTTTCTGCTGTCGATATCATTCTCAACAGTTATTAGTCATCACTAATACTTAGTTTTTGTTAACTATTAGATAACGCTAATTGTTAGAAAGACCTAACACGATGTCAAGAAAATTATTCTACGACAATCATTTCGGCATCTGCTTTACGTAAGGATAATTCATATCCTCTTACAGTTACTTCAACAGGATCTCCCAGAGGTGCAACTTTTCTTACATAAATTTCCACGCCTTTAGTGATTCCCATATCCATGATTCTTCTCTTGACCGGACCTTCACCGGTAAGTTTCTGGACTTTAACGGTCTCTCCAACATGAACTTCTTTTAATGTCTTCAAGTTTCTTTCCCTTCTTTCCCCGGAGCGTGTCTGAAAAATCATTTCCACAATCTATACGCTCTGGAATTTTATTTTTCTTTCAGGAAGAAATTATGGTTCAGACCATAATTTTGCTTGCCATATCTTTTCCAATGGCAACCCTGGATTCTTTAACATTAACGATCAGGCTTCCGTTAATCTCAGAAACAACCGTGACAACTCCTCCTACTACGAAGCCGAGCTCCTCAAGATGTCTCTTCACTTCTTCTTTGCCTCCGATCCTTTTGATTGTAAAAGGTTCACCTGCATTTACCATTGATAACGGCATTTCTTCATCCCTTCCTTTGCATTTAATAAGTGATAAACATTATCTTTATCATGTGGTTAGTGTATTCTAATTTTGGTTAGATGTCAATAACTTTATTGAAATTTTTAATGATAAAGTTTTTCAGTTTAAAACATTAATATTTTTTTTCATTAATTTAACTTGTTGTGCTAGATAAAATAAAATATAAAGAAACTTCAACAAAATGTGCTATCCTATTTGTAGGGAATACAGCGAAAGGAGGCATCATTATGTT